>Ga0255769_10005179_pt1 | contig 12360 bp, 9 predicted proteins | sample 041ome_9_FD_179637 | JGI IMG/M metagenome (GOLD analysis project Ga0255769, IMG submission 179637) | Coastal salt marsh microbial communities from the Groves Creek Marsh, Skidaway Island, Georgia - 041413US metaG (version 2) | ecosystem: Environmental > Aquatic > Marine > Intertidal zone > Salt... | reverse complement strand
TGGCCCAACTCTATTCCGCAGATAAGGGCCGGGTTATCTACGGCCATCACCACATAAATACTCAAAACCTTGATGCCCAAAAGCGTTTCTGGCAGGAAGGTCTAGGTGGTGAAGTTCGCGAACTAGGTGAAACGGGACGTGAAATCATTGCTTTCCCTGATGTTCTTGTATTTCTCACCGAGTCCGCACCGACAAGCGGTACACGAGGTACGGTTGTTAATCATGTTGGCTTTGAAACAACTGACATATACGCCGACGTGGCGAGACTTCAATCTCTTGGCTATGTCATGATTACCCGAGAAGAGCTGCCGGAAACTTACGAAGTGATAAATGGCATTGGACAGCGTGTTGCTGGCAATACTATTGCCTATGTCCTTGGTCCCGATGACATTAAAGTCGAACTCATCGAGAACAAAGAGATTGCGCACAAAATCCAAATGCATCACATCCATTGGGCCTCTGAGGCCGGCGAAGAGATGCTGGCATGGTATGCCGAACACTTCGGAGCTGTTAGCGGCCTGCGAATAGGACAGCCTGCGGGACAGCTTCCCAACGTTAATCTCACCTTTGGTCCAAGTGAAACACGCCTCGCACCGACTCAGGGCACTGTGCTCGACCATATCGGATTCGAGGTCGATAATTTAAAGGCGCTCTGCGATGAGCTTGAGGCAAAAGGGATAGTATTTGATCGGCCCTATGCAGAAATCCCCGCTCTGGGCCTGGCAATCGCTTTTTTTACAGATCCCTGGGGTACCTATATCGAATTAACCGAGGGGCTTGATTCTATTTAAGCGCGATGAAAGCACGGCAGCCTACAATTCCAGAAAGCGTTAAACTGCTACAGTCTAGAAACTAACCAACAAGAAAACCAAGGAATGATCATGACACCAACTGAGAAGAGCCTACGAGAAGATCTGGCCGCCCTGTATCGTATTTTTGACCATCTAGGATGGAGCGAGCTTATATTCAACCACATAACGGTAAAACTTCCCGGTGACGAGGGACATTTCCTAATAAATCCTTATGGACTTCACTATAGCGAAGTCTGTGCCTCAAATCTGGTCAAGGTCGATATAGAAGGGAATATTGTTGAGAAAACTGAGCATTTCGTGAATCCAGCAGGCATGCTGATTCACAGCTGTATACACGCAGCGAGACACGACATAGTCTGCATCGCGCACACTCACACTACCGCGGGAATGACTGTCGCGTGCCAAGAAGGCGGCCTACGCCCGAATAATTTTTACTCTGCCCTGCTCAACAATCGAATTGTCTATCATGATTTCGAAGGCTTAACAGTAGATGAGAACGAAAAGGAGCGGCTAGTAGAGCATTTAGGCGACAAAGCGATGATGATGATTCTTCGTAATCATGGCCTACTGGCCGGCGGAAGAACTATCGCCGAAGCCTTTATAAATTTGTGGCTTATGGAGCGCTCCTGCCAAATTCAGGCGTCTGTAGACCAAAGCGGCGTTAAGCAAATCCCTATTAGTGAGGACATCCTTAACCGCAGTGCAAAACTACTCGCAGTTCAAAACATGGGGCAGCCGGCAGGATCGTTAGAATTCGGCGCGATGAAACGAGTGATAGAGAAAAAAGATCCTTCTTACAAGCTCTAAGTGTTGATCAACTTAACAGCTGAAATCAGGTTAGGTCGCTGGCGGGGTTGCCAACGACCAGAAGACTGGTGAGATACGCAATTACTTCTCACCAAAAGAATTATCCAATGTTTTAACAATAGGTTTCAGAAGATAGGTCAATACCGATCTCTTGCCAGTTTTAATATCTGCTTGAGCTGTCATACCAGGGATCAAATTTACCGATGCACCAATAGAGGTAATAGGAGTAGCCTGCGGAATCGCAACATGAGACCTATAAAATATATCCTTCCCACCTTTAGGATTATCCTCCGTGATGGTGTCAGCAGATATAAATATAACGGTTCCTTCTACCGAGCCATAGACTGACGAATCATAAGCGTCGAATTTTAAAGATGCTCGATCACCTATTTTAACATCAGCGATATCTTTAGGCGCAATTTTTACTTCAACAAGTAGCTCATCGTCGATAGGGACAATTTCCATTAGTGGTTCTCCCGCTTTCAAAACAGCACCAATAGTTGTCACCTTAATGTTTTTTACAACACCTGGAACGAGTGCTTTCATAACACTAGAATCCAGAAGTGCTTTACGTTGAGCGTAAATTTCTAGATTTTGCGCAAGCTCATCTTCAGCCTTAGATAGCTCTTGACCGGATTCTTCAAAATAAGCATTTTTTCGCGCATTTAACTTTGCAGATGCATCTATCACAGCTCTTTTAGCCCGAAGTATTTCGGATTGATCGACGTCACCAGTTAGACCTAAAGACTCGACCATCTCAAGTTCGTTTTTAGCGAGAATAAGCGATTGATTGTTGGCTAAAGTATCGTCATTAAGGCTTTTCAATCTGCGCTGAAAGAGCGCATATTCCATTGCAAGCAAATCAGCATTACCACTGAGAGAACTTGGAAACTGTGGCTCAGAGCCGGTGACCTCAGCTTTGAGGCGTGCTATTTTGGCTGAGAGGGCCTCAATCCTTGCGCGGATTTCATTCAACGAGGCTTCGAAACGCGATTGATCGACGCGTGCGAGCGTTTGCCCTTCATAGACTATTTCGCCTTCCCTAACATTTATCTCTGCCAATACACCGCCATCAACAGATTGAATAACTTGGATTCTAGCTTTTGAGAAAACTGTTCCTTGCGCCCTAACAAACTGATCGAGTTGAAAAAAATAACTCCAAGAAAAGAACAGCAAAAAAACTAAAAATATGAACGGTATGACGTTTGACGATGAAAAATCAAAGCGCTCATCTTTAACAAAATTTGAATCAATTACTAGCTTAGGAAACTGCAGCATTTTTCTTCCTCATTTCAATCTGATTAGCTCTAGCGTCTTTCAAGACTTTTCCTTTTTCTAGAACAATGACTCGATTCGACAAATCTTTAGCAAGTGAAAGATTATGCGTAGCGAAAATTAAAATATCGTTAGGCTTCACTTTCTCTTTCAAGGCTTTGGCAACGACTTCTTGTGTACGATTGTCAAGAGACGAAGTTGGCTCATCTAATAACCAAACTGTTGGCGAATTTATGAAAACTCGACCAATGCCTACCATTTGCTTCTGACCACCAGAAAGACCACTACCACCTTCATGGATTTCCATTTCCAACCCTTTATCGTTCTGCTCATAGATATTTTCGAGCGATAAAGTATTTATTGTATCTATGAGACTAGAGTCGGAAGCATTTTTTCCAAGAATAAGATTATCTTTAAATGAACCTCTGAATAAATCTGGGCTCTGAGGCAGATATGAAAAATGATTCGAAACAAAATAGGGATCAAGCTGCCAAAGATCGATACCGTTAATTCGTATACGACCTTTTGTTGGTTTTACTAAACCAGCCAACATCTTAAGCAACGTTGATTTTCCGGACCCAATACCTCCTAGGATAGCGACCCTATCGCCTGACTTAAATTCAATATTTTCTATTGAAACCTGGGGAGTGCTTGATCCTTCATATGCAAACTCTAATGACTCAACTAAGAGATTTTTAGGTTTGACATGGGGAAAAATTGATTTTTCATTAATTTCGCGATTAACGGGAATGTTGAGGAATGAGTCAACGAGTGTCGCAGACTGCTTCACACCCTCGTAAGGAGATCGGAGATAGGAGAATTTATTCTTAGTGTTATTCAACTCAGAAAAAATCCCCGCCTTTAAAGTATATTTCGCAATAATCGCTAGCGCTCTTAACTTCGCTTGCAAACAAAAACTCAAAACACCTTTTTAAGCCAATAAAATATTATAAATTAATAAGTTAGATTAAATTAATGACTCCCACTCAATAGTCGCAGGCGGCTTAGAGGAAATATCATAAGCCACCCGAGACACATCTGCGATCTCGTTAATAATCTTGCCAGAAGGAGCCGCTGGCAATCACCGATAATGGAATTGGACATAAAAAATCGCGACTAAAGTATTGCGAATTGAATTTTTCATCTATTGCCATCTCGATTCTACAACGTGCGGTTAGGAGGACTCATGGAAGTAAAGTAAAAGAAAGAGCAAAGGTAACGAGCATAAAACCAAAGGTCACGGCTAGCTCTGTCAACCGAAGATCTGACGGTTGCCGCTTACCAGCGGAGCCTTGGAATAAATACAGATACATACGCATCATAGTAATGGCGCAAAGCATTGCCCCAACCAAAATCATAGTAGTGCCGACTGGATGAGTATGAAACATCCCTTGAATAATAAGATCTGACCCAAGATAGCCTAACGTGAGAGGAAGGCCCGCACTAATCAATGCCAAAATCAAAAAGGCATTGGCAAATCTAGGCCAAGATTCGTAGCATCCAACGGGCGTATTTAAGGATTGCCTGCGCCCCGTTCTTGCCTCTAATCCTCCAAGAAGGAGGACAATGCAGGTACTGGCTGTGATGATGGTAAGAAGTAAGTAACGACTCCCGACAATGGCGACTTCCTCACTACCAAATTCTGCGAAACCAGCGGTTGCCAGCTGACAAGTAATAATGAAAAAAATCGCCTTTCTCGCGTCAACCTGAGCAACAGCGAATAACCCAGCGAATAGGGCCATTCCTCCTAATAATGTACTAAGCGGAAGACCGGTTTCATCTCCAATAGTTCCGAGCAACGACTCAAGCATGGTTACTTGAAAAACAACAACGCCAGCAAATACATTCAGTGGCAACGTTTGGATGAGACGGACGCTCCAGCTGTGAAATGGAGGAACACCTATTACAATCAAAGCCCAAAAAATTGTCCCGATTGAAAATTGGTTTTCTGCCAGACTAAGGTCGCAAGAAAACGCAGCAACTAAAGAACAAAAAACACCAAGAACTAGCGCCCTTTTCTTCTCAATTTCGCCTAACAGCGAGGGCGCGAGAGTCAGCACTGCAATAATCGGAGCATAGGGCAAAAAGGTAGCACTCAGAAACGGTGCCGCTGCCGCTAAAGCAATCAAAGCACAGATAGAGAACAAGTCCTTTCGCGAAGCATCGCGAGCAGATGACAGCGCGAGTATAACTACGCCGGTAGCGAGCGCGGCAAAAGCAATTAATTTCGCCGATAATCGAGGGTCAGTGGAATTAATTGACCAATGGAGACCGCTTTCTAAAACGACTCCGACCCCTGCTACTACCGCAGCAATCACTGTAAAAATCATCGAATTACGACGGGCGGCGATAAAGTCAATCGCCGCGACTGGGGACAGAGCTGCGATAACCATAATCGTAACTAAAATCATGATATAGATTTCATTTGTCATGTTTATCTACCTCTACAACGCCTGAAATCCATCTGGAAGGCATTAGTAGTGAATCTGCTATAAGACCCGATATGCGATTCTCTATTCTTTCTAAACTGCACATGAGTCGTTGAACATTTCCGACTACCTGATGCCTGAGAATTGCATCAAGTCCACCGCGCTCAAGCGCATGGCGGTAAAATATTTTTGGTATCACTAAATACCAGTGGTCTTTCCCAGTGACCTCGGGACTAACGTGATGGCCAAGCATTTGTTCGAGATGTGACCTATCATGAAGTAAGCTTGGTGCACGTAGAATCTGCAAGGTGCGATAACCCGCATGACCAATACAATGGATTAGCGCGATAGTATGAAATCCAGCTCCAATTTCTATAAAAATCAGACCTGTTTGGGTAATAGAGCCATACGCCAATCGACTCTTGATGTCAGATTTTACACTTTGGACTGTAGCGCCATGGATAGCTGTCAACAATCCGAGAATTATAGTTACGCCACTTATCCATACCGAGCCTGGATAGAGAGCAGCCGTACGTAAAAGTAACACCGGACCGAGATGAACCGAGAGCGCCCCATAGAAAATTGCGCTTGAGGGTGTAGGGCCTTCCATTGCCCTCGGCAGCCAGCCCGAGAATGGCACTTGAGCAGATTTACCTGCTGCTGCAAGTAGGAGCCCGAATGCGGCCAGCGCAGATAAACTCGATGCATGAACATCATACGCATCATTACCAATTGCGTTAGTAATCTCAGAAAAGCCTGTCGTTCCAAAGATGCTATGCAAAGATAGCGCTGCAATAAGCAGTCCTACGTCACAACTTCGATATGTCGCAAACGCACGTAGCGCATTTCGAATGGGCTTTGGCCTTCGATTGAAAAAGGCAATTAGAAGTGTCGAGCTAACACCAACTAATTCCCAGCCAACAATAAGTACATCAACACTGCCAGCAAAAGATACTAAACTTAACCCTAACACGAATAGCATGAGAAGCGCGTAGAATCGATGAAATCCTGCTTCCCGATGCAAGTATCTCCTCGAGAATGCCGAGACCAAAGCGACCATGCCAATGCTAAAAACCCCGTAAACGACAGCAGGCACATCTAGCTGAAAGAGAATCTTAAACTGCGTTTCTCCATAACCAAACCACGCACCGTCTTCAATAAAGATTGGTCCCGTTCCAACGAGACTTAGAGCTGCAATCAGTACAACACCCATTAAAAAGTTTATAAAAAGTGCGATCCGTACAACGTTATAGGTCCATACCTCAGAAACCCGAATCCCAAAAAAATGCGGAATCAATAACACTACCATTGCGCAGCAAAATAGCAGTGGTATCGTCGTTACCGCTATCGTGATTATAAATGAGAGGTTACTAGACAGCATGGCTAATCACCCCGTTAATTCGCGCGATATCTAAGTGTTTTCGATGCCCTGCATACCAATCCATAGATGTCGTTACAGTCGGAAGTGTTTGTTGCTGGGGAATAAACGGACAAAACTCGGTCCCTTCAAATACCTGCATCTCTCTAGTTTCGGGATCTACATTAACTAACTGAACCCATCCATTTAAGACGAGTTGTGCAACACCTGGATACTTCTCGACGATAGATATCAGATTCTTGACCGTGGCCTCAACAATAATAAGCAATCGCATCGGCTCATGAATTTCAACCATTTGCCATGGCAAACCTGTACGCAAATCTGAGGCATGCCCATCCATTACCCCTATCAGACCTGTAATGTTATGAGGAAGCTTAGTGCCGCAGCCGTAACCATCGGGATCAATGAAACTAAAATAGTATTCCAAGCTGATACCAGCCCCTACGGGGCCCGCTGCAGCGAGAAGCGGTCCAAGCGCTTCACCATTTTTGTCCGTTTCAGGATCGTAAGAAATTAGGAATGCCCGTCGATCAAGGAACAGTCCGCGCGATGCCTCGCGACGACCAATCACGCATACGGCATTCGAGGCATGTCCGTATTCCGGCCTCGGTTGGCCAAGATCGGCCGCATGCTCTTCGGCATGATAAAGCGCGTCCTTGATCTGAAGTGAGCGAGGTGCGGATTCGAAGCGACGACAGCGTTCGTGTGCATCACGCTGACATGCAAGGGCGAATAGCTCACGAAGCTCTTTAAATTCGCCCAAGATGGCCTGCGGCACTAGATCAGTGTCGTAGTAAAGCATAGAGTCGTCGCAGGTATTGTGATAAGCACCGACAAAATGTGTACTCAAAGGTATTTCTATACCTTTATTCAATAAAGATTTACGAACGTCAGAATGATTGGCCATCGCTGCAAAGGCACGCGCATTGGGGCCTCCGCGACCGCCTCCCGTAGCACCACAATCGTGAGCAGCTTCATGAGGGTTGTTTAAGCTAGAAGAACCGTGTCCAACAATCATTACAATATCGGCAAATTTTTTCCTCAACCCCATAGTCGATAGCACACCGAAAACGATGTCAGTCATTTCCTCTATAGAATAGCCAAGTCGGAGACCCGAGACCGGATCATTTTCACCCTTGTATTCAATACGCAATCGCGTCGCTGGTCTTTTAATTCCAATCAATTGAATGCGATGTGCTATTCCGGAGAAGACCCTTGGGAATACTGCTAAACCGACTAAGGGTAAGATTTTTAAAGTGCCTACGCTCAGAGCCCATAAGCCACCAAAAAAGACACTATCGCGAACAGTACTTGTAATTTTACTAAATCGACCGCGCCAATTTTTAGAACGAGAATAGGTTGAGACTCCAAACTCGTCCAAAGAGAGTTCTTCAATCAAATGTTTTGGCTTAACAACGACAGGGCAAAGCGGGCGCTCGCGGAGATCATCAAGGCCTCGGTAAGACATAGCAACGCCAAAGAAACCAGCGAAACCATACGTTTCGCTTTGGGGCTCCAACTCCTCTAAGTGACGCCGTAAAGACTCCTCCCGCTCATCCATGCAAAACACTGCTTGTACTCTCGGACGCGATTGAGACGCTGAAAGTTTCTGGTTGGCCGCTAGGGCATTTAAAACTCGGTCTCGAAAATTCAGCTCGTACGCTTTATGAAGTAAGCTACGCCGCTTTCTACTGTCAAACTCAGCGATCTCTTTTACTAACACCTCAATTTTTTGCTGAGATAACTGTGTTCCAACAAAACCAAGACTCTGGGCGAAAACAAATATTTCGTAAGCTAGCACCATATCTACCAAATTATCTTTGGTTATCGTTTGATCGGCATAGGAATGGGATAGACCGGTATAAGAATCAGACTCCTTAGAACATTCAAGAACATAGTCAATCGCCAGAACTTCTAACGTGAGTTGAACAGCTAAAAAATCGGCTAGAGAAGCATTTGATGAATGTACAGGTAGGCGCTCGGGAAATTTCTCGCACTGCCGAAACATGCCTGCCCAACCTTTAAGAGCAAGCATTGTTTGCAGTATCACTTCATCCCAATGTTCTTCAGGCACAGATTGCTCTCGAAGAGCCCAAACAATAATGTCCACTGCATCGAGGTTATCTACTATTTGTTCGCTTATTTTTGCGGGTAGTTTTTTAGCCCAAGGTTCCGCCGTAAACCCCTTCTTCTTATAAAGATTTTGAAATGCTTTCAAAAACCCGAACTCTCTTTCGGGCATTGGCACAGTCGCGACGCCCTGATCTAGATAAGCACTCGCCAACCGAATAAGCATAGGCCTCACAAGAACATCGATGTCTTTCCCAGTAATATCTAGAACGATATCTCGTTTGCGTTTTCCAACGACGCTGCCTTTTTCATTAGGCGTAGTCGCTAATACCATTACCCATAACTGACGCAATTTTTCCGTCAGTGTGGTTTTAGTATCCAGCTTTTGCAGCTCCGCAATATGATCAAGCCATATAGCCTTAGCTAGAGGAGAGACGCTAGGATGTAGATCCTTGAACGGCTCTCCTTCAGAAATAATCCACGCAATCGTCTGGGAATCAGGTAGTTCGAAAATATCTAATAATCGACGACGCCAGAGCTCTAATCGAGTGGGACCATTATTCCAGAGCTGCTCGGAAAGGCCCTCCTCCAATGCTAAAACGTTATCAATATCAGCGGTAGTAATCCTTCCTGAAGAAAGATGTTCGGCAAACGCCTGCTCTGTCTGATAGGACTCTGTTCCAAATAGAGCCGATGCTTGAGCAAGCGCTTCATCAAAAGGCAAATGCTGAAAGGCATGCAATGTATTGTGATGAACAAAAGCTTGTAGGGGCGCTTGCTCTGGCAAAAAATGCGCAGCATGCTCGAGAATAGCATCAACGCGACCACGAGCATTGTTCACAGATTTAGATTCATTTACTTTCATGGCTGATCCTAAGAAGTCACGACACTGTGAGATTTCCAGCGAGTAGCTTGTGGATGTTCCGACGCTGCTTTCATCTTTTCGAGACCAACGAGACGAATTTTTGTCGCAGGTCTATCATTTATCGCAGCGTCGACGCCTGAAAGAAATGTATGGTCTACTAATTTCGTATCCGAAAGATCGATGACAATGTTGGATGTCGTTAGGGGTACTTGCTCAAGCGCGGATCTAAGCTTGATAAGTGAAGGAAATGCTGCGACACCAATAAGTGACAGAGTTGCAGTACTACCCTCTACCTGAACCTCCACATGTCCCTTCAATAATGCCATGGGTGAGGCGCCTCGAATGGCATGAAGTATCACTTTCAAAACAAGACCTACAGCAACACCAATGAGAAGATCAGTTGCTAAAGTAACGACAAGCGTGCTCAAAAATAAAATAAGCTGATCATTACCTATTGATTTTGCGTGGGTAATTTCACTGGGAGAAGCTAACCTTAATCCAGTAAAAACCAACATCGCACCAAGCGCAGCTAACGGAATGAGACCTAGCAATCCTGGCACGAGTGAGACAAAAAGCAGCAAAAATAACCCATGAAAGAAGTTTGCTTTCTCAGAACTGGCGCCCGCATCTACGTTTGCCTTGCTTCGCACAATTTCCGAAATCATTGGGAGACCGCCAAGCAAAGAACTCACCAAATTACCGATACCTACAGCACGAAGATCACGATTTAATTCTGCCTGTTTTCGCTCCGGATCTATGGCGTCAACGGCAACGACACTTAGTGTTGACTCAATGGTACCAACGAGCGCAAACATCACGACATACTTCAAAGAGATAGCTGAAAAAACTACTGAAAAATCTGGGAAAACAATGCTATTGAGTAGATTGCCTGGAAGCTGGACGAGATACTGAGGTCCGACTTCATAAGCGTGACCGCCAAAATAATAAGCATGAGCGGTGCCAAGATGAAAATAAGCACTTAAGGGCACTGCTACAGCGAGCACCACGAGCGGCGCTGGGATTGACTTGGCCCAATTAAAAGGCATTCGCGACCAGAGCATTAGAATAAGTAGCGACACACCACCTACTAAAAGAATTTCGGGATTCGCGTGCATAAGACTGTGAGGGATTTCACTAATGAGCTCGAATATTTCTTTGCCCTCGGGTTGCACCCCCATCATCACATGAATTTGTTTCGAGATGATAATTATGCCAATTGCAGCGAGCATGCCATGAACCACCGCGCGGGACATCGCAATACCGAGGGTTGCAACTCTAAAACTTGCAAGGATTAACTGGACAATTGCGGCAACCACCCCAACCGCCAGCGCCCGTCTATAACCCTGCTCTAAATCACCCCCACCGAGTTCTGTTACTGCACCAATCGCTATCACGATCAAACCAGCCGCCGGCCCTTTGATAGTCAAACGTGCACTACCTACCCAGGAGCACAAACACCCACCGATAACAGCAGTTAGAATTCCGGCGACAGGGGGGTACCCACTTGCGATCGAAATACCAAGGCAGAGTGGCAATGCAATGAGAAAAACCATGAAACCTGCGCGAGCGTCGCGCAGAAACGAAGATCGCGACTGCGATGAGTCAACGTTAGACATAAATATTTCCTGATAACCAGTGAATACGAACCATAGAACTGCTGGACAGTTCTAGAATCGAATATCATATAAAGACAAAGATGTTATGAGCGCTTTGTTCTAGCGCCTGCTGGTTATGAAAAGAGAGGACCTGCGCGAGCTTCGGGACAGAAGTGAGGATTATGAGAGGCTACTGAGCGCCCAATACTCCAATAGAGTGCTGATTGCTCTTGGAGAAGAAAAGACTCAGAGTATGAAACAGGTGGATCAAGGTCATCGACATCGCTGGAACCTTCACTTTCGACAAGCGAAGAATCCATAAGAGATTCGGCCTCCGCAAAAATTGACAGCTGCTCAGAGATGCTGAGTAGTGCTACGACACTGATCAATATGATCAGTATTTGCCGCCAATTTATGTAGGAAGTTGGTTTCACAGACCGGACTTTAAGGGGAAACTCTTTCTCTGTCAAACGACCGCTTCTAAGTCTCTCCAAATGAAAGGACCTGGGTCTTTAACTTTCTTATATATTCATTAGTAATCAGTGCGTGTTGTGAAAAAGGGCTTAAATCCGCCGACTATGAGCCGCTTTCCTTCAAACGGAACATCACTTTCAACGGCGAATGCGTTTTCCTCTTTCATGCGTTCTTCAGCTTCGAGTAACGCATTTTTGCTAGGCCAATACTGCCACTGTACGACGATGCTCTCTTCGCTATTAGCCTGCACTGCTTTATTGAAATCAGTAAAGTTTCCTTTAGGAATCCAATCTCCCCAAACCTCCTCGACTCGCAAGCACCCATAGCGTTGTAAGATTTCCGCGCTATTCTCAGTCCATTTTTTATAGGCTTGCTTCTTTGTATGAGGAACGGGAATTGTCATCACAACAATATACATGAGCTTTTCCACTAGTACGAATTCGTTCAGATCACTAATGTAAAACTAACATTACTTATCTTGCCCTATAGCGAGGGAATCGATTCCACTTTTTAGAGTACCTATTGATAATGTAGCAAGTACTGTCAATAGCAACCAGCCGGAGTCGCTGGGCGCCACTAGAGCGGAACTGATGATGGCTGCTGCCCAAAGAATTGATTGGGTAATTATGATTTTTGCCATTTTGATTCTCTTATT
>Ga0255769_10005175_pt1 | contig 12367 bp, 8 predicted proteins | sample 041ome_9_FD_179637 | JGI IMG/M metagenome (GOLD analysis project Ga0255769, IMG submission 179637) | Coastal salt marsh microbial communities from the Groves Creek Marsh, Skidaway Island, Georgia - 041413US metaG (version 2) | ecosystem: Environmental > Aquatic > Marine > Intertidal zone > Salt... | reverse complement strand
TTTCTTCCTCTTCTTCTTCTTCTTCTTCTTCTTCTTCTTCTTCTTCTTCTTCTTCTTCGGCGTCTTCGAACGCGGCGAGGTCGTCTCTCGACCCACACGAAGCGGAAACGGACGACGTGTGTCCTCCACCAAGGACAAATTCTGCTGCGTCCAACTTTAACCTCGAAACCGCCGCGGTTGCTTTCTCCGCCAGGCCTTTACCTCGTCCTCTGCTGAAACCTGAAGTACCGTCCGGGCCTTTCGAAAGCGTGAATTGAGAACCGACGAACTGTGGTCTTGGCGAATCGCGCCCGTTGTTATCACTTCCCATGGCTGAGTTTGACCTTGTTGGCGTCGAAACTCCAGCATTCGGACCTTCTTTCGTTCGTTTAATACGTTTCGCCGTGTACTCTTTATTCTCGCCTTGCGATTGGTTCACGAAATACGTCGCCTCGTCGCCTTCGAATAAGGTCACGCCGCCATCCACATCCGCGCCGTGGAAGAACGCTTTTCCGATTTCGCCGGTATCTGGATCGCTGTGCGAAAAAAAGCCATACGAACCTTCGCTTTTCGCACTCACAACGGTACCGGTAAATTGAACTAATTTCACTTTCGTCGCGAACTGTTTCTTCTCGTCTCGTTTATCAGTGGCGACGCAAAAAGAAACCAAATCTCCGGGTTTCGGATTGCAGTTTCGGTCGACGACGGTTTTAAATTTGTAACTTTGCGAAGTTCCGCCCGCGTTTTCGACGACAACCGTTCCATTGTTGCTCGCATTGGACGAAAATGAGGATTTTCCGAAACTTCGACCGGAGGCAAATACCAGGCGTTCTTTACAGACGCCTCGAATGCTTCGTTCATCGACGGTTTCAAAGACTACTTTCGAGCCTTCTGGAGCTTCGCACACGTCGTGTGCGACCATTGCGTCTCTTTTTTGATCTCTGTGGACAGTGAATTGAACGATTTTTCCCACTTTCGGGTTTTCGAAATTCTTCAATTGTGTGAAATGGAAAAACACATCCTCCACGCGTTCTTCGCATTTGATGAAACCGAAACCGTTCTTGATGACGGCAATTTTACCCAATTCTAACGAAACCGAAGAATCATTTTGCTGTTCCGACGACGATGCATTTTCTTCTTCCCCAGATGCCGGCGCTTCTACGTATTTTTTACCATTTTTGCTATTATTACTCTCGTCGACGACGTTTACTTTCTTCTTACCCCAGGAATCACCATCGATGCCGTCTTTATCGAGCAAAGCGGCGTTTTTCTCTTTCTCGGCGAGCTTACGCTGAAGTCTGAGTTCCGACTCGATCGCTCGAACGGTTTCCTCGTCGCATAATTGAACGTTTATTGCGTTTGCTTTCTTACCTTTAGCGCTCCCTGTACCCACCTTGACGATTTCAAAACTTACCGCGGTGCCGACGGTCAACTTTCCTACATCCATCTTGTCTTTTAAAGCCGTGTAATGAAAGAATAAACCTTGTTCTTCTCTCCTGTTGCCGTTGTTGTGCGAAGGCATTCTGCCGTGCGCTTTCTGAATAAACCCGAACGATTGCGAGAGTTTATCGACGCGTCCGTAGGATGTTGGAATCTCTTCGAAATACTCGTCTTCTTCTTCTTCCTCGATTTTTTCATCTTGGTCGTCGTCGTTTTCATCTCCTTCCTTCTTCTTCGTTTTCTTCTCTTCAACGCCTCCTCCTTCTATCGGCGCTATGTCTACGACCACGTATTTTCTCGTCGTCGGTTCTCGACCTAAACTAAACTGAACTTTCATTCCTTGCTTCAACTTTTTCTTACAACTCTCCGCGACGTTCGCGCCGGCGAATTCGAGCTCCATGAGCTTCTTCTTCTCCTCTTCTTTGTTCTCCTTTGTTGATGTTAGTAAAGAACACGACACGCACCCACCGTACGCTTCGTGTTTCGTTTTCCCTTTCAACCCTCTTTTCACCACACCTTCCACCTGTTCCTGTATAATTTTCACTCTCAAATCTCCTTTCGAACATCGCATGACGTCCGTCGCTTTGTGCGTTTTTCCTTCCTTGTTCTCGTTTTGGTGTTTCCCGCCTGTTCCTTTTTCTTGTCCTCCTCGGACGACTTTAAACTTCACCATATCTCCGGCCAGTAACGGTCGATCCTCTTCTTCTTCTCCTTCTTTTTGTTGTAACTCTGGGTTTTTAAAGTACTCGGTGATGTGGAAAAACAGTTGCGCTTGCGCGCGTAGAGTCGGTACACGCTTTGATGATGATGATGATGATGTTGTTGCATCATCATCAACATCAACAACAACATCATCATCATCACAAATATCCTCCTCGGGGTCGTAATAATCGTGCGTTAACCGTAAAAAACCAAACGAGTCTTTCAAAACGACCACCGTTCCAAAACACGACGACTGCGCTTTTCCTTCTTTATCGTCATCCCTTCTTCTTCTTGTTGTTGTTGTTGTCTTCTTCTTTATCATTATGAGTCTTCTTATATATTTTAGGAAAACACAAAAGAAGGGTGTGAAGCTCTTTTCATCAGAAGTCGTCGAATAAAAGAAGAAGCACAGACACAAAAAAAGAAAAAAAAGAAAAAAAAGAAAAAAAAAGGCTGACACACAAACAAACAAAAGGGGAAGGAAGCAAAACAACTGTTTGAGGGGGAAATTTTATCAGATATTTCCTCATTTACTCACAAACAACATATATTCATCATCATGTCGTCACCACTGCTCGAGAACGTGGTGAAAGCGGTCTCACCGTCCATGCACGCGAAATTGTACCCGTTATCTTCGAGTAGTTTTAATACTACTCACGAGAAGACGAAGTCGTCGTCCCCGTTGTCGTCGAATTTGATTTCATCATCATCGGGGAAGAAAAATTCAGTTGCTAGGAAGACGACTTCTTTTTCGAGCGGCGGTGGAGAGAAGAAGATAAAGAAGAGCGTAAAAGAGGATTCCTCCGAAGACGAAGAAGACGACGACGAGCCGCAGTGCACGCCGGAGAAAGAGGAAGTGAACGAGATATTGCCGAAATCACCGCACAAATCGGCGCTGAAACCTCTCGAATTACGACTGGCTGCTCGTTTTGGCCAAGACTCGCCGAGACGAAAATCGATATCGTTCGCGAACGAGGAAGAGTTTCAAGTGAAATTGATTCCAAAGAATCAAACCGGGACACCGGAAGTGACGTGCATGATTTCTGGGTCTATGAAGAGGAAAGTTGGGGAAGCAGAGAGATTGGCGCAAGAGTCCTGGGGGTTATCCGTGTTGAGCGGGAAAAGAGAGAGGAAGCCGTCGAGGATATCGTTTACGTGCAACAAGAACACGAATACTACTGCATCGACGACGACGCCGACGTCTTCGAACGAAGATAAAGAGAATGAGAACAACGATAAGAACAATAATAACAATAAGAAACCGAGGCGTTCGTCTGTGTCGTTCAAACCGGCGTGTTCGGACGACGAAGATACGACGCCCCCTACGAGAAAATCGGGCGCGAGGAAAGTGCAAGATACGCCGGCGACGAAAAAGTCACACAACACGAACAACAACAACTCCAACATGACGCCATCGCCAAATTCATCGATTGAAACAAACAAGACGAACAAGACGGCCCCGTTAACGAGCGGTGGGTTGAAGAGCCGACCCCAAGCGCCGAATAATACGCCCGCCAATACGAACGGGAACGAGATTTTCAACCTCGAAGGCTTTGATTTGTTTCGATCGACGCCGAACGCGAAAGCCATTCGCGACGCGTTGTTTGAAACCAAAGAGGAGGACGCGAAAGACGACATCGCAGCGACGAAGTGTTTGAACGATTGCGAAAAGTTGTTAAAGTCGCAGCCGCCAGCGATGGAACTCGCCCAAGCTCTCGAAAAGTTGGCGGAGCCGCAAGTGACTCCCGGGAGAGCCGTGATGGAATGGTTGAGCGATGCAGAGAACCACTCCAACGAGGACGAGAACGAAGAGGAAGAAGAATTTGACGAAGGCAAGGAGAACGCGAAGACGCCGCCTTCTTCGACGAAAAGCAGCAACAAGTCTCCGGCGACGCTATGCATCAAGGCGAAAAAGTCAAAGAAAATGTCAAAGAAGATGAAGAAGAACAAGAAAGAAAAGAGCATGTCGTACGCGTTAGCGATGAAGTTCGAGCAATTGCACAACGCTTTAGAGCAAACGCAGCTGGCGTTGCTCAAAGAAAGAAAGAAGACGATGAAATTAAGAAAGCTTTTGCTCGAAGCGGCGGAAAGAGAGAACAACAAAGAGGAAAGAAAAGTGAGCACCAAGAGTTTGACGGAAGAGAAGACAGAAAAGAAAAAAAACGATACGACGTGCGTGATGTGCAATGAAATAAACGACACGGTGAAAGTTACGATGCGATGCGTCAAGTGCAACTGCTTCGCGCACGGCAAATGCTGCAAGCCGGCTTTGCGACGAGCGCCAAAGGAATGGACGTGCCCAAAATGTTAAAGCGACACCTATTTTTAATACATAAATACGATCTCATAAAAAAAATACTGGTAGTACAAAATAACTCCTTTCACTTTTGGCTGTTCTTCTTTCGTTTGCTCTGTTCCAGTTGATCTTGCAACACGATGAGCGCGTCTTGCGCTGCTGCCAGCTTGGCCTTAAATTCTTCGATCGAACTTTCGAAATTTTCCTGAGCGTCCCTCTCGTCCATCCATCCTTTCAAGCGTTCCAAAGGCGCCGGAGACGACTCAGAACGACCAACTTCGACCACATCTTCTTTCTCTTCGACAACTTCTACCGTCGGCAGCGGTGTGGTGACTTTCACTTCTTCCGCTACTTCTTTCTCGACGAGTTTTGTTTCTACCGATACCGCTTCTATTTCTTCGTTGCTACTATTACTATCTCTAGTACTACTACTACTACTACTAATACCACTACTCTCTACTTCGAAACCCACTTCTTTCTTCTCTTCTTCTTCTTCTTCTTTTTCTTCTTTTCCCTTACCATCTCGACCGATATTTGTCGCTACCAACGCCATGCTCAACACCGCCGCCCCGACGCCAACTCCAAAAGATGTCGTAAACGGCACCGAGGCGGTTACGCTTCGCGGGACGACTTGTATTAAGGATGCAGTACTGGCATCGCTTTTATTCGTCGTCTCCACTTTTAAGCGCTCAATCTTTCTCATTATTGCTTCTTTCGCGTTCTCGGGCACGAGTCGTAAGATTTTCTTCACGTTTTGTTCTTTCTCTTCTGTCGTCTTCTCATCAGTCGGAGACGTCGTCGATGGAGAAGAAGATGAAACGATCTCCTTCTCCTTCTCAACAGTAGTCTTCTCTTCATCTGTGCTGCTCGTAATCATCATCGTCGTCATCTTTGCGCGTTCAATAATCTTATACCCAACATCAGCATCGCCAACATTTCCTTCAAAATCGCTCACGATCAATTCCTCTCCGACTTGTAAAGTTCTCCGCGTACCTAACCCGTTCAATCGAACGATATCTGGAATCGATATCCCGTTCTCTTTGGAGACGATCGATAAAGTTTGCTGCGGTTGGACTTTCACGATGATTTTTTTCTTATTAACAACACTATTATTATTCGTTGTTGATGTTGTTGATGAAGTTGATGATGATGATGATGATGCGGTCGCACGAGGAGTCACGCATAAAGTAGTCGTGCGTCGAAAAGTCGCGTTACTACTCCTTTTTCGCGAGGAGATCCGCGTCGCGTGAGGAGGAGGAGGAGAGAGAGGAGGTCGCAGAAACAAAGCGTTCATAGGGGTAGTGGTGAACATCTCTTCTATTCTGAAAGAGTATTCGAGAGCTGCTTTCGAGTGAAACTTTTTTTGTGAAGTCGCGAAGAGAGAAAATTCTTCTTCATTTTTTGGTGATTTGTCCACATTCATCATCATACTTCTCGTGTGGTTTTTTTAACAAAAAAAAGTCGTCAAAACAATTTAACAGAAGACACTCTGTTATTATTATTATTATTATTATGTTTACTTCTTCTTTTGTGACTGCGACGACCTCCTCTCTCTCCTCCGAGACATCCTCCTCCCGTTTTGCTCGGCTCCATTCGCGGCCGGGCAAACGGAGTACTCTCATCGCTACTTTTCGAAGGGAAAGAAGAGACAAAAATTCGGTGATGATGTTGAGAAGAACAACACCTAGTAGCAACAACAACAAAAGAAGAAGGAACAAAACGAACGCGTTGTTGGAAGGCGAAGAAGCTTTATCATCGTTAGATGTGACGTATCCGATCGCTTTACTTCTAGGATTAGGCGTAGGTTTTGGCATCGCCCGAATAATCGTGTACACGCGCTTGCAATACATCGCGGCGAAATTCTTGACGTTGCGAATATTTCAGCCGGACGCGAGAGTGCTCGAGTACGATTGCGGGAACAGCGGAAGAAACTTGTATTATTATCCAAAAAACGTGAAGTTCGTCACGTATAAAGGTCCAGAGGTGAAAGGAGATCTTTTAGGGCAGATCTCCGTGCAGGCGGAGATTCCCGTGCAGATTGAAACCGCGGCGTACGAGAAGAGTTTGTCCGGGATGCGGGAGGAGTCGATGGACGCGGTGGTCAGTACCGGGGCATTTACGCGAGTGTTGAAGGAGAAAGGAAAAGAAGTTTTAGGAGATGTGCTGAAAGAAAGCTCGAGAGTGTTGAAATCAGACGGTCAAGCGGCGATGATTTTCATCGAGCCGAAATCGGACGAGTTGATGGACGTTTTAGAGAAGAACGGCCGAGCGCTCTTTAACCCGATGGAAGTGGACGAGAAGTGGGAGACGTTACCGCTATTTCCGTATTTAATTGGAACGATGACGAAGAAAGAGAGAGGTAGCAGTAGTAATATCAATAGTGACGGAGAGAAGCCGAAGAGTGAATTGCAATCTATTCGGAGCAGACGCAAGCCGAAGAAATAATTTCATTTAGGTATTAGGTGGGAGCGCGGGTAATAAAACTATATCGAATAAGAAGAAGACATCCTCTCTACTATGCTTCCTCCATAGACGCTTGCTCCTCTCCTTTCTTCTCTCCTTCTTTCTCTCCTCCTTCTTTCTCTCCTTTTCCATCTTCTACTACGAGTACTTCTTTTTCTTTTTCTAACATCTCTCTAAAAGTTTGACACAAGTGATTCTTCCTTCCGTCGGTGATAATCTTCTTGTCCAAAAACGGGTTCACGCCTAAACTCGAATCTGACGACCCACACGCCGGACAGTAATTCGATTGCCCGACGATCATCTTCGAGCTAATGCACTGGAAGCAAAACGAGTGTAAACATTCCGTCTGTTGTTGTTTTAATAGAGGAGAGAGAGTTGAGAAACATTTTTAAAAATCATCATTTAAAAAACAAAAACAAAAACTAATATAAAAAACATACCACCGTGTTCGCCTCTCTGAGTATATTCTTGCACAGTTCGCACGTTAAGCTCGCTCTCAAAATATCCGCGTCCACTTCGATGTGCTCCAACGCCGGGTTTATGCTCGCGTTTTGTCCTCGCCGTCTTTTCAACATTATTATTTTTATGCAGAAAAGCACAACTTTTTTTTTTTTTGTGAGAAGCGAAAACAAAACAAAACAAAACAGAGGTGAAAGATTTTTTCTTCTTCTTTTTCAAAAAGTTTGGACGTCACACAAAAAAATCACCAAAAAGGATGTCCACCTCTTCTTCGAACAACGCCTCTCGGTTACTTCGGAAATCAGCTTTGACGACACGATTTTCCACGAACAAAACGCCGTGGTTTTTCGCGGCTGTGTGTTTTCTGTGGGCGTCGTTTTTAACCGTCACCATGCTTTCGTCGAACGAACAAAGTTTAGAATTCAATCGAGAGCGAATGAATCGAGAAATTGAAGCACGAGTGACGCGCGAATTGGTGAAACGAGAGAAGAAGTTAAAGAAGAAGAAATTGTTGGTTCCTTCAGCAGATGAAGAAGCAGACGAAGAAGAAGAAGAAGAAGAAGAAAATAGCGGTAATAAGAACAACAGGGAGAGAATCCGAAAAGGCCCGTTAGCCGGGGCGTACAGAAGTAGAAATCGCCAAGCAGCAGCGTTAGCAGCGGAGAAGAGTGATAAAAATAATGAAAAAAGAGAGTTTAAAGGTCCGTTTGGTCGCGTGGAACGTCTCATATTCGAGAAAGGCCAGGCGAAGAAGAAACTGGAACTGGAACACCTGGAGAAAGAGAGAACGAGGCGGGCGTTGGACGCGCACTTGGAAGACGCGGACGAGGACGAAGAGAAGACGCCGGGAGATACGTTGGACGTGGAGGAGAAGATACAAGAGGCGTTGGGCGGAGCGCTTGAGAGAGAGAAATCGCACGACGAGGAAGAGGACGAAGACGAGAAAAGGAGACGATTGATTGAGACGGATGGTAGTGATAGTGCGACGGAAAGCGAGCCCTCAACAACATTTCCGCAAAGCGTATACGGGCAAGCGCACTTACTCAAAGATTTACCGGGCTTTCCGGAAATGCCGCCGTTGGTGTTGAGCGCGGTTAAACCGAAAGCGTATTTGTTTAGAAACTTTCTCTCGGCGGAAGAGTGCGATCATTTGATGAAGTTGGCTAAAGCAGAGTTGGCGCCGAGTACCGTGGTTGGCGCCGGTGGTACCTCGGTGCCTTCCACCATCCGAACTTCAGCGGGAATGTTTCTTCGCAAAGCCGCGGATAAAACTTTGGAAAATATAGAATATAGAATAGCCGCGGCTTCGGGGACGCCCGAACCGAACGGTGAAGGCATGCAAATCTTGCGCTACGATGTTGGTCAGAAATACGATCCGCACTTTGATTACTTCCACGACGCGGTCAATCCTTCGCCGAAACGAGGAGGCCAACGCATGGCCACCATGCTGATTTACTTGGAAAACACCGAGGAAGGCGGAGAGACTATATTTCCGAGAGGTACGAGAGCTGAGACGTTTGATTTAACGGAAGAAGGTAATCCTCACGAGTGGTCCGAATGTACCAAACACGGCTTACCGGTGAAATCTGTCAAAGGCGATGCCCTGTTATTTTGGTCGTTGACGGATGATTATAAACTGGACATGGGAAGTTTACACGGCGCGTGCCCAGTTGTCAAAGGCCAAAAATGGACCGCAGTGAAATGGATACGAGTAGCTAAGTTCGATGGGATGTTTACTTCACCGTTACCGATGCCGGCGTTATCGAGACGCGCGGAACAACACGGCAAGTGCGTGGACGAATGGGACGAGTGCGCGAAATGGGCGAAAGACGGTTGGTGTGAAAAAAATAAGGACTTTATGGTTTCAAACGGTGGCGCGAGGGATAGTAAAGGCCCCGCGTGTCCAGTCTCCTGTAACGTCCCGTGTCCGGAACAATAGTAATAGATACAATAGAAAGTGCCGAACAAGATTAAACTACTACTATAGGCAGTTGTTGTAGTATGTGATTTGAAAAACTTGTTTGTAAAACTTATATTAAAAAGTAAAGTAAAAGTGTTGAATTCTCTTCTTCTCGTTCTCTCAAAATCTTCTTCATTTTACCGCACGCTAATTAGTACATCATCACCGACAAACTCAGAGAGAGAGAAAGAGAGAGAGGGAGGGAGGGGGAGAGAGAGAGAGTTCATAGTTGTAAACATCTTTATACAAAAAACGTTTATCTGCTTCTCTTCGCCTTCAACTCGGCCGCTTTTGCCTTCGCCCACGCCTTGGCGTCTTCGCCGTTGGACGAAGTCACCGCCCTCGCGCCGCCGCCAGACGGCTTGTATTCGTGATCCAAAATCAAGCCAATCGTGTTCGCGTTCGTAGTCATCGCCGCATTCGCGTCATCGTACGACACCGCCGCGGTATCGACCCACCCTCGGTCCGCTTTACCCCAGGAGTTTTCCGAGATGTTCGTCAAACCGACGTACGTCGTCGCTAAGATGGTATCGCCCACCGACACTTTGCCGAGCGCTTTGCCCCCAGGGCGAACGGTTTTCACCACCGGTCTGCCGTCCTCCCCTGGTTTCAACAGTAAACCGAGCGCGATGTTCGACTGAGAGCAGTCCAAAACAACCTGTAATAGTTTGATTGATGAGTACGAAGGAAAAAAAATGTTTCATTTTAAAGTTTTTAGTTTTATTTTTTGAATGAAAAGGAAGCAGAGAGGAGAGCAGAGATTTTCTCGTATCTCTGCTTCGTCGTCGGCGTAGGGCAAAAAAAATGATCAATTGGAGAATGCAAACAGCTTCTTCTTCTTCTCTTTCATCGCCAAGATCAACAGAAGACATTGGTTTTGTCGATGATGAATCGTAACAACGGAACAAGAGAGAGGGAAAACAGAAGGAAAGGTTCAAAAACTTTTTACCTTGTAAACGCTCCCTCCGACGGGATATTTCGCGTCGATTTCCGCATCGCTCATCGCTTTACACGAAAACGCGTGAGAATTTCTTGAATTTCTTTTGTTTTGCTTCTTGAGAGGAGTCGAGACTCTCGAGGAGAGCAAAGAGGAAGATGCCACCACGCTGAATGCCATTTTTGAGATGTATGTATTAGGTGTGTTAGATGTTGTGTGTGTGTGTGTGTGTGTGTGTGTGTGTTTATTTATGAAGACAACTCTGATGAGAAAAGCGTCTCCTAACGAGAATTAGAGAGAGATAAAGGGAGTTTGTGGGCAAATTTTTGTGTTTTCGTGACTAGACATCGGCAGACGTGTCTCAATCTCGTTTGATTTTCTTGATTTCGTCTTCAAAGCGTTTCGAAAAAGGGAGGAGAAAGCAGGAAACGAAATTTTTGGTTTTTTGGTTTGTCTGTTTCGAGACCAACAAATTTTGGCAAAAAATGAAAATTCGTCTCCTCTCTTTCTTCTCTCTCTACGAGTACACGTTCTTCACATTAAAACTTGGTGGTAGCTCTTTAGCGATTGATAGTAGAATAAAAGAAACACCCAAAGAAGAGATAGATCATCATCATCATCATCATGCAAGCGATAGAAGCCATCTCTCAAAACTACGTGGACAGCGCCAAGCTGATACGGTTCCAGTTCATCGCGGACGCTCTTCTGAAACGTTTGGAAAAAGACGACGACCAAGAAGAAGAAGAAGAAAAAAGTCGTTACGATGTTGAGATCGCGAGAGAAGCGCTGAGAAGAGCGGGAGAGATTTGCAAAAGAGGCGGGACGAGGAACGCGGAGATTTTCAAGTCCATTCGGGAGAGGAAGATAAAGTTGAAGGAGTTAAGAGGAGGAGGAGATGTGAACATGGACGACAACGGAGGAGGAGGAGAAGAAGAAGAAGAGGGAGAAGATTTCGTGGAAAATTGGTCACGTCAGATGGATTTGGAAAACCAAAACGAAAGAAAACGATTGGACGAAGGGTTAACTTCCTCGAAAGCGAGCTCTTTGAAAGAGTCCATTCGATTAGCGCACAACGATTTGGGCGATTATTACTACAACATTGGTGACTTGAAAGAAGCGTTCCAATGTTACGCGAAATCCAGAGAGTACGGAACGTCCGTGAAACACACGTTGGCGCTGTGCGTGAATAGCATTAGAGTTGCTTTGGAGTTGAACTCTATGGCGCAGGTTTTGCTGTACGCGAACAAAGGATTGGCGATTTTGAAGAACGTGGACCAGCAGTCGGCGGCGGGCGAAACCGAGAAGAAAATGGCGCAACGACCGTCGATTATACAACAAGCGGGAGGCGGCATCGAAGGGATAGGCGGCGCGGGAGAAAACAAAGAAGAACAAAATTTGACGAGAGCAAAGTTTACGTGCGCGGCGGCGTTGGCGCATTTGCACTTTGGCAAGTACGCGGAAGCCGCGAAGCACTTTACGAGCTTGAAAACGGAGATTGGAAACTCGTACGCGGAGGTTATCTCTCAACAAGACGTCGCCGTCTACGGCGGCTTGTGCGCTTTGGCTACGTTTGACCGAGTGCAATTGAAGAAACGCGTCGTCCACGAAAACTTCACGTTTCGAGACATGCTGAGTACGGCTCCGGAAATGCGCGATATTGTGGAAGATTTTTGGAATTCGCGATATCCGCAATGCTTATCCAAACTCGACGTGATTAAAAAAGAGTTACTCTTGGACATCCACGTCGGGAAACACGTCCACAAACTCTTTTCACTCATCCGTCAAAAAGCGTTGATTCAATACACCAAGCCGTTTTCTGCGTTGAGCTTAACTACCATGGCGTCTGCGTTCAATTGTGACTCGGTGGAAAACCTCGAAAAAGAAATCGCAGACTTGATCACGGCGGACAAAATCCGCGCTCGAATCGACTCTCGAGGCGAGAAAATTTTACGCGCCAAGGAGTTTGATAAGAGAATGGAAACGTTCGAACACGTACAAAGTACCGCGGAGAAGTTCGTCGAGAACGCTGGTGAGGCACTGTTGAGATCCTCCTTGAATAGATTAGACTTAGCTTTATAATAAGAGAAGAGAGAAGAGGAGAGAGGAGAGAGAAGAGAGAAGAGAGCGCTTC
>Ga0255769_10005173_pt1 | contig 12375 bp, 12 predicted proteins | sample 041ome_9_FD_179637 | JGI IMG/M metagenome (GOLD analysis project Ga0255769, IMG submission 179637) | Coastal salt marsh microbial communities from the Groves Creek Marsh, Skidaway Island, Georgia - 041413US metaG (version 2) | ecosystem: Environmental > Aquatic > Marine > Intertidal zone > Salt... | reverse complement strand
CTTAGGAGGGGGCTGTCTGGCCCAGTGCCAGATTAGCTAATGCCCAAAAGTTCCGGTTAATCATTAGGTTAGTTGAGTGTGTTTTTTAAGGCAAGTAACTCACGGGTGTCTTAGGTGCAACCCAACTGCAACTCAGCGGGGACTTCGTACGCATACTGGCTAGGGGGTATGCGATTTCCACAGAGCAATTTAACGACCCCTGTACCCCCAAAAAGTGGGGTGTGCTCTCAGACAGGGTATACATGCCTTTTTGCGTAGACGATTTATAAAAGTTCCGGAAAATTGCACATAGGGTGCAAATGATTTTAGTCGACCGAATAAATTTGAACTTGTCATCTAGTTGTCACATTGCCAATGCACACTTCTCATCACTGAATAGGGCAGTTTCATGACAGAGGCTGCACTTTAGTGAAATGACATTGTGTCTAAATCCATTAAGGAGTTTTCTTAGATGAAAAATTCAATCATGTTGGCAGCGGCTTCGGCAATTGCGCTATCAAGTGTTACTTCAGTAGCTGTAGCCCGTGATCACGTTGAGGTCGTCGGATCGTCAACGGTCTATCCTTTTGCAACCGTTGCAGCGGAGCAATATGGCCGTATCTCTGGCAGCACCCCGAAAATTGAATCAACCGGTTCGGGTGGTGGCTTGAAGTTGTTCTGTAATGGCATGGGTGCGAATACGCCCGATATCACCAATGCGTCGCGACGCATTAAGCAATCTGAGATCGATAAGTGCGCTAAGAACGGTATTAAGGACATTATTGAGGTTCGTATTGGTTACGACGGTATCGTGGTTGCAAACTCAAAGCAGGGCGCTAAGTTTGATTTGACGACACAAGACTTAGCGTTAGCCCTTGCTAAGCAGGTGCCGGGTAAAGACGGCAAGTTGATCGACAACCCTTACAACAATTGGTCTGATGTTCGTAAAGGCCTTCCAAATCTTGCGATTGAGGTATTGGGGCCGCCGCCATCATCAGGAACACGTGATGCGTTTGTTGAGTTGGCTTTAGAGTCTGGTTTTAAATCGTATGCTGACTTTAAAACGTTACGTGGTTCTAAAGATGAAGCTGAAATCAAAGCCTTGATGGAAAAGCTGGGCATTCCTGCTTCTGCCTTTAATAAGAAAGGTAAAAAAGTCTTTAAGAAAGTTGCGCATGCAATTCGTGAAGACGGTAAGTACATCGAAATGGGTGAGAATGACAATCTGATTATTCAGAAGCTGATTGCAAATCCAAATGCAGTGGGTGTGTTTGGTTTCTCATTCCTTGATCAGAATGCGGACAAAATCCAAGGCGCATCAATCAACGGAAAGGAGCCAACCTTTGAGGCAATTGCCGATAGCTCTTACCCAATCTCGCGTCCATTGCAGTTTTATGTGAAAAAGGCGCACGTGGGTAAGATTCCGGGTATTGATGGTTATTTGGCTGAGTTCACCTCTGAGAAAGCATTCGGTGAAGAAGGCTACTTATCAGAAAAAGGCTTGATCCCAATGCCTACGGCTGAGCGCGAGTGTAACCGTGCGGCAGCAACCCAATTGATTCCGATGAAAGGTCATGCCTATGCGTGTGCTAAGTAATCTGAATTGATAAGCAATAGACTGGTGGTCGACCTTGGCGTCGGCCATCATTTTTGTGTGTAAGTAGATTTATTTATGTCATTGTCCGTCTTAATTGCCTTTGTGTTGATGATTATGGCCTTGGGATATCACCTGGGTCGTAAGCGCGCGCTAGTGGCAGTTGATGGTGTGAAGGGTGTGCGTTTTTTACACTCTTTACCTAATTACTATGGCCTGTATGTGCTGATGTGGGCTGCACTGCCTGCAGTCATCGTCATGCTGATATGGGGGTTGGTGCAAGAAAGTGTATTAACGTCCATCTTGCTTTCGCATATGCCTGCGGAGCTGACAGCCGTGTCTGCAGATCGACTCAGCTTGTTAGCCACAACGATTAAGAATGTAGCGCTAGGTAAAATTACTGCGGGCGAGATAACGCCTGCGATGCAAGCGGCTGCAGATGAGTATTCCCGTTATTTACAGACGGCCGAATTAGCTAAATCGGGTTTAACGCTGACGTTAGCCACGCTATTAGGCTGGATAGCATGGCGAAAGATTAATCCAAAGATGCGTGCGCGTAATCGCGTCGAGGGGATTGTTAAAGCCTTATTAATTCTCTCATCAGGTATCGCCATCCTTACCACCGTGGGTATTGTTTTCTCAGTGCTCTTTGAATCCATCAGATTCTTCGAGAAGGTGCCGTTCTTTGACTTTGTCTTTGGTCTTGAGTGGAGTCCGCAAACTGCGATCCGAGCAGATCAAGTCGGCTCTGAAGGTTTGTTTGGTTCAGTACCGCTATTCGCCGGTACGATGTTGATCTCATTGATTGCTATGACGGTTGCTGTACCTATAGGTTTGATGTCGGCGATTTATCTTGCTGAATATGCGGGACCAAAGGTACGTGCTTACGCAAAACCGATACTTGAGATCTTGGCAGGTATTCCAACGGTCGTTTATGGCTTCTTCGCTGCGCTCACAGTTGCGCCAGCTATTCGGGATTTTGGTGTGGATCTAGGTTTAAGCGTTTCGTCTGAAAGCGCTTTAGCCGCTGGTTTGGTGATGGGTGTGATGATTATTCCATTTATCTCATCATTATCTGATGACGTCATTAACGCGGTACCACAATCTTTGCGAGATGCTGCGTATGGCTTGGGCTCAACTCGATCAGAGACCATTAAACAGGTCATTATCCCTGCGGCATTACCCGGCATTATGGGCGGTGTTCTTTTGGCGGTTTCTCGCGCTATTGGCGAAACGATGATCGTGGTGATGGCGGCTGGCTTGAGCGCTAACCTAACCGCGAATCCTTTAGAAGCAGTAACAACGGTGACAGTTCAGATTGTGACCTTGCTGACCGGTGACCAGGAGTTCGATAGTGCTAAGACCTTAGCGGCATTTGCCTTAGGTTTGATGTTGTTTGTTACGACCTTGGCATTAAATATTGTGGCGTTACGTATCGTGCGTAAATACCGTGAGCAATATGATTAAGAGGCTAATATGAGTGATTCAATAGATAGTTTAGCGGCCTCAACTAAAGCGATTCATAAAGTCGAGCATTCACTTAAGCGTCGTCGCGTGCAAGAGCAGCGATTTAAACGAGTAGGGTTGTTTGCTGTATTACTGGGCTTGTCGTTTGTGGCTTTGCTCTTTATTAATATTGTAAGTAAAGGCTACAGTGCCTTTGTTGCTACGCACATCGCGATTGAGGTTAACTTCTCGCAAGAGGTTCTCGACCCGGCCGGTAACCGCGATTTAAAAGTCATTGGTAATGCGGACTATCGTCAGTTGTATCGTGAACCCTTACGCGCATTGTTTCCTGAGGTGTCAGGTCGCAAAGACAAACGTGAGTTATATCGAATGATCAGCTCAGCCGCAGATTTTAGTTTGCGCGATATGGTGGTAGCGGATCCAGCTTTGATTGGCCAAACCAAAACAATTTGGCTTTTAGCTGATGATGAAATTGATATGGCATTCAAAGGCACTTTGTCACGAGAGCTGCCTGAGTCCGAAAGGCCGGTGAGCGATAAAGAGTTTGCGTGGATTGATCAGCTGAAGTCACAAGGAAAAATTGACACCTTTTTCAACTGGGGCTTCTTTACCAATGGTGATTCTCGTGAGCCAGAGCAAGCGGGTATCGGCGGTGCGATTGCTGGCTCGTTTTACACCTTGCTCATCACTTTGATGTTGTCCTTCCCGATAGGTGTGGCGGCTGCGGTTTACCTTGAGGAGTTTGCGCCTACAAATAAATGGACTGACATGATTGAGGTAAATATTAACAACCTCGCGGCTGTGCCATCGATTGTGTTTGGTTTGCTGGGTTTGGCGATGTTTATCAACTTCTTTGGTATGCCGCGTTCGGCGCCTTTGGTTGGTGGCTTAGTGCTGACCTTAATGACACTGCCAACCATCATTATTGCGAGTCGTGCAGCACTGAAATCTGTACCGCCGTCAATTCGTGAGGCAGCTTTGGGTATAGGTGCTTCACGTATGCAAACGGTGACGCATCATGTGCTGCCTTTAGCTTTACCTGGCATGTTAACTGGCACCATCATTGGTATGGCGCAAGCCTTAGGTGAGAGTGCGCCTTTGTTGATGATCGGCATGGTGGCTTTTATTGTGGATATTCCATCAGGCCCGATGGATCCGGCGACGGTATTGCCGGTGCAGGTGTTTTTATGGGCAGATAGTCCTGAGCGAGCATTTGTTGAGAAAACATCTGCAGCGATTATGGTGCTGCTCGGCTTCTTGATTTTAATGAATTTGATTGCGGTATTACTGCGACGTCGTTTTGAGCGTCGCTGGTAAGAGATACGCCTGTTGAGGATTTTCTTTTGGATAAAGTATTAACGTCTGACTTTAAAACAATCGGAAATGTGCGCAGTAAAAAGCCGCGCATGAGTGCTACCGATGTGAATGTCTATTACGGCGATAAGCATGCCATTCAAAACGTTTCACTGGATGTGGGTGAGGGTGAGGTCTTGGCGATGATCGGTCCGTCTGGCTGTGGTAAGTCAACCTTCTTGCGTACGCTAAATCGGATGAATGACACCATTGATATCTGTAGAGTCACAGGTGATATCCGTTTGGATGGTGAAGATATCTACGATGATGAAACAGACCCTGTGTTGCTACGTGCACGCGTTGGCATGGTGTTTCAAAAGCCAAATCCATTCCCAAAATCCATCTACGACAATATTGCCTATGGGCCACGCATTCATGGCTTGGCATCGAGCAATGAAGAACTCGATGAAATTGTTGAAACCTGTTTGAAAAAAGCCGGTTTATGGAAAGAGGTAAAAGATCGTTTGGATTCCCCAGGTACGGGTTTATCGGGCGGTCAGCAGCAGCGTTTATGTATCGCGAGAACCATAGCGGTTTCGCCGGAAGTTATCTTGATGGATGAGCCATGTTCTGCGCTGGATCCGATTGCAACGGCGAAAATCGAAGAGTTAATTGATGAGCTTCGTCAAAACTACAGCATTGCGATTGTTACTCACTCAATGCAGCAAGCAGCGCGAGTGTCACAAAAAACAGCTTATTTTCATTTGGGACATTTGGTTGAGGTGGGTGAGACCGAGCAGATCTTTACCAATCCTCGCCATAAATTAACGGAAGACTACATTACGGGGCGTTTCGGATAAGCCAATGGCATCGACACACGTCTTAGTTGTTGAAGATGAATCATCAGTACGCGAGTTACTGGGTTCAACGCTGAGCACAGCGGGCTATCAGGTGAGCTTTGCACCTGATGGTTTAAGTGCGCGTAATTGGTTAGACGAAAACGTCCCCGATATTGCATTGATTGATTGGATGATGCCGGGTTTGTCTGGTTTGGATCTGACGCACTGGATGAAACGTGACGAGCGTTTAGCGGATATTCCTATCATTATGTTAACGGCACGTGATGGTGAGGATTATAAAGTTCAGGGTCTAGAAGCGGGTGTTGATGACTATGTCACCAAGCCTTTCTCAACCCGCGAGTTAGTCGCTCGTGTTAAAGCAGTCATGCGTCGGAGTGGTCAGGAAGAAGACGTATTGCTCCATTTTGATAATGGTTTGGAATTGGACCCTGTTCAGCATCGAGTGACCTATCAGTCGCGTCCGATTTATATCGGTCCGACAGAATTTAAGCTGCTTAAATTTTTCATGAGTCACCCTGATCGAGTTTATAGCCGTACACAGTTGCTTGATCTTGTTTGGGGTCGAAATGTCTATATCGAAGAGCGTACGGTAGATGTGCATATTCGTCGTTTACGTAAAGCGCTCTCTGTAGAGCACATTGAAGAGCTTATCCAAACCGTACGTGGCGTAGGTTATCGCTTCTCTGAAAAACAGGATGGTGCAGCATGATGCGTAACTGGGTATCAGAAGAGTTAACGCGTTTATTCTGGGTGCTTTGCACGGGTGGCCTTATGGGATGGCTGCTTGGTTATTCCTTGGTCGGCTTGTTCATTGCGGTTGTCGCATACCTTGCGTATGTGGTTAACCAGCTTGTACTTGTGAATCGATGGATTTCGCAACCTAAACGCCATGATATCCCGGCGGGTTTTGGATTGTGGGGTGCTGTTTATACAAATGTTAAGCGCTTAAAAAGGCGATCTAAGAAACGTGAGCGATATCTAAAAAAACGTCTTGCGGAATATCAGGCGCCAGCGTTGGCGCTACCAGATGCAGCAATAGCACTCAATCAACGGGGTGAAATCCGATGGATGAATGGAGCGGCGGAAAATTTATTTAACCTGAATGCTAAGACGGATGTGGGTGAGAACTTTGCCAACTTGGTTCGATTGCCACAGTTAGTGGAGTACTTGAAGACAGCTGATTATGCACAAGATCTGCAAGTCATTTTGCCGGGAGTGATTGAGAAAACCTTGCTTATTCGTGTAGCGACATACGGAAAGGGGCAGTTGGTGCTACTGGCTCAGGATATTTCGGCTCGCATTCGTGCAGAACAATCGAAGCGTGATTTTGTCGCAAATGTATCCCATGAGTTACGTACACCGCTGACAGTGATTAGCGGCTACCTGGAAAACATGATCGATTCTGGTGAGATCCCAGAGTCGTTTGAACGACCATTAACCTTAATGGAGCAGCAATCTCTTCGGATGCGTCACATCATCGAAGACCTGCTTACGCTTGCCAAACTCGATGGCGCAAAAGCTGATATGGATGAGGTGATTGATGTGCCGGCATTATGTGAAAAAGCTATCTCTGAAGCGCGTGCCATATCGGGTGAGCATGAATTTAAGTTAGCCATGCTTACACAGCAGAAAATATATGGTGATGCCAAACAGATTCATATGTTGCTATCGAATCTATTAACTAATGCGATTAAATATTCTGGCGCAGAGGGATTGATAACGATTTCTTGGCAAAAAGAACATCTTGGTTATCGTCTTTCAGTGACGGACTCGGGTGAAGGTATTGCGCCTCAACATTTGTCGCGCTTAACCGAGCGTTTTTATCGTGTGGATAAAGATCGGTCTCGTGACCAAGGTGGCACGGGCTTGGGTTTAGCTATTGTTGACTCAATACTGCAGCAGCATGATGCTCATCTGACCGTTGAAAGTGAAATTGGAGTTGGCAGTACCTTTAATTGCCACTTCCCAGAATCTCGTGGTGTTTCAAACAATACCTAATTAATTGGGCATAAAGGATTTATTATGAATGGAATAACAGATCACACGTCGTCATCATTTAATGCTGACATAGAGCATGTTCGTTCTTCGGTTCTTGAGATGGGCGGGTTGATTGAGTCGCAATTAGATAAAGCAATAACGGCTTTACGTGACTCTAATATTGCCTTGGCAGAAGAGGTTGTGGTTAATGATGCGAAAGTCAATCGTTACGATGTAACCATTGATGAAGGTTGTACGCGAATTTTTGCACTGCGCGCGCCAGCAGCAGGTGACTTACGCTTGGTTCAAACTGTATTAAGAACGACGACAGACCTTGAGCGTATTGGTGACGAGATAAAGCGAGTTGCCAAGATGGCTATTAAAAACTCAAAAGGTGCAGCAGACGCTAGCTTGTATAACCGAGTTGAGCATTTAGGTAATTCAGTAAAAGCGACCCTTAATCGTGCATTAGATGCCTTTGCGCGTATGGATGTTAATGCGGCGATTGAGGTTGCAGGTGAAGATAAGCGAATTGATCAAGAATACGAAAGTATGATGCGTCAGTTAATGACCTACATGATGGAGGATCCTCGTTCGATTCCACGTATCCTCGATATTATGTGGGCTGCGCGTTCTCTAGAGCGGATTGGTGATCGTTGTCAAAATATCTGCGAATACATTATCTACTTCGTTAAAGGTAAAGACGTTCGCCACACCAGCTTGGATAGCATTCGTGCTGAATTTGGTGATGATGCCTAAACCGACTGGGTTGATTGCTCACTAGATCGTGTTGCGGCGTGACTGGCTAGCTTTCGGTTTTGTCATATTCCTGTCATTTGATACGGCTATTTTGAATCAAATATCCGATCAGGTGAGAAAATGACAGTAAAAACATATCTTTCTGATGCCAAAAATCAGGGAAAAGATCTCAATGATGAATCCCTATACCTAGAGAGACGCATCCAACAAATGGGCTTTGAGGGCGATTGTGCCTATGAGCGTGCAATGTATAACTTCTATTTAAATAGACTTAATGAGGTTCGCATTTTAATATCAAGTTGTTAACAACAAATCTTGTTGAATTTCATAGGTCAAACTGATTCAAACATGTTGTTCTATATGATGAGCTGAAGAGATGGAAGCGGCATTAAACACAGCAGGCGGCAAGATCAGGTGCCCTCGGTGTCAGGCGATGTCTAAGCGCACTGGTCAGCAGTGTGGAGCGCCTGCGATGCGAGGTAAGACTAAGTGTGCCTACCACGGCGGTAAGTCTACTGGGCCCAAAACAGAGGCTGGCAGGCAGCGTATCGTTGCCGCGCTGACTAAAAACGGACGGGAGAGTCGGGCGCAGCGTGAGCGACGCGCACTCAAGTTACGTGAGCTAAGGCACCTGTTTGAGATTTATTTGCGCAACACCTCATGAACCGGCGACATAAAACGCATAAAAGACATATTCATGTCGGCTATGCCGAACCACTTACGACATAAAAGACATATCCCCCTATACGGGGGATATTTATGTCGGTTTGAATTTTTAACTTTTAATTTTGTAGTAACCGTCTTCAACGGTTATGAACCCCCCTTGAATTAAACCGTTAATGCCTTGCTTAATCCGTGCAGGTTTACGGTCACCGTCAATCAGTGGCTTGGTTGCTTTGATAAGAGTATCTTCACAGATGTCGCCAGCATTGGCTGCAATCAGGCTCGTTAAAGCTTTGAGAACAGCTCTTTGATTGGCGCCTGTAGGTAACTGCTGCTTAGCCGTCAGATTAATGGCTAATGGGTCTACATAGCATGAAGTTACTTTCTGGCCATCATCGTCAGTGTCAACCTTGACTTGTACTAGTTCAAAGCCCTCGATCTCATCATCTGGGCCGTCTTTAATCTTGTCTGATGACCACGAGTAGGCACTTCCAGACTTATTGACATACAGCGTCATATCAAAAGCACCTCGCATGGAGCTGCTGCCTCGCATGCCCTTAGTCTTGTCTTTGCCAGTATGGTGAACAACACAAACAAAACTTTGTGTATCTAGTGACAGCTTTGTCAGGTTGTGTAGAACAATGCCGGTGTCTTTAGCTGAATTTTCATCTAGTCCTGGCATGCTCTGGGCTAGAGTATCGATACAAATTACGGCGCCGCAACCTATATCAGATAAGACAAGCTGCGTTAGCCAATCAACATCATCACTTGAGCCAAGATTTAATGAGCCAATGTAAACAAAGAAGTTGTCAGGCTCGGCGTTATACTTCTTTTCGAGAGCTTTAAGTCTCGCGCTTATCCCCCCACCGCCTTCAAGTGCGATGTAGACAACAGGGGCCATAACAGTCTTTCGCCCGAACCAGCTTTCACCTGTGCAGATGTTGTGGAGCATATCTAAAATCACAAAAGACTTACCAGTGCCGCTTGGGCCAAAAACACTCCCTGTGCCAATTTCGGGCATCACATTCTTCACTCGCCACTTAATTGATGGTCGATTTTTGGCTTCATTGAGCGTCATTAACGCTGCCTTGGGTGCTTCGTTGGAAACAGGGCTACTTTCTCTTTGTATTTGTACTAATGCGACCGGCGATTTGTACGGGTGCTGGCAGCCATCGCACTTGTTACCGGTTACCTCTCTAAACTTTTCGCAAGTACTCGGGCCAGCGCTTGTTGGCCAGTTATCCAGCTTCTCGTCAGTTTCCTCGGGAGAGTATTTATGATGACTTTTACTAATGTCATGGGCGGCTTGCCGGCCGTTGCTACAAAACTGAACGGCTCCAATAGCTAGTCTCCATAAGGGCTCTGGAATGTCGTTGGGTTTATCAACACAATACCTGAGTGTCGCACATTGATTGAGCACTGCATGAACATCAGGTGATGGTGAATTACTAGCCATAAGAGTTTTAGCGAGTTCACTGAGCTCTTTTGACTGTGTTAAAGGAACAGCTTTCTGAGGGACTGATGACAGAAGCTTATCGATGGCTGAAGCGCTCATATCTTTGCTCCTATCAGGTCATAATCTACGGCAATAGAAACCCAATCTTCGATCAGCCCGTCATGAATAGAATAAGCCTTTGCATTTCGAAGGGGCAAAAACAGTGGCTGCCACGAGTTATAAACACAGCGATCAAATTTATATGCCGTATCTGATTCAACATTTAGGCGATGAAGAAATGCCAACTCCAATTCTTCTGAGATTTGACGGCGTTCGTCCGCGAACATTGGATGATCGGCATTGATGATAATTCGAACACGAGGTTTATCTGGCTTGCTGCTTCGCGTGTGATAGCAAAATGCTTGCAGATCAGAATCCGCGATAAGCCCCAGCAGATTATTTAAATCAGATTGAGACGCTATGTAGTCAAGATCAAACGCAAGGAAGCGGGTTTGTTGAGCATAGGCCTTCGATCTGAAATGATGAAACCCTTGATACTCTTCGGGTGTGTCGTGTAAGCCAACCGCCATTGGAGCACAGATGTAGCGACCAGCTGTTTCAGTGTCACGAAAGATATCTTCCAAACAGTAGCTTTCAAAATCGTGCCAGCATGAAGAAGCTAACTGTTTTGGCTTGTTATCGTAAAGATTTGTGCCTTCAGAAAAAAAGTAATGTGTGTGAACGCACTGTGCGAACGCGTTAAATGCATCGCAATCGATGCCAATAGAGTTACTGTGTGCCATTGCACCCTCCCAATGCCAGCTATAAAACGCAGGCTAGAAAATTGGTACGTCAAAGACGCAAATTAATTGGATGCGCGCTCAAAGCGCGTTAAGTGCATGGCTAGGCCAAGTAAGGCGTTGAGTAAGAAAGTAAGTGCGCTGATAACCGTGCGAGCGGGGTTTTACTCAACTAACCAAAGTGTGATGCAGGTGGAGCGCCTTGGCGAAGAGAATTTTTTTATCTTCTTATTAAGATCAGCTTAACAATAAGCCAGCTTTATAAAGACCCATAACCTAATACTTTCTAAAAAAGTTTAAAAAGTAACAACGCAATCTAACCGAGTCCAAAGCGGTCTAACTACTACTAACTGAGTTTTCTGTTTTTCTATTTGCCATAAAAATATTTAGTTCAGTTTCGCCAGTATTCGTCCGGTTTCAATATGAGCGTACTTCTGTAATGTTTTGTAGTCACGATGCCCGCTTATGGTTGCAACTTCAGCTATGCCCAATCCTTTCTCGAGAAAACGACTAATGGCTTCATGCCTTAAATCATGAAACCGAAGATCAGTGATACCTGCTTTGGTACAAGCACGTTCCCATGCAAGCCGAACTGAATTTGGCGTTACATTGAAGATGCGTGAACTGCTGTGTTCGAAAAGTGTGTCCATCATTAAGCTCCGTGCCTTTTTACTCAGAGGAATGCTGCGAGAGTGCCCTGACTTGCTGTCCTTGATTACCACGTATTCAGATAAGGTGTCTCGCCATTCGAGGTTAAGTATTTCTGAGCGCCGCATGCCGGTCTCAAGAGCGAACTCAACGATCAATCGGTGCTGTTTGTTCCTTTGTGCATTTAATGCGCTGAGAAGTGCTTCAAGTTCTTCTGGGCTTATGCGTCGTATGCGGTGAGGTGCTTCTTTGGGCAGTGTAACGCTGGCAAAAATATCTCTAAGCTGATGAAACCCCCATTCGTTCGCTGCAATCGTCATGCAGTGTCTAATTAACACCAGCTCACGACGCACTGTTGAGTCTGAAACTTCATCTAGCCTACGGTCACGATATTTAGCAATGTAGCTAGGCTTTAGGTTGCCAATGTTGATACCAGCCAGTATGGATTTAGAAAGTGCGTTGAGACGGTAGCTTTCAGCGACGCTCCCTTTCTTGCGTGGCGTCACTTCATGAAGATAGCGCTCGAATAGAGCGTTGAGTTTGATGTTCGCTTTTCCTTTGTCGGGCAGTATCCCTTCAGAAAGCAGTATCGTTTCTTGTTTAGCTGCCCATGCTCTAGCAAGCTCTTTAGTAGGAAAGGTTTTACTTATCGCTGGTTTACCAGCAAGACGGACTTGCGCTTGCCATTTACCTTGGCGTTTGCGGTATGAGGCCATGAATCGGAGCTCCTTGTGACATAACTGTGACAAGAGCAAACAAGGAACCCCCAAAAAATTGGCGCGCCCGAGAGGATTCGAACCTCTGACCTTTGCCTCCGGAGGGCAACGCTCTATCCAGCTGAGCTACGGGCGCATTAAACCAGAGTAGTTTAACAGTTCTGGTTAAACGTGCCCGTAAGCA
>Ga0255769_10005161_pt1 | contig 12391 bp, 10 predicted proteins | sample 041ome_9_FD_179637 | JGI IMG/M metagenome (GOLD analysis project Ga0255769, IMG submission 179637) | Coastal salt marsh microbial communities from the Groves Creek Marsh, Skidaway Island, Georgia - 041413US metaG (version 2) | ecosystem: Environmental > Aquatic > Marine > Intertidal zone > Salt... | reverse complement strand
AGGGTTGGCCAAACATCGAGGTATCCAAAGACATCGGCTGGGACCTCCTCGCAGACGAAGCAGTCCCGCTGATGCACAGGATCCTTGCCGATCACTACCCTCCCGGGGGCACTATTATTCGGGCAATGGCGGCAAGGCTGGAAGCCGGTGGGATCATCAAACCACACACTGACAAGCACCCCTCATTTCATTCCGGCCACAGGATCCATATCCCGATTTACACCAACCCCAGAGTGCGCTTCATGATCGATGGGCGGCCCCAAAGCATGCCTATTGGTCACGTTTACGAAATCAATAACCAGAAGCAGCACAGCGTCATGAATAAGGGCGACGAGGGCCGCATCAATTTTATTTTCGACTACATTCCGCCGACCAGAATTCAGCGGTAAGTGGCGCCGCGGTAGCCCGCAGAGGGCGTCAGACACTTAACGCGGCCCATCTGGGCCAGTCGATTCTTCGATAGCGGCGATAACAGGTTGCGACACGTTACACCGTGTTTTCAGAAACAGGCGCTCAGATACCCACCTGCACTAATAGATATGTTTGGGGAAAGCGCGGCGCAGAAAGTCTCGGGCGACAGATCTGGCTCGCCGTTTGGTCAACTCCCTCGGCGTCACCAACAGGCCTAGGTGCAGGCCGTCAATCAGCGCCGAGTAGCCGGTAGCGAGTTCGCGAGGGTCAACGTCTTGGTAATCTCCCTCCCGAATAATTGCGGCGAACAGCGCCTCGAGCTTCTGTGCCGCCAGTCTGTCCACCGTGGACACAATTTTTTGATAGACGGGTCGGGCCCCGGCTTCCCCGTAGTAAGCAAACCAAACCGACATTTTTTGCCGTTGGGTAACGCCTCTACCAAGCTGAAAATCCAATAGCGCATCGAGGCGATCACCCAGGTCGGTGATTGCCGCCCCTTCCATGATCTCAATCTGACCATTGTGGTACTCCTCGGCGACGTAACGTAGGGTTTCCCTGAGGAGATTTTCTTTGCTCTGAAAGTGCAAATTGGCGATACCCACGCTCAGGCCCGCCTCCCGGGTCACCATTTGCATGGTCACTGCGGACAGTCCGTGCTGCGCGATACACCGGATCGTCGCATCGATCAGCTGCTGCCTCCGCTCTGCTTTTGGGCGAATCTGGCGGCGCTTGCCGGTAGAGCACGAGGCGACGTCTAGCACGGTCGCTGATGCGTCAGACATGACTCTTCTCTGATTAAATTTACGACGAGTCTAAGCATTTCGTTATCAAGTCTCAATCAAGAATGAATGATCATTCAGTCTTGCTAGACGGGTAACAACTAACATGGCACTATTCTGGTCCGTTTCGACGCGCCGGAGAGTGCAGTGAACCAATACGATGCGATCGTCATTGGCGCAGGCCACAATGGCCTCACCAATGGGGCTTATCTCGCCAAGGCAGGACTGAAAGTCGCCGTGCTGGAGCGCAATCCCTATATAGGCGGTGCGACCGTCAGCCGAGAGCTGCACAAGGGGTGGTATTACTCCAACTGCTCCTATGTATCGAGTTTGCTCAGACCGGAGATTACCCGTGATCTCGAGCTACCGCGGCACGGCCTGCAAGTGGTGCCATTTGGCGGCGGGGCGACGTTCATGCGAAACGGCGACTACTTCGGTAACTACAGTGATCACGATCGGCACTATCGTGAGATCGCCAGGCACTCCAAACGTGATGCCAATGCCTACGATCGTTACTCAGCCGATACCAGCCTGCAAACCAAACTCATCCGACCCTATCTCCTCAGGACCCCGCCCGATCCCACCTCCCTGAAACCCCGTGATCTTCGCGATTTGCTGGAGTTTGCCCGATCATTTATGGCACTGGGTGAGGAGAAACTGCTCGACACCATTAAATTTTGGACCGCCAGCGTCGGTGACTACCTCAATGAATATTTTGAGACGGACGTGATCAAGGCCCACATGGCCGGCAGCGGCATTATTGGCACTGCGTTGGGTGTTTACTCCCCGGGGACCGCCTACGTGCTACTCCACCACTATATGGGAGACGTCGACGGCAACGTGGGCGCCTGGGGTTTCGCTCGCGGCGGGATGGGCGCCATCGCCAACTCTCTCTCAAAGGCGCTGCAGTCCTTTGGTGGTGAGATTATCTGTGATGCCAATGTTGATGAAATCATGGTGCGCGGCGGCCGCGTCACTGGTGTCGCATTAAAAGACGGAACCGAGTATCGAGCGCCGATTGTGGTCTCAAACCTTGACCCGAAACGCACTTTCCTCGACATAACGAACCCCTCTGACCTACCCAAAGACGTATTGAAGAAAGCCCGCAATTTTAAAATTCGGGGTTCGTCAGGAAAGCTGAATATTGCGCTGGACGGTCTGCCCGTTTTCAACGGTCTCGATCCACGCAGCCGCTTGATGGCTGGCGACCTCCACTTCAGCGATTCGCTAGAGCGACAGGAGCGCGCCTATGATGACTGGAAGGCTGGCACCTGGTCGAAAGACCCCTATCTGGACATGATGATTCCCTCCTTAACGGATCCGACAATGGCCCCGCCCGGGAAGCATATGATGTCGGTCTTCGTACAATACGCGCCGCCCAAAATTGAAGGTCGCGAGTGGACCGATGAAGACAAGGATGGTTTTGAAAAATCTGTTATCGACCAGATCTCGAATTACAGCCCCAATTTCCGCGACCTGATTCTGCACTGCGAGACACGCACGCCGCGGGAAATCGAAGCAGAAGTGGGACTGACCGAAGGCAATATCTTCATGGGTGAACTCACCTTCGACCAGTTACTGTTCAACCGTCCCTTTCCAGGTTATGCCCAATACCGTGGGCCCATCAAAGGAATGTATCTCTGCAGTTCCGGCACGCATCCTGGTGGCGGCGTCATGGCTGCTCCCGGCGCCAATGCCGCCAGAGAGATTCTCGCCGATTTGAAACGTCCCAATACCGTACCGGGAGGCTACGCTGATGACTGATTATGATGCAGTAATCATTGGTGCCGGCCACAACGGGCTTGTCTGCGCCAGTTATCTGGCCAAGGCCGGAAAAAAAGTGCTGGTGGTGGACGGGAGGAGCGAACCGGGCGGCTGCGCCAGCACCCGTGAATTTACGCCAGGATTTCGCGTCTCGGATTGCGCCCAGTGGTTGTCGCAGTTTGACCAGAGCATTATCAAAGACCTTGATCTCAAGGGAGCCGGACTCACCACGGGTAAAGCCAAAGCCACGATCTCCCTGCAAGCCGACGGTAACCACCTGATTCTGGAGGGCGACAGTATCACCGGTGCCGGTGTCGACTCGGCCGATCAGGCAGCTTATCGCGACTTTAAGAATATGGTGCGTCGCTTTGCCAAACTCATGACAACTCTCTACCGAAGTAGACCGCCCAAACTGGTAGAGCAAAACTGGACGGATCGGCTAACGCTCATCAAATTGGGCATCGGCCTGAAGCTGTTGGGTCGCGAGTACCTGCGCGATCTGATGCGCATCGTGATGATCAACATCTACGATGTGATGAATGAACACTTCTCCAACGCTGCACTGAAAAGCGCCATTGCGCTGGACGCCGTAACGGGAACCAATATGGGACCGCGCTCGCCCAATACGGTTTTCAGCTACCTGCATCGCGCGACCGGTGAGCACCTTGGACAATCAGGCACGACGCAGGTGATGGGCGGCATGGGTGCGCTGGGCCGGTCTCTGGCCGCCGCCGCCGAGAGGCAGGGTGTCACGGTGCAGCTCGGCTCGGCTGTCTCGGCCATTGTGAAGACCGAAGACCGTGTCACGGGCGTGAGCCTGACTTCCGGTGAAACGATATCGGCCACCCTGGTGATCTCCAGCGCCGACCCGACCACCACATTCCGTGACCTCCTGGGCTATGACCAGATGGAGGCGGGCATGGCCAAACGCGTCGAGCACTACCGGTCGCGGAGCGGAACGGCCAAATTGCATTTGGCTCTCAGCGCGCTACCCACTTTTAACGGGCTATCGGCTTCACAATTATCAGAGCGGCTGGTTATTACACCCTCGATGGATGGCATGGAAACGGCCTTGAATCCCATGAAATACCGGGAACTCAGCGAGCTCCATACCTTTGATATCAGCATCGCCTCAGTAGAGGATCCCTCGCTGGCACCCTCAGGCCAGCACGTGCTGACGGCGATCGTGCATTACGTGCCCTACGCCCCGGATATCGGGTGGGATGCGGGCAAACCAAAGTTACTGAACCATCTCCTCAGTCAACTTGAAGCATACGCGCCGGGCATCGGCGCGCTGGTGACAGCCAGTGAGCTGGTGGTGCCTTCGGAACTCGAGGCCTCTCACGGCATGACCGGAGGCAATTGGCATCATGGCGAACTCTCGATTGATCAAGCGCTCATGATGCGACCTTTTCCGGGTTCGACCCAATATGCCACAGCCGTTGAGGGTCTCTATCTCTGCGGCGCCGGCGCACACCCGGGTGGCGGCTTACAGGGTCTGCCCGGACGCAATGCGGCAAAAGAAATTCTCAGAAGAGGAGTACTCTCATGAGCGACTTCAATCGAGAAGCCAGACTACTCACCACCCCGTTTCACTCCCGCGTAGCGGCAATGTGCGACCTTAATGACTGGGGCAACTGGATGGGCTACACCACCCCCAACGCTTACTTTGACGTGGAACTGGAGTATTTTTCGGTGCGCAGCACGACAGGGGTGTTTGATCTGTCTCCCATGAACAAGTATCGCGTTACCGGGCCTGACGCCGAGCGCTACCTGAACCGACTGATCACACGTGATGTCACGAAGATTGGCGTCAATCGCGTGGGCTACGCCATTTGGTGTGACGACAACGGCCAGGTGATCGACGACGGTACGATTTTCCGCCTCGGTGAGGAGGATTACCGCATTTGCTCATACCAGCGCGCAGACGACTGGCTCGCCTGGAACACGCTGGGCTTTGACGTCAGCATTGAAAACGAATCGGATGCCGTGGCGGGGCTCGCCGTACAGGGCCCCACCTCCTGCACCGTTCTCACCTTGCTGGGCTGCACCGACCTCAATCAGTTGAAGCCTTTTGGTATTGCCCATTACACCTTTGAAGGACGACCCCTGATGGTAAGCCGAACGGGCTTTACCGGTGATCTGGGTTATGAGGTATGGGTACCGCCCGAGTCGGCCGAAGCGCTGTGGGATCAGCTCTTTGAACTGGGTCGAGACTACCTGATTAAACCCATTGGCTCCCACGCCTTGGAGCTTGCGCGGATTGAGGCAGGCTTTCTACAGGCCAAAGTTGATTTCATGCCCGCGGAGGAGATTGTCCGCGTAGGTCGATCGAGAAGCCCGTTTGAATTGGGACTCTCTTGGCTGGTGGATTTTTCTAAACCGCTATTTAACGGCCGGGCAGCTCTGCTGAAGGAGCAGGCGAATGGCTCTCGCTACCGATTCGCCATGCTCGACGTCGAGGGTAACAAACCCGCGGAGCATTCCTTTATCCTCAAAGGCGACAAACAAGTGGGCACGGTTACCTCAGCCGCCTGGTGCCCAACCGCCAAGGCCAACATCGCCTATGCGCAGATCGAGATGCCCCACGGTGCCGTGGGGGATGAGTTGGTGGCTGAGATCTACTACCAGCGTGAGTTGCACTGGACTCGATTACTGGCGCCCTGCAAAGTGATTGACGCGCCCATTTTCAAATCACCTAAGCGCTGGCAAACCCCTGCCCCGCCGCATTGATCGGCCGTTTTTGACGAGATACGCCATGCACACCATTGCGACGTCGGTAGATGACTCTTTCACCAGAATGCGTGACAAGCTGGAGGCGGAAAAAGCCCGCCCCCATCACGCCATGGACCCCTATTTTTACCGCTCGCATCTGGTGCACGAGCAGGAATTAGAACATTTGGTGTTCAAGAGCTGGGTTTACGCGCTCCACGCGAGCGAAATACCGGCTGCCGGTGACTACCAGCTCGTCGAAATCGGTGAAGATTCAATTATCGTCGCGCGCACCGAAACCGGTGCGATCACTGCGATGCACAACATCTGTCGCCACCGTGGAGCCCGGGTCTGCGAAGACATCACAGGGAACCGCAAGACCTATGTCTGCCCCTATCATGGCTGGGTTTACAACGTCGACGGCTCACTGAAGGCCGCGCGGGAAACTCATGTCATGCCTGAGTTTGACGCGTCAGCACACGGCCTGAAACCGGTCAATTGCGTGACTTACATGGGGTTGGTCTTTATCAACTGCGATCCTGAGGCTGGGGATTTACTGGCATCGCTCGAGAATATCCGCGAACCGTTAGGCGCTTACGATCTAGACCACGCCAAGGTCGCTCACCGAAAAACCTATCGGGTCGATGCCAATTGGAAGCTGGCTATAGAGAACTATCTGGAGTGCTATCACTGCGCCACGTCTCACCGTGCCTACGCCAAAATGCACACGTTGAAGGATCTGGAGGAAAAGTCAGGGCCGATTGTGAAAAAGATGCTGGAGAACGCGGACAACATCACCGGCATCCCTGGTATCTCAAAGACACACACTACGATTTATCTGGACGCACCGAGCTTCGGTGCCTGCGCCCACACGATGCGTTATGGCCTGTTCGAAGGCTTCGTAACCGGTAGCCAGGACGGGCAGCCAGTGGCGCCACTGATGGGCAACATAAAAGACTATGACGGTGGCGCCGGTGATTTTCAGATGGGCCCCTTGACCTTCATGCTCAACTACCCCGATCACTGTGTGCTGTATCGCTTCCTCCCTCGCTCGTTAACCGAAACGGATATGGAGCTGGTTTGGTTCGTCCGCGAAGACGCTGAGGAAGGCAAGGATTACGACGTGGAGAAGTTGACCTGGCTCTGGCATCACACCACCCTCGAAGACGAGTACATCATCACGCGCAATGCCGCAGGCGTGAATTCCAGGTTTTTCGAACCGGGCCCCTATCATCCGGAGTTCGAGTTCACCCTGCAGCAGTTTGTGCGCTGGTATCTTCATTCACTGGAAGCCAGTCTGCCCTGAGCGATTGGGTACAGCGTCTGCCCATAAAAGCTCACGCCGCCAATAGCCGTCATATACTGCTACTGCAGGCAGGTTTGGTTTTTGGTGAGACCTGCTCGAACCCAACAATCGCATGCACATCGAGAGGGGCAAGCCTTGGGGCAAGTTAATGATGCGGGGATAGCAGGCGCAAAAATAAAGCGCGCCCGCGTACCGCTGTTCAGTGCCTTTTTCATGATCTATATCTTTGTCTCTGGCGGATCCTTTGGCATCGAGGAGATGGTATCCAGCGCCGGACCGGGTCTGACCTTACTACTGCTGCTCCTCTTGCCCGTCGTTTGGGCGCTGCCTATGGCGCTGGTCGCCAGCGAGCTAGGCTCAGCCTTGCCCGAAAACGGCGGCTTCTATATCTGGACTCGCCGAGGCCTCGGCGACTTTTGGGGCTTTCAGGCAGGGTGGTGGTGGTCTTTAGCTATCCTCGTGGACACCTCTCTTTACATCGTTCTGAGCGCAACTTATTTGCAGAACCAGATTGGCTTCAGCGACACGCTGTATTATCTGCTCTGCTGGTCCATCATTGCTGTCTTCACCGCGATCAATATTCTGGGCATCAAAATCGTGGCGATTGGCTCGAGTCTGTTCGCGATTTTGATCATTTCACCGATAATAGTGCTCGGCGTTGTTGGCATCGCCAACTGGCAGTTCAATCCCTTCACCCCCATGACCCCACCGGGAGTCGATATCTTGGGTAGTGATGGCGCGTTGATACTCGGCCTGAGCATTGGTATGTGGATGTACTCAGGCTACGAATCGATGTCGACCATCGCGGGAGAAATGGAAAACCCACAGCGCATCATCCCGAGAGCACTCATGCTGGCGCTGCCCTTTGTCGCGATCATGTACCTGCTTCCCACAGCATCGAGCGTCGCGGCTTTTGGTCATTGGGATCTGTTCTCCGTCGACAGCGGCAATGGCAAAGTCTCATTCGTCGATATTGGGCGAGCACTGGGGGGTACGGCCCTCGGTCACGCCCTGTTAGCCTCGGCTGTACTTGGCAATCTGGCACTATATCTTGACTACATGGCCTCGGGCGCGCGCCCCCTTCAGGTACTGGCCAGAGATGGGCTGCTTCCCGCTGCCCTGACGCGGGTTAGCGCGCGTTACCAGACCCCCGTTCTGGCGATCTGCCTCATTGCCGCAATCAATGCGTTGCTCATCATTGGGCCTTTCCAGAGCCTGGTGATTATCGACGTGCTGCTGACAGTCAGTGCTTACGCGCTGATTTTTCTGGCCGCAGTACGATTGCGCTACGTCGAACCCGATTTGCCACGACCCTTTAAGATTCCCGGTGGTAAACACGCGCTCACCTTACTCATTCTCCCACCCATGGCGCTAATCACTTTTATGATTGCGATAACCGTGGTGGATCAAAGCGTGGTGCTTTGGGGGCGCGATCGCTTCAATGTGATGGGATTGGAAATTGGCTGGTACGGCTTGGCGGGATTGATCGCTATTCTGTCCGGACCCGTGTTATATCCCCTGCTCCGCCGTCGCTATCATCGCGTCGCCCCGCCGTAAGCGGCTAGCGATCGTAATCGCCACGCCCCAGAACACGTTGGCCAGCAGCTAGGTTTCGTACCACAAGCCATCGGGATCCTCGGGCCATACGCCCAAATAAGGCCCGTGGGCCTGAAAACCCAGCATTCTTCTCATCGCTTCGGATTGAGACGAAACGTCTTCACGCGTCAGGGTGAGGTATTGATTCTCCTCCTGCCGCAACCACCCCAGACAATAGGTATTGACGACCGCCTTTCGCGGCTCGGAGCTGCGGTTGGCGCCACCACCGTGCAGCGTGGAACCCAGGTAAATCACTACCGATCCTTTCGGCATGACGGCCTGCACCACATCCTCTTCCGGCACCTGCTCAGGCTCTTCGCAGGCACGTTCCCTGGGTACTACCCGTGTCGCACCGTTTTCTTCGGTAAAGTCATCAAGCGCCCAAAGTGCAGAAATTTGCAGCTCGAACGGGATCAGGTGACTGGGGTAACACGCATCATCCGCGTGCAGGACCTGCGCCTTCTCACCCGGCAGGATTTCGATCGCAGTGGTACTTCCGACCTGATACACGTCGCAATGGGGCTTGAGCACCGCGTCGGCGACTGCCAGCACGGTAGGCTCCAACAGAAAATCAGAAAAATGGGTCGAATATTTGGTAACGCCACCGACTCGCAGCGTCTGATGACCGTTGAACGCGTTCTGATAAAGGTGCCCCTCGCGATCAAACTCAGGGCGCAAATCCTGGTTTAACCCTGCGATGACGGCTTCGGGCAACAGATCTTCAATGATCACAGCACCGGTGGTCTCCAGCGCTGACACGATGGCAGGGATCTCGTCTTCAGGTGTGTAGTGTGGAAGCATCCCGTCTGCACCCTTCATTATTGCTCCGTCATCGGTAGCAGCCCCCAAGTATATCGCGCACTCCCCTGCAGTATACCCGTGTCTCCTGAGCTTAAAGCGTTGCCAGCGGCACGATAAATCAGTTCACGGGGTCACACCGAGGCAGCAGCAGTGCTATCGTGACGCTATGTGACTCATTGGAATTCACCATGACACCACTGTCGAGTGCGGACTCAGCTCGAACCTTAGAAGCCGCGTTGGATCATGGCGCCCCGCGACGAGATCTCGCCGCAGCGTTTCGATGGGCCGCGCGACTTAATTTTCATGAAGGCGTGGCTAACCATTTCTCCGTTGCCGTTAACGATGACGGCACACGGTTTCTGATGAACCCCAATCAGTCGCATTTCTCCAGAATTAAAGCCTCTGATCTAATCCTCGTTGATGCCAACGATCCGCAAACGATGAGCCGCCCCGATGCCCCCGACCCTACGGCATGGGGGCTGCACGGGGCACTGCACCGTCAGTGCCCTCATGCCCGGGTGGCACTTCATGTGCACTCAATGCACGCCACCATCCTCTCCACGCTGGAAGACCCTCGCCTGCCACCAATAGATCAAAACTGTGCCATGTTTTTCAATCGCTACGCGATTGATACAGATTACGGTGGACTCGCGTTTGAAGAGGAGGCAGAGCGATGCTGCCAGTACTTATCAGACCCGGCCAAGCAAGTACTGATCATGTGCCACCACGGCGTGATGGTTATCGGCAAGGATGTCGCAGACGCCTTCAATCGACTGTTCTATTTTGAGCGGGCAGCCGAGACCTACATTAAGGCGCTTTGGACGGGACAACCACTGCGCGTATTGTCCGATGACGTTGCTGAAAAAACCGCACTTCAGTTACAAGATTATCCTGATCAAGCGGTGCGGCACTTTGCGGCGCTCAAAGCGATTCTCGATGCGGAGGAATCGAGCTACGCAGACTGACTGGAACCCCACCCCGTCAAGCGGGGTGCGGTTGCTCTTATCTATCTAGCTGGCTAGCACCGATTCAAACGCCGTTAAGCAACGGCTGATATTGACCTGGTTACTGCTACTGCCCATCAACCCGATGCGCCACTGCCTCCCTGCCAACTCCCCTAAACCCGCACCCACTTCCAGATTAAAGTCTTCCAGCAAGCGGCGACGAATCTTCGCATCATCTTTGCCCTCTGGAATCACCACCGCATTGAGCTGCGGTAAACGCCACGGTTCGGAAACAGCGAGGTCGAGCCCAAGTCGAGAAAGGCCCTCGACCAACTTCAAATGATTGTTGCGATGGCGCGTAAAACTGGCCCCGAGACCCTCCTCCTCCAGCATCAGCAAGGACTCGTGAAGCGCATAGACGGCATTTACCGGCGCGGTATGGTGATACGCGCGCTTGGCGCCCTCACCCCAATACCCCATGATCAGATTCATATCGAGGAACCAGCTTTGCACCTTGTGGCGGCGTGTGGCGATGACCTCGACTGCGGCTGGACTAAAAGTAATGGGTGAGATTCCCGGCAAACTGGAAAGGCATTTTTGCGTCCCCGAATAGACGACATCGGCGCCCCAGTCATCAACCGGCAATTCGATACCGGCGAGTGAAGTCACCGCATCGACAATGCTGAGCATGCCTGCCGATTGCGCCATGCCACACAAAAGCCTTGCATCGCTTCGCACCCCGGTCGAGGTTTCCGAATGAACAAAGGCAAGCACTTTCGCGTCGGGGTGCGCGCTGATTGCCTCAGCGACTTTTTCGGGGTCAACCGGATCCCCCCACCGGTCCTGCACCATGACCGCAGTGCAACCGCACCGCTCAACGTTTTCTTTCATTCGCCCACCAAAGACACCGTTCTGGCAAACGATCGCCTTATCACCCGGCTCGAGAAGATTGACGAATGCCGCCTCCATTCCTGCAGATCCGGGAGCCGAGAGCGGAATGGTCAGCTCGTTCTTGGTCTGGAATGCGAATTGCAATAAGCGTTTTACGTCGTCCATCAGACCGACAAATAGCGGATCGAGATGTCCTATCGTGGGCCGGGCGGAGGCCGCCAGCACTCTTGGAGAAACATCCGAGGGGCCTGGCCCCATCAAAGTGCGCTGTGGAGGATGAAAGGGTGAAGACACGGGCAACTCCATGTGAACAATACCGTTGCTGTCGTGATCACACAGCACTTATAGACTTGCCGCGTCATCACCTTAAAGTAAAAAAAACCACCCGTGGGTGGTTTGCTGTAATGGTGGGCCGTGCTGGGTTCGAACCAGCGACCAATTGGTTAAAAGCCAACTGCTCTACCGACTGAGCTAACGGCCCAAAACAGGGAAGCCGCGTATGCTAACGCTAACGGCTGAAAATTCAAGCCCTATTAAACCCGCGTTATCCAGTAGCTGGATACTATCGAACCCCACACCACTGCCCACAGAATCAACGCAAGCGTAACCGCAGCGGAGCCCAAATCTTTGGCGAGGCCCGACAAAGTGTTGCTCTCAAGCCCGATGCGGTTGATCACTACCTCAATCGCCGTGTTCAGGACTTCGACAACAAGCACTGCGATAACGGATCCCACTAAAAGCGCAAACTCTACCGCAGTAGTTGATAAAAAAATGGCCACTGGAATGAGCACGCACGCTAGTGCCAACTCCTGCTGAAACGCTGCTTCGTTTCTTAACAAATAGCGCAGCGCGCGACCAGAGTTAACCAACGTAAAAAGCAAGCGTTCTATCCCGCGTCGTTTTGGCACGATTTTGGTAGAGGAATCATCCGTCGTATTCAATCGGAAAAATCCAGTCGAGGCGGAAAGCGCCTAAAAATTTTCCAGCAAAAACTGCCGCGCCAACTGCGCCGCCGCATGAGACGGGTACTCACGAATCACTTCGTCAAGGTATTCCTGAGACCGCTGTCGATTACCCTTGATGAACTGTACGCGACCGAGCTTGTAGAGTGCATCGGGTACTTTGGGATCAGCGGGATACTGATCCAACAATATCTTGAAACTCTGCCGCGCCAGCTCCGGGTCGGG
>Ga0255769_10005140_pt1 | contig 12434 bp, 15 predicted proteins | sample 041ome_9_FD_179637 | JGI IMG/M metagenome (GOLD analysis project Ga0255769, IMG submission 179637) | Coastal salt marsh microbial communities from the Groves Creek Marsh, Skidaway Island, Georgia - 041413US metaG (version 2) | ecosystem: Environmental > Aquatic > Marine > Intertidal zone > Salt... | reverse complement strand
TGGCTTTTTGTGAATTCTGCTAGTGTGAAGTTTGTGCTTAATCTCATACACTTATTTATCAATAAGTGCGTATATTAAATATTACCAACCTGCTTTGCTCATTAGGGCGGATTGACCGTCCTTGCTGAATATGAATCTGTCTTCCGTGGTCTTGGTGATCTGGTATGGACCAAAGTATTTGGTCAGGTACATGCATTCGCTCATCGCTGACTCGTCTAGTTTGAATGCCCTGATCTCGTTCATGATCATGTTGGTTGATCCAAATGCGTGTAGTTCGAACTTCAATGTGTCGGCGTTCTGTTTCTTTATTTGCAACATGTTGTTGTCCAGTTTGAATTCCATCATCTGGAACCTGTCAAAGAAATCCTTTATCTCTCCCAGTTTCAGAGAATTGATCTTTTGATTGTATGCTTCTGGTGTCCTTGGCAGTACATCTGCTAGATTCTTGGCACTGGCCTCGAATGGCACGGTCCTCTTGTGATACGTGAATTCGAATGTCTCTATGTTTGTGAGTTTCTTGAGATCGTCTAGGAACTTCCTGATGTGTTGATCCACCGCTTCAACCCTCGCGAACTCAACGAAAACCCTGTGTTTGCCATCCTCAAGTGTGCCTGGAGTTGCGTCTGCGTCCAACACTTCTTTGTATCCTGTCTCCGCAAAACGTTCTAGGTCCTTGGCAGGTGCCATCCCATCAACCGTGAATGCCAAGACCATGATGTTCTTGTCATCGCCCATCTTGGATTTGAATTGGTCAACCGAGAATCGTTTGGAAACGACTCCGTCTAGGTCTCCGGCCTTTAATCCTTCATTAACTAATGTCATCTAAACTACTTAAATCTCCAGACGCCTGTGCCTGCTCGTCTTGGCTCTCGATCTCGTCCCGGCCGTGTTTGAAATTGCCAATCAATGCTTTTGGCATCTTGATCTCTACCACCCATATGTCATGTGCGTCTATCTTGCCCTTGGTCGTTCCTGGTCTGTAGTCCTCGGGTGATTTGATCTGTCTGGGTTTCAGCAATTCGTCTCGTTTGTAGGTCACCTTACAACCCCTGTCCAACAATCTCTTGCCTCCCGCAGGATCCGGCATCTTGTCCGCCGGCCACATGAATGAACATGTGACGAAATGCCTTGAGTCCACAGGACCTGAAAGCAATTCTCCATCCTCCCAGTTCTGGAACACGTACACATCTAGTTCATCCACGACCCTCTCGAAGTCTTTGAGTATGCTCAAAGTTGGTCCTACGGCGTATAACGATTGTACGTTTTTGATTATGTCTAAGACGTCATGCATAGTGCTTATTTATCCTAAATATCTGTGTTGTAAAATATGCATACTTAATCTGGAAATTTGATAGTAAGTATTTGTACATGAGTCCACAAAGACACATCAAATCACAATCAACCACAACCTACGAGGAACCTTATGTTATTATCAAACGGCCTACAAATGCGACCTTTATTCCAACGCAAACTATGGAAACTAATGCGGAAGAAACGAGTGTACGACAAGCGTGTGAATTTGTACATGCAGAACGAGAATTGGCTCAAGATAAGGAAGCAGAAGGACAGACGTAGACGTAGGATATTGATGAAATTATGGCGAGCCAGCCAATTGGCCATGCTCAAGCGGATGTACAATCAGTCTATTTGATGAACTGATCCATCGCTTCAGCGTACCACTGTCGGTAGTGCTGTTCTATACGTTCATAGGGGATTTCGTCTCTCTGTGCGACGGGTATTCCGGGTAGTTCGTTCTTCAACACTTCCTTGTTGACGAGATCAAGCACCACGGTGTATTCCAGCATCTTGCCTGGACCTATTTTCTTCTTGGACAGTTCAACGAACTCATCGAATTTCTTGTCTGGTTTGATTATGTACTTGACGCAAAAGAATCTTTTCTTGTTGTGTTTGCTACCCATTTTGTAACCTCGATAATTTTATCATGACTGACGCAAGGTTTATTTCAGGATCTGCTACAAATGAGTGATCCACCAATCCCTGCTTGATAATTAGCACCGCTTTGTCCTGTGCGTCCTCATCTTTGGATATGATCTCGAGATTGTCATACAGCCATCTGTATATCTCCTCACACTCCTCTGGTCTGGCCTGGCTACAAACAAGTTTCCTTGCCTCTTGTATCTTGCCCTGTTTGAAAAGGTCCACCATCTGCAGTCTGTAATCCTGTTGTCCTGAATCCCCTGATGCTGGTGGCATCAGTTTGCCGTCCCTGGCGTTCTGTTGTAGCATATTGATACACTTACGCATATCAGGATAACTTGCCTTCACATATGTGTCTAGTATCTCTATGTCGGGTGTGATGCCTTCCTGTATCAATATCTCACACGCCCTCGCTGTGAATTCTGTCTTGTCAATTGTCTCCATGTGGAAGCCCTGGCATCTTGAATGTAGTGCTGGTATCACCCTGTTGGGATAGTTGCAAGTCAATATGAATCTCGCTGACGTGTGATACATCTCCATCACACCACGTAAAGCCGCCTGTCCATTTGGACTCATGTAGTCTGCCTCATCCAACAACACATATTTGTATGCCCCGAATGGCATGATCTGTACGAAGTTGTTGATCTTCTCACGCACAGTGTCAACGGAGTTTTCCCTCGAAGCATTTATCTCCAAGATGTCATAACTGCTGACATCCAGTTCCGCAAACAACACCTTGGCCAGTGTGGTCTTGCCCACGCCAGGAGCACCACTCAATAGCAAGTGTGGGATCGCTTTGTCGTCAATCCAAGATTGTATCTGTTGTCTCTGTGCTTCGTCTCTGACCACGTACTCCTTAAGAGTCTTAGGTCTGTATTTCTCTACCCATAAATCTTTCATTTACGTAACCATTTCCTTGCCGCTTCTATGGGATTTTTCAAACCCTCATAAGTGCTATCTATAAACTTGATGTGTTTGCTCAGTTTCACGTTGAGATCCTCTATTGTTTTTTGTAAACTATCGATCTTGTCGTTAAGTTTTTTAATTTCTTTTTCGTTTGACATCCTGCTATATTACAGCAGTTTCCTTCGCTTGTCTATATAATTGTTCGGTTGCCATGTTTTTTCCTTTGGCTTCTACTTGTATGTCAAAGTTTTCTGAGAATGAAAGTGCCCAATCATTTACCTTCTTGTTTGGTAACAGGTCCGAGTGTGCTCTCAGTTTCTGTTTCTTGCAACCACGTTCTAGCAACATCTTGATGTTGTGCATCTCCGTGTGTGTTTTATCTCCTAGTCCTGCAACTGCTAGGTGTTCATCCCTGGAATACGAGTAGTGCATACTTGGTCTCACACCACGCCATGAATCTATCACACGTTTGACCCTATCGTCTGTTGCCTCAATGTATTCTTCATCTCTGATCCAATGATGGTGTATGTCCAGAACCAGTGCTAGATGTTTCTCCAACATCAACGATTGTTCTAGTCCATGACTCATCTCGTCATTTTCGATTGTTATAAGGTTTCTTGCTTCGGGTGATAGTCTGGGCAATACTTTTATGATGCCGTCTGGTCCTTGTTTGCCTGAGATGTGTACGTTTATCTTGCAACCATCCTGGAAACTTTTGCCAAACCCCATCCAACGTGCCATGTCCGCATGGTATTCAAATTCCTCTATGCTACGTTCAACGATGTCTGGAGTAGCACTTGACAGCACACAGAACTGGCCCGGATGGAAACTAACTTTTACACCTAACTTTCTCGACATCTCACCAACCGGTGCGAATAAATTTTCTAAGTGACTCTGTATGTGGGGTTGTTGCCACCAAGACTTCCAATCTTTCTCTGTGTAACCTTGAAGCATCTCACTACCAAGTCTGACCATCCTACGTTCGGGCGGTAGTGTTCCCACACGTTCGATCAATCTACGTGCGGCTGTGGTGTTGTGGGTCATGATGTCCCACTGTCTCTGCACTGCTTCGTCCTTGTGTTCACGAAGCCAACGCATTGTTGTGGATCTGCCGTTTAGCTCTCTGTCTTTGGCGTTGACTTTCATACCGCCAAACTCCGATTCGTTGTTGAGCCACTTGCAACAGAAACCGAAACGTTGTACCATGTGTATATTATAACAGATATTTGTGATATGTCTAGTCGAGAAGTGTTTCCATCATGGCCCAGTGTCCAATGATGTCGCTACAGTGCAGTCGGAATCCGTGTTCTCTGTCTATGTCACGCAAGATCTTGTTGGCCTTGGACATGCTCAACCCAACATCTGCTGGTAATTGCAACGCATTTATTGTTTTCCTTTTGAGTGCTGTCGCGGCCTGTACCCTGTGCCATCCGTCTGTCAACAGATAGTATCCTGAATCTTTTATTGGCGTGACCAGTATTGGATCCCATGAACCGTCCTTCTTCAGTTTGTTTATCCATGTCCTCTTTTCTTTGTTCAACGGACGTTCAACACCTAGACCCATCTCGGCCATGGTGACCAGTTTGTTGATCTCTACTTTGATCTTCTTGATCTTAATCTGTTTCATATTCTATGTTGTTGATGTCTTGTATCAGTTGCCATTCTTGTCCTCTAGGTAGAGGTTTGCGTTGCGGGTAGTTGTTCACATCTGACATCTCCCTATACTTGTTTGCACAAGGTGGCCCACAGAATGGTCTGATTATCCTTTTGTCGTACTTTGTATCAAAAAGACTGTCATACCAATATATCGCGTTTAAGAATTGTTTGTTGCAGACGTAACAGGTGTGTAATTTAGTCATTGCCAGGTAGTTTTGTCATCTGTTGCATACCACCCGTGTTGACATAACCTGCCTGCATTCTGTTCTGATCTGGTTCTTCATCTGACACAAGAAGTATATCATTCTCGTCGATCATTCTCACTTCCAGTTCAACACCTTTTTTCTTGATCTTGAACCCTCTGCTCCAACGTCCATGTGACACCATGACCCACTCTCCGACTTTTACGTCCTCTTGTTGATCGCCGATAGCGTAGACCTTGCCCCATCTAGGATGTATTCCCGATTCTGATCCGTCGTCGTCTGTGAGTATGATTCCACCTTTGGTCTTTGTCTCCCCAAAGTGCATGTCTGAAACTAGCACTCTTTTCTTGAGTGGTGTGATGTCGTAATCAACGGTGTATTCCTTGCCACCGTGTGATCCAAAACCTTTTGCTTGTAAGTCTTCTAATTGTCCCATTATAGGATTATTATATAAGATCTATTCTAATCCGTCAAGAGCCGCGTCTATGCCTTTTTTGGCCGTGCTCTCTGTTTTTGGCTTGAAAGTTTCCACAGGCTTTGCAACTGTCTCTACCTTAGGCTCCACTTTCTTGGGCTGTGGTGCCGCCGTTTTCTTTGGTGTTGACTTGGCCGCAACAGGTGTCATCTTCTGTACTGTCTTCACTGTATCGGCTTTGGGTGCTGGCATTGGTTTACCTTTAGTCGGTGTGTCACTGACCATGCCCTTGGGTTGTTCGTAGTACTTCTTGATTATCTGTTCTTTTGGTGTGACTACTTGTCCACCTGCTCCCAACACATCGCCTCTGGCGTTGACATTCATGTTACCAACTGCCTGCACGGACTCGTTGGCCGCTCTAAGTTTTTCTATGTCCACCATACGTCCCTGCATGGTCCTGTACATTCTTTTTCTGGGTGCTCTTGCTACCATAATAATATGCTCCTATTATTATTACTTATCATCTCAGAAATTCGGTGATGTCCAAATTGTACAGCATGGGATTGATCTTGTGTACTCCTATCAGGAACAGACAGAAACTGGCCACGCTCGATCCCCTGCCCACTCCCCAGACCATGTTGTTGGCCCTCAGGGTGTCTATGAAATATATCAGGAATTGTAGAACACGTATGAATTTCTTTTTCTCAAACAGATCATACTCCATCTGCACTCGCATTTTCTCTTCATCGTTCTGACATTTATCAAGCAACCATTGTAGCACATTTATTTGGTAATACTTGTCAGGCATGTGCCAGTTGTCACAGTTATCCTTATCAAATTCTGCGGGTGTTGGTCTTTTGGGTGCTGTATTGATCACGGGCAGATCTATGCCCAATTCCTTGAGGCTTTGTGAATACTTTTCTGTGTCGTTGAGATAAAGTTTTGATATGTCGAAGTTGGGATCTGTGTATAGTAATTCAATGACATCCTCTTCCGAGAATATCACATCACCGTGATCATTTATGTTTGTTTTTGCCGCCATCTAACACCTTTGGTTGGAACTCAAATATTTTAGCATGGTACTCGTGCTTCTTGTCAACAGGAATCTCATGATTGTTCCAACTGAAGTGTCCTGTGTAGATGCCTTTGTCAAGTTCTTGATCATATGTTGCCGTGTCTGTCCTCAACCACCATGGATCAAATTTGCTGAACTTGGCTGAGAACCAATCGGATCTATCTAACAGTATAAGCTCTTTGCTGTCTTTGTCAACCGTGTAGGTAATACCATCTCCCTGCCATGAACTCAATTCAATATGGTTTATCACGATCTTGCTGTCCAGTATGCTGTTGGCCTTGCAGAAACATACAGCGGCCATGATCTGGTCATAGGGAGGTTTTGGTAATTCAATGAATCTGTTTGTCGTACTCTTTTTTAAAGTTTGGTAGAGTGGTTCGTCCCTCCACGTAGTGATGGTGTTGGCGAAAACCTGTTCGAAGAGATTTTTTAACCTCTCGAAATAATCTGTCTGTTCCTTGAGGCTGGCAGTGTGTGGGGTCAGTGATACATTAAGTTTGTACTCGTTGGCGAACAGTTCACCGTCAACTATGATTATGCTTTTGAATTTTGTCTTCCAGGAGAATGTGTTTGACATCAAAACTATTTACTAGTCGATGTTGACCAGGTCGCCTAGGTCTGGTTCGTTCCTTAACTTCTTGTTGTTCTTGTGCCATTCCTCAATCCTTCTCTGTCGGATGGCATCTTGGTATGTACGTAATGCCTGCTGGAGATTGAAAAGTAGTTCGGGGTTGCGTCCACGCCTGGCTATAGCCACCTTCCTGTTCAATTCCTTTATCCTTTTGGAGATGTCCTCCTCGGACATGTTGCCTATCTCTTCTTGTAATGGATGGAAGTACATCGGACTCCTTGATTATTATGCGTACTGTTTGCCCAGTTGGTGCATCAGCACAGTTGTGCCACCGTCTGGTGACATGAATTCGAATATTGCTCTGCCTAGGCCTATGGTGACCTGGTCTGAGGTTCCGTCACTGCCTGTGACATTGTCGGCCTTGATCACAGCACTAGGGAAAGTCAAAATACCCGTTGATGTTGGTGCCACGGTTATGTCTAAAATTATCCTGCCCAACGCTCCTGTTGGGAAGTTTGAAAATGCGAAAGTGGTGTCTGCCGTGATAGTCAATGTTTGGTAATGACCATTCTCGTGATCTAATGTTACACTTCCACTAGATACTGTTCCATGTGCATACACAGTCTCGGACGTGTCTTTTAACTTTGCTCTTGAAACTTCGTTGTCAGAGAAATCACTGCTGGCATTGAGGTTGGCCTTATTTGTCTGCATGGCCTCGATCTCAATTTTTGCTTGTGAGAAATTTTGTTTAATAGCACTAAAATTATCCCTAAATCCCTGAGATGAATTATCTTGTCCTGCGGCAGGGAAGGTTGGACTTATATTGCTTGGTACTATATTACTTGCCATTATTGTATTCCTTTATCTCTAAATTTAAGATATTTATCGTTCGATCTATCTACCTTTATTATTGTGCCTGCAGTGGGCACTTCTTTGGTAAATGTGATAGTTGTTTTCTTGGTTGTTGTATCGTGCGTGAGGGTGATACCAAACTCGTGGTCAGCCGATCTAAGGGTTCCGTCTGCTGTCAAATAAGTTGGTTTGATGTTATTGTCTGCCGTGACACCCTGTCCCACGAAAACTGTGCTTGTTCCTTCTTTGACAAGTATATCCTCCTCGTGTATAAGTTCATCAACCACAAAACTCGTTGTAGACCCATCTGCAGTGAATGTTTCTGTGGCAACTTTTGATTTGCTCACAACATATCTGTCTACAGTAAATGCAATATTCTTGAAATTCAATGCTTTCTCTTCTATCCTTTTCTTTACCAATGCGGATTTACCTGGCTTGCAGTAGCAGATAGGCACCGCTGTCACATATCCTAATGGTGCAAGGTCTCCTGCCTGCGTGGTTTTCATCCATAATGGTAGATAGTCCCATTCCTTGTGTCCGAGGCTCTTCATTCTCGATCGCATGTTGGCCACCGCGTTTGGATACACAGTTTCTATGAATCCTAGATCTGCACTCAACTGGTTGGCATATCTCACTTTAGATCCTGATGTGCTGAAAGATAGTCCCCCGTCTGTTGTAATTTCGTAGTCGACATAGTCTGCTGTGGCGTTCATGCTTGATGCCCTTGGTCCAAGTAAAGGTTTGGTCACGGCATCTCGCAGTTTTACTGCACTGGACACTGCAACTCCGTCTGCGTTTACCATGTTATCTTTGATTTCTATATAAACCACCTCATATTTTGTTGTTGTTCCCTCTTTGGCCACCGCCGTTTTAATGTTACCGAAGTACAATGTCTTAGGGGCATGGTTTTGTTCCATTTGTTGTTGGAACACAGTAAGTGTCTGTGCTTCTAGTCCAGACATCATCAACATGTTGGGTTTGAATTTCATTCCGAAATTTGTATCTTCCGGTCTGAATATGTTGTCCACAGAGTTGATGTTGGGATCCTGTGCTATGTTGTAAAATATGTTCTGATCGATGAACGACGTTGCATGACCCGACATGTTTCCATATTCCGTCTGTGTGTATGGGATATCTAGGTTTACTGTGAATTCCTTGGATGTCGCGGCCTCTTGGTATTGATCGCTGACCGTGACGGTGAAAGTGTATGTTCTTGTTGAATCAGTGAAGTCGCTTGGGTCTATCGCACCTATGAGATTGCCCTGCTCTGAAAGTGTTATCCCTGTTGGCAGTGCGCCTGATGTGACAGAATAACTTAACACACGGTTGGTCTCTTCTGTAACCGCTTCAATTGATAAAAGGCTTGGCACGTCTGCTTTCAGTGTACCTACGACAGTTGGTGTCGTGAATGCGATTCCTATGTCTATCTCACCTATCACTTTCATGGTGAAGGCCTGGTCTGTGAAAACGTTCACACCTGTTGTGACAACTCTGTTTGCTCTCACGGTGAAGTTGTAATCTACTTCCACAGCCGACTGTCTGGCCAACTGTCCGTACAGTTCACCTGAGTTGATGTCTATGGAAACTCCTGCGGGCAATGAACCAGACTGTATGGAGTACTCTAGATCACCCTGTAGCGGATCAAAATCCTCCACGTCTATTTTAACAACCAATGCATTGTCGTGCCTGAATGTTCCTAGGTCTGACCCAGTCCTGAATACCGGTCTCCTGTTGGCACTGAGGTCCATGGTCAACGGAGATCCATCTATCTCAGTTTTGTCTATTGTTATCGCTGTGTTCGAAACTCTCCAGAAGTCTGCACTGTACACGAATATGGAATTGTTCTGTTCAACGAAACTGGTTCCGTCTGATACCCTGACTATGAAGTCAAAGTTTTTGCTGATACTCTTTGTGTTGACAGTCCTGTCGAATACACCATCAAACTCGTCCTCACTACCTGAGCCGTCATAACCGCCACGTGCTCCAAAACGTTGATCATCTGTTAGTTGCACTATCCCTGATATCAGGCCTGACTTGCTCATGGTCACTCCTGGTGGCAATGATCCCTGCACGATCTCGTATACCAATGCCTGTCCTGCCCTTGTGTCTGTGTCCGTGGCCTGCATCTGCAGTGATACACTCGATCCGTCTATGACCCAGTAAAGTCCAACGCTGGTGCTATCGTCCAGTTGCAGTTGTCCCGCGGCTGTGGTGAATGTTGGAGTGTCCGCTCCTTGTACGTCTAAACTGAAAGTCCTGTCTGTGATAGCGGTACCGGCCGTGGCTCGCACGACGAAGGTGTAAAGAGTTCTTTTGGCAACCTCAGCCGGAGTACCTGTCAAGAGCCCGTCTGTGGTGACCTGCATTCCTGCGGGTAGGCTCCCTGCTATCATGGAGTAAGTGATGGCCGTAGAATCGCTGGTATTGGCCTCCAATTGGAGATTGTACGCGACTTGCTCGTCTATGGTTGCAATTTTACCTGCAGTGGTAGACCACACTGGTGTTGCCATTAATCTTACTCCTTACATGGGTATTTATTGGCGATTACCGGCTATTATTCTGTGTACGAATCCAGTGTTCCAGGTGCTGTAGTAGGTTCTCTCGTGTGATCTTGTCCTGCTCACGTCGTATGGCCTCCTCCAAGCGTTTGATCTCGGAATGAGCTGTTTTATGCCTACCACGGCCGTTGCTGTGTTTCCTCATTTACTCTTTTAAAAGACTATGTTTTTATATTACTACGCTTGATCGTAGAACGGTATTACCCTGAGTGTTCCACCAATCTTGATCTTGATGTAACCTGTTGGTGTAGCCGGCAGTGCATCGCCACCCCCTGCCGATCCCACAGTTGTCTGTGTGTCGGTCCTGATGTCCAAGTAACCTGTTCCGTCTGTGTCCAACTGTAGGTCAGCGTTTGAAACGTGTGTGGTGATCTTGTTGTCAGTGATAGAAACTTGATCAAGCACAACAGATCCTGTTCCGTTTGATTCTAAAACAATATCGTCATTGGTGTCGTTGGGTTGTATTTTTGAACCTCTCATCATGAACAGAGTGTTACCAACTGTCTGTTTGCCAACGTTCAATTCCCCATTTACGATGACGTTGGTTGCAGTCAGGCTGATGTTACCTGAACCGTTGGGGTCTAAACTTATACCACCATTTGTGTTGGTTGAAGTAATGTTGTTTCCATCAATCTTTATGTTGTCAACATCTATTGCACCTGTTATTGCAACGTCACCTGTGATTGTCTGTCCAACAGTGGTCATTGCATTCTTCACATCTACCACACCTGAACCGTTGGCACTCAATTCAAGATTGGCATTTGAAGCCAATGTTGTTACAGTGTTGTCCTTGATCCTCACACCCTCTGCATCCAGTTGACCCGTGATGGTGTGTGTTCCTGTCGTGGTGATGTCTGCTGTGGTCAGCGTAGAAACTGCTGTTGTGGGTGCAATCAATCTCACACTTCCTGTGCCTGACGCATCCAGTTCTAGGTCGGCGTTCGAGGCATTGGTTGTGATGGTGTTGTCAGCCATTGAAATACTGTCAACTGTGACCGTGCCTGTCATTGTGGCCGCATTAATAGTTGGTGCGGTCAGAACCTTGTTCGTCAATGTCTGTGAACCAGTCAGTGTGGTAACTGTTCCGTCGATTGCGATGGTCACAGTGTTGCTTGTACCTGCTGTGGTGATACCCGTACCTCCAGAGAACTGTAAACTCTCTGAATCTAGATCTATTGATAAAGTTGTTGAATCATCACAGGCAAAGTCTAGATCCTGTGCCGTCACCTGTGCGTCAACGTATGCCTTGATTGACTGTTGTGTGGCCAATTGTGTTGCACTGTCTGTGCCCAGGTTGTCCTCGTCCAAGATACCTGTGACGGTTGCACCTGTCGCCAGTGTCAAGCTCGTTGCCAGAGTGGCCGCACCTGTGACATTCATAGTTCCTGTTGTCTGAATATTATCTGCTAGTGTGATCTGTGTGGAATCATTTGAACTGATCTGACTGCCATTTACTGTGATCGAACCCAGATTGATGTTTCCTGTGCCGTTTGGTGTGATGGTCACGTTACCATTTGTTACACCTGTGGTTATCGCGAAGTTGTTCACATCCAGGTTTGCGTCCAGTGTGTTGATGTCGTTGTCACTACCGTAAAGTTCTACGAAATTGTCGTTGATCTTGTCAAATGCTGTTCTTAGCGGATCACCCGTGCCGTCGTTTGCACTTGATCCAATGTTGATATTCTGTCTAGCCATACTTTATGTTAATCCTTTTTTGTTACGGGTATTTATCGTAAATTCTATAAACCTAATGTAATTATTATAGGTCTATTATCACTCTCTGGAATTTGAACACGGTGCTGTCGTTGGTGATGTTGGTTGCCAGTAGTCTCACGTCCCCGTCATCAATATCCGCTGTGAACGTGCAAAGTGGATCCGTGTATGATCCCGTGTTGCCGAACACGGTAACGTAGGCCTCCGTGGTGCTGTCAGCACTTGGACCGTGTACCAGTGTGGCCTCCACCATCTCGAACCTGCTGTTGGTGGTGTCTGATATGGAGATGTAGTACTTGGCACTCCTGTAGGAAGCACTAGACCAACTGTCTATGACGGTAGTGGCAGATGTGGCCACAGTTGCGGTGTTGTCACTGATCTCTGAGTGGTTCAGTGTTGATGCACTTGAAATGGTCACGAATCCTATGTTGCCCGAACCGTCCGTCTTCAGCACTTGGTCCGCTGAACCGTCTGACGTTGGGAAACTGAAACCGCTGATGGACACCGTGCCCGTGCCATTGCCTGAAAGTTCCAGGTCGGCGTTAGA
>Ga0255769_10005139_pt1 | contig 12435 bp, 6 predicted proteins | sample 041ome_9_FD_179637 | JGI IMG/M metagenome (GOLD analysis project Ga0255769, IMG submission 179637) | Coastal salt marsh microbial communities from the Groves Creek Marsh, Skidaway Island, Georgia - 041413US metaG (version 2) | ecosystem: Environmental > Aquatic > Marine > Intertidal zone > Salt... | reverse complement strand
CCATGCTTTTCAGCAATATCAGCATGCTGTCTTTCATCTCCTGGCGCAGAGCTTTTTCTTCCTGGTCTGCAGCATCCCCGGGTGCAGGAAAACCGCTGCGTTTGTCGACTGTTTTTCGTAAGGTGTGAGCCGTTGTCAGCAGTAGATTGCCAATTTCCTGCCATTGGGACAATGCCTTGTCAGATGCGGGGGGTAGGCCATTGCGCAGATCACACTGACTCAATGCATCATTACCCTGGTTTTTTAAATTGTTACCAGCAAAATCCAGCAGGGGTAACAATTGTGTCTGATAGGGGGATAAAGCCTGTGCCAGTTCACTCAGTTTTTGACTGACCAGCCCTTGTAATGTGGACTCAAGAATCTGGCGGGCTTTGTCGGAATGGCGCTGAATATAAAATATATTGGTTAGCCATTGATCACGTTTACCAAGCAAGTTAACCAGTAATCCACTCAGGATATGCCACTGGTTATTTACATGGGCAAGGAGTTTTTGCAGATGTCGGGACAGCGTGTTGTTATTTTCCAATTCGCCTAATAACTCCATCACAGCTTCTTCATACATCAGGCTGGCATCATCGACGACGCCGGGAGTAACCCCCAGTGCTGAAACTACGGGTAGCTGATTGGTGAGTTGGGCATTGAAACTGTCGATAGTAAGAATTTTTAGGCGCGTGGTGTTTTCCAGTAACTGCCATTGTAATGCCTGATCCCGCGAAATGACTTTTTCAGCAAGCTTGATAGTCAGTCGTTCATGATCCGCCATCGCGGTTATTTCTGTTTTTGACAAGTGCCGGGCCTGGGTCATTTTTTCAAGAATGCGATTGCGCATTTCCGAGGCGGCCTTGCGGGTAAAAGTGATTGCAAGGATTTCTTCGGGACGTTCGCAACGGGAAAGTAATGAAAGGTAACGTTGGGTCAGCAGTTCTGTTTTGCCAGAGCCCGCGGGTGCCTGCACACAAAATGAAGCTTCAATATCAAGTGCCAGGCATCTTTCTTTGTGATCTGCTGGAAGCTGACTCATACCTGAACCTCATCATTAATTCGGCACAAGCCATCCAGATGACACCAGCTACAACTTGAGCTGATCTGTTTTGGACCGACGGCGGCAAAGCCCTGCAGATATTCGTTGGCTACAGCGGTCAGTGATTGTTGCCAAAACTGGCGCAGGTTATCCCAACTGCTGTCTTCAGCAATGGTTGATTTATTATTGAAGCGGCTTTTTGGATAGATGATATCGTCATTGCTGATGCCTTTGTAGCGTGACTCTTCCACATGAATTTGCGCAATAAACAAGCCATCAACCTGCTGTGCCTGTTCAGCCTCTACCGCCTGCATATAGAGCATAAGTTGTGGATCGGTCTGACGTTCATCGGTCCATTTGATCTCGCTATTTTTGGAGGACTTGTAGTCAACTACTACCAGAGTGCCTGCTGCCGTTTCATCGAGACGATCGACTCTCAGGTTCAGCGATAGATTGGCGTGTTGCCAGACATAGCGTGCTTCACTACTGAGTACCTTGAAGCTACCCCGCTTTTTTTCTTCCTCAAGCCAGGAAAATAACAGGGTACTGAGCCGCTGACTTTCCAGCGCAATAAATTCTTCCGTCATGGTGTGACGGTAATGACGTGCTTTATCCTGCAGTGCGGCGTTAACAATTCTGAAGGTCATATCTTCAATAGTTTGTGTACTGGCATCCAGCAATCCTTGCTGGGTTTTAATCTGCTGCCAGAACCTTTCCATGATTTCATGCAGCAGGCTGCCCAAGACATGGGCAGGCAGACCAATGGCTGGCCTGGGTAAAGGGGTAGCACCGAGTCGATGCATGGCAAAGGCTTTGAAAGGACAGTCTGCCTGGTGTGCCAACAAAGAAACGCCGCCATTGCTGTATTCATTGTCTGAAAGTGGAACGGTGGCGTTATCGCAGAACAACTCGGTGCTGTCAGCCTCGAGCATTGCCATGGCAGGATCTGACAGTGGCGCAAGCGCTGCCGGTTTATCCTCAGCAGGCACCAAGCCGGTAAGGGACTCAAGCATGGCACTGGGTTTTAAGCTGAGTTCGTCATCCTGACAGGGAAAACTGAAGACTATATGTGACTGAGTATTATCACTGTATTGCTGCAATTGTTGCTTGGCCAGGGTGGTAAGCACATTAATATCACTTTCCGGAATACCAGCTGCTTTCTGCAAGGCCCGTGGAATAAAAGGGGAAGCATGTGCTGTGGCTGGCCAGTGCTGCTCTGACAATCCCATCACCCAGCAATGGGTGAAATGCAGGCCGTCAGCTTCTGTGGGATTGAGTACCTGAACCGGTGCCGCGTCAGTACCGCTATTGGCTGAAAGTGCTCTTATAATCTGTCCGAGATGGGAAAGGGCGGAATCAATACTGACGCGGCCATGCCAGTGGCTGGTCTGCTTGAAAAGTTTTAGCGCTCTCGACCAGGCTTTCAATTGTTGCGTTTCTGCATGATTCAGCTCGCGCGTGCCCGGCCACCCCAGACACTGCAGTTGCGCCTCAAAAACATCACACCACTGTGTGCAAGGTGCTTTCGCGGGCACCGCTCGGCGCAGGGTGTCCAGTGTCAGAAGTGAAGATGAAAGCAATGGCGAAAATTCAGCTCTACCTTCGCGCCCACTCAGTTCTCTGACCAGTGAAAGCTGTATTTTTAATTCCCCTTTGTCACGCAGATTTATTTCAAGTGCAGCGCAGGCGGACTCCTCGGTATCTGAAAATATCAGGAAAGGGGAGCGTAGCAGTTTGCAAAATGACAAGGTATCCAGCCAGCGGCTGTTCAGCCCCAGTGCTCCCAGGGCTGTCTCTATAACAGGCATCTCCTGCAGCGGGTTTTGCAGGGAAAGACTGATTGTCTTATTGTCCCGGCTAGTAAGTGAAACAGTGTCATCAACACTGAAAACCGAGGAAAACAGGCGCTGTAGTGATGCTGCCTGCTGATTGATTTTAGGATTGATGATGGCAATTTTAGCAGAGGGATTTTTTGCCAGAATTCCTTTAGCCCAACGGGCGGCTTTTTGTATTTCGTCCTCGGCATCAAAGCAGGGAATAATCTTCTGTTCCGGCTTGTGTCTGGCAGGGGTGAAGTGTTGCAGGTTTTTACTGTTGTTTTTAAGGCTGCTGATCAGGTCACTGTATAGCGGTGGCGGCATCTGAAATCCGGCCAGTACAATATTTTCCGGGACCCTGATTTTCCCTTCCGTGATTTTTTCAATGACCTGCCCCACCAGTTCGGAAAGACTGATCAGGCCATGTGTGTCACAAAACTTTTCAAAACTGTCGATCCATGACAGAAAAGCGGATAGGTCATCGGCATTATTTGCCGCACTATTTATGGCATTATGAAAATGACTCTGCCTGCGCACATCGGCCAGGCTGATTTTCCAGATATGTATAAGTCGCCATGCTTCCTGAGCAGAACGCGCGGTGCCCTGTTTGTTAACCAGTGCGGCGCCTGAATCGGATTGCGCGATGATGTCCTGCCAGACGGAAGACTCTAGCATCGGCTCAAGAATCTGTTTTCGACTATCCATGGTGGTGACAATAATTTGCTGCCATTGACGACGTATCCAGATATCAACGGGAAAAACCTGCGGGGTAAGACAAACTGATGGCAGCTTTTGCTGTTGGCGCCATTGGCCATAGAAATCCAGCAGCTGGATGTGGGTCCGATGATTTGGCGTGAGCACAAGATGTCCCTGAGCCATCGCTTGCAGAAGAGTGGAATATTCCTTCAGGTGATCTGTCATCAGTCCTTGCTCAGTGTATTCCGGTAGCGCGTCTGCACATTACCCATAAATCGAAGCCCATTTTATCCAGTTAAAAACAGACGCAAAGAATTACATATTGGGATAGTTGGGGCCTCCGCCGCCTTCAGGACTTACCCAGTTAATATTTTGCGTGGGGTCCTTGATGTCACAGGTTTTGCAATGCACACAATTCTGGGCATTAATCTGAAAGCGTGACTCACCATTGGCACGGATAATCTCATAGACACCCGCCGGGCAATAACGTTGTGCGGGTTCATCATACTCTGGCAGATTAAAATCCAGTGGTGTCTGCGGGTCAAACAGTTGCAGATGACAGGGCTGGTCTTCCTCATGGTTGGTGTTTGACAGGTATACGGAACTTAGACGGTCAAAGCTGATTTCGTTGTCAGGTTTCGGGTATTGAATTTTTACGCTCGATTCTGCGGACTTCAGACAGGCATGATCCGGAGTACTGTCGATCAGGGTGAAAGGTAATTTTCCCCTGAACAGAACCTGATCAACAAAGCTGAAGAGTGAACCCAGCAGGGTACCAAAACGATGCATGGCGGGGGCGGTATTACGCACCTGATAAAGCTCACTTTGCAGCCAGGATAGTTCCACTTTTTCCTGGTAGGAAGACAGCAGGCGATCAGCGCCTATGCCATCTTCGTGAAAGGCTGAAAATATACTGTCAGCGGCGAGCATACCTGACTTCATCGCCGTATGAGTACCCTTTAGCTTGAGAAAATTAAGAAAGCCGGCGTTATCACCTGCCAGCAAGCCCCCGGGGAAAGCCAGGGCAGGCAGGGATTGAATACCTCCCTTGACCAGTGCTCTGGCACCATAGGAAATTCGTTTGCCGCCCTTCAGCAGGGGCTTGATCAGCGCATGATGTTTAAGACGCTGAAACTCCTGAAATGGGTCCAGCCAGGGATTGCTGTAGTTTAGATCAGTTATCAGGCCGACGGCTACCTGGTTATTCTCCAGGTGGTAGACAAAGCTGCCGCCGGTTGTTTTACCCATGCCCAGAGGCCAGCCCAGGCCATGAACTATTTTTCCAGGTTGATGCAGGGCAGGATCAATTTCCCATAATTCTTTTATACCGAGGCCGTAGTGTTGTGGCGCCTTGCCTTTATCCAGTTTGAATTTCCTGTTTAGCTGCTTGCCCAGATGGCCGCGGCAGCCTTCAGAAAAGACGGTATATTTAGCCTGTAATTCATAACCCGCCTCAAAAGAGCCTTTCTCATTGCCGTCCTTGTCACGCCCCATATCGCCGGTAGCAACACCGATGACAGCCCCGGATTCGTTATAAAGTATTTCCGCCGCACTGAAGCCGGTGAAAACCTGTACGCCGAGATTTTCAGCCTGTTCACCCAGCCAGCGACACAGGTTGGCCAGGCTGACGACATAATTGCCCTTGTTGTGCAGTCCTGCAGGGGTCAGAAAGTTGGGAACTTTGATGGCGCCCAGTTTGCTGGTTAAAAAATGAATTTCCTCCTCGCTGACGGGGGTGGTCAGCGGTGCTCCCATGGCTTTCCAGTCAGGGAATAGTTCATCCAGGGCAGTGGTTTCAATGACGGCGCCGGAAAGAATATGGGCACCGATTTCCGAGCCTTTTTCTATCAGACAGATATCCAGTGATAAATTATGTTGCTGGCACATCTGTGCCAGTCTGCATGCTGTGGCTAATCCGGCAGGACCCCCGCCTACGATGACAACATCAAAGGGCATTACTTCGCGGTGTGACAATGCTAGCTCATCCGTTCAATTAAAAGACTTTTTATTGTGAGGGCATTATAATTGCCTGAATCTTAATATCATAAGAATATATAAAAACTCTTACTTTTATTCCCATAACCCACTCAAGCTGAGCTCTATGAAAATCCTTGTGCCCATCAAGCGTGTCGTTGATGCCAATATAAAAGTCCGTGTTGCGGCGGATAATACTGGCGTTGATTTGAATAATGTCAAAATGTCGATGAACCCTTTTTGTGAAATCGCCGTGGAAGAGGCGGTGCGCCTGAAGGAACAGGGAATTGCAACGGAAGTGATCGCAGTAACTATTGGCGAGGACAAAGCCCAGGAGCAGTTGCGCACGGCCATGGCCCTGGGCGCGGATCGCAGCATCTGGATTGAAAAGTCAGGGGTGGTGGAACCACTGGCTATAGCCAAGTTGCTGCAGGCAGTAGTGGAAAAGGAAGCGCCTGACCTGGTCATTCTGGGTAAACAAAGTATTGATGGCGATAACAATCAGGTTGGACAGATGTTGGCAGCGCTTTGTGACATGCCCCAGGGGACTTTTGCCTTCAAACTAGTGATTCAAGATGGCCGGGCAATTGTCAGCAGGGAAGTCGATGGTGGTGAGCAGGTGGTCAGCCTTGCCCTGCCAGCAATTGTCACCACGGACCTGCGTTTAAATGAACCTCGCTACGCCAAACTGCCGGATATTATGAAAGCGAAAAAGAAACCGGTGGAGCATATGACACCGGAAACACTTGGAGTGACAGTGAAGAGTAGTCTGAAAACCCTGTCAGTGGATGAACCCAAAGGTCGCTCTGCGGGTGTAATGGTTGGCAGTGCCGGGGAACTGGTGGAAAAACTACGCCATGAGGCAAAAGTACTTCCTTGATGGATGCTTGCCTACTGAATCAGCACCTGCAAGACCGATAATAACCAGGAATTAAAAATATATGAGCGTACTCGTCATCGCGGAACATAATAATCTCACCCTGAACCCGGTGACCGGAAGTGTTATCAGTGCCGCAGGACTGATCGATTCGGAAGTACATGTGCTGGTAGCCGGAACCGGCTGTCAGGCTGTGGCGGCAGCTGCGGCACAATATCAGGGTGTTACCAAGGTCTTGCTCGCTGACAACCCGGTATATGAGCATCAATTGCCAGAGACATTAACGGGACTGTTACTGGCCATCAGCGACGATTATGCCGCGATCCTGGCAGCAGCCAGTACCGGCGGTAAAAATCTGCTGCCAAGAGTTGCGGCTTTACTGGATGTGGCACAGATATCCGATATTGTTGACGTGCATTCAGCTAACACTTTTGTGCGCCCCATCTATGCGGGTAATGCACTGGCGACGGTAGAGTCATCCGATGCGATCAAGATTATTACCGTTCGTACCTCTGCCTTTGATGAAGTCGAAAAGGGGGAAGCGAGTGCGCTTATTGAGCCGCTCGACCAGGTAATTACGCAGCACAAGAGTCAGTTTGTCAGTGAAAATCTTTCTACCAGTGAGCGCCCGGAGCTTGCGGGGGCTGCTATTGTGGTTTCCGGAGGCAGGGGGCTCGGTAGTGCCGAGAATTTCCACCTGCTGGAAAAGCTGGCAGACAAACTCGGCGCTGCTGTCGGTGCCTCACGGGCAGCTGTTGATGCCGGTTATGTGGGCAATGATCTTCAGGTTGGTCAGACCGGCAAAATCGTCGCCCCCGATCTCTATATTGCCGTAGGTATCTCCGGGGCTATTCAGCATCTTGCCGGAATGAAAGACAGCAAAGTCATAGTTGCCATTAATAATGATGCGGACGCGCCCATCTTTCAGGTAGCCGATTATGGTCTGGTTGCCGACCTGTTTCAGGTCCTGCCGGAACTGGAAGCCTTGTTATAGTTTAGCCGCTTGACCTACCCTGTTCAGCTCCAGATTTTCTGGCTGATCCGCCTGCCCTGTGCTTTGCGTAGCAATAGCATATAATCGGCCCTTCGCCGCACCATTAATTTTGCGCGATCCCAACCATTTACAGGAGTAAGTTATGCCCAATTGTAAACGCTTTCGAATCCCGGCCATGTCATCACTTGTGTTGTTGTTACTGACTTTTAGTCAGGCAGGATTCGCAGGCTGGACACTTAATTCGGAAGGTTCCTCTCTTTATTACGTTACCAGCAAGGCCGCAGCAATATCAGAGCTGAATACATTTGGCGAGTTGAATGGTGCGATAGATGATGCCGGTAATGCCAGCGTAGCCATAAGTCTGGCCAGTGTCGATACCGCCATTGATATTCGAAATGAACGTATGCGCGATATTGTATTTCAGGTGGCTAATTATCCGCTTGCAGAAATTTCACTGAGCGCCAATGGTGCAATGCTGGCAGCGTCGAATCCGGGACAGAGTTTTATGCAGTCCTATGATGCCACCATCGAAATTGGCGGCATGCAACAGACTATGAATATTGAGCTGGCAGTTACGAAATTGCGTGGCGGTGGCCTGTTGGTCTCTCTTGCCAAACCATTGATTGTCAATGCCGCTTCATTTGGATTGGCAGAAAGTGTTGAGCAGTTACGGGAGATCGCCGGCCTGCCAAGTATCAATAATAACGTAGTTATTGATTTTACCCTGCAATTCGACGCTCAATAAAATAGAAATTTTAGATAGCTGGAACACAACATGTCATTCGGCATTAAGCCGAATAAATCGTTGGTCTGCATGAGTAGTTTACCCATGCAGACCAATCCCCAGAATTCAATTACTTCATGACTAACTTGAGCCAGGGTTATCCTGCTTATCAGCCTGGTTTGAAGAATCCTGCGTTTCCTGACTTGGCGTAAAGGGGCTTCCCTGTAAGCCGGTATCTGCTTTCATGCGATTCCTTGGATCATTTGGTGCGCGCTGACGCTCTCTCTTCGGCGCCGGTGGTGTTGATGCAGTTGATGCATCCGCTTGTGTATTCACTGCTGGAGCCGCAAAACTATCGGTATTCCCTGCACTTTCGAATTTATCATTCTGGTTATTCTGGATGTCAGCTTGAGCAGAGTTACTGCTGGCTTCACTGGCAACACTAGCCGCAGGATTCTCAGCGGGCTTGTTTTCGCTTCCAGTGTTCGCACTTTCGGCTACGGGCTTACTATTGTTGCTGGCCATATTTTCCTGACCCATGTTTGCCGATACCGGGCTGCTTTGGGCAGAACTTTCCTGAGCAAAACTATCTGCGGAAGCGCTTTCCTGTGCTGAGGAAGCTGAGCTGTTTTGATATGAGTTTTCATTTGAGCTTTCAGAAGCACTTGTAGCAGAGCTGGCAGAAACATCAGTGCTTTCTGTTTTTATGGGAGCTTTTTCTGCAGCATCTTGAGAGCTGCTACTGGAAACCGGAGACTCAGCTGTTGTAGAAACATTAGTAGCAACAGGAGTAGTAACAGAAGTATCAGCAGGAGAGGCAACAGGTGACTCAGCAGGCGAGGGAGACTGTTGTTCTGCACTGGCAGTATTATTGTTTATAGCATTGCCGGGTTCGGCAACGGCGCCAGACATGACATTTTCTGCTTCAGCTGGAGCAGGGCTGGAATTACCCGAATTCTGTGCCACAGCAGAATCAGTCTGCTGTTTTTCTGTGCTGGCATCAGTGTTGCCCGAACTCTTTCGATTTCTTGGCGGGCGTTGTCGGCGCGCCGGCTTTTTCTCAACTTCATTGTTGCCAGACGGGCCATCATTTAAGGCTACATTGCCGTTAACATCCGCTTTCACAATGGCATCGGTAGAGGCGTCTGCTGAGATCGTTGCTGTCTCCTGGGACACTTCAGTGTTTTGCTGAGCATCCAGTTTTCCACGCTTTCGCTCTCTTGGTGGACGCTGACGTTTTTCTGAAGGACGTTTGCGTGGTTTATCTTTATTATCCGACGCCGTTTTTGCTTCAACAGGGCTGTCGCCATTTGCCGCATTATCGCCAGCCACCTGGTTAGCATTGCCTTCATTGCTGGCCGTCTGTGGTTTGCGGGTGCGTTTTCGGTTGCCACCGTTGCGCGAGTCTTCGTTGCTGGCTGGGTCGCGGGAAGCGTTTCTGTCTGCTTTTCCTGCTTCGGCATTCCTGCCTGACTTACGTCTTGGGTTATCTCCCTTGGCGGGACGTTTTCTATTGCGCGAAGGTCTGGCTGCGCCTTTGTCAGCACTATCTTTTGTCTCGTCCCTGGCCTCTGTACGAGCTTTCTTGGGCTCCTCAGAAGTTACCGCAGGACTGAACAGACTGCCAATTGCTGCACTGATACTGTCCAGAAGACCACCGCTTTGTTTCTGCTCAGTGTTCTTGACAGATTTTGCCGGTGCTTTAGCGGTGGCTGATGTGGGTGGTGTAGCAGGAACCATATGTGGAGCCTGAATGGCAGGGGCGTCTGCGCGCTCAGGTTGCTTTGGAAGGAACTCATCAATTTCCTCCTCATCATCGGCATGTATGTTGTAGCTTCTTTCCTCACTGTCATCCGTAATATTCTGGATTTCATAGTGCGGTGTATCCATATTGGGGTTGGGAATGACTACAACCTTGGTATTACTTACACTTTCAATTGCACCAATAACTTCACGCTTTTCATTTAACAGGTACGAGGAAACGCTGATAGGCACAATGGCGCGCACTTCTTTTGAATTGCTTTTATTGGACTCTTCTTCAAGAATTCTGAGGATGGAGAGCGCCAGTGATTCGATATCACGGATGCTGCCCTGACCATTACAGCGGGGGCAAACTATGGCACTAGTTTCTCCCAGTGAAGGCCGTAAACGCTGCCGGGACATTTCAAGCAGGCCAAAACGGGAAATCCGGCCGACCTGAACACGGGCCCGGTCCATGGTGAGGGCATCACGCATGCGGTTTTCAACTTCACGCTGGTTTTTCTGTGACATCATATCGATGAAGTCGATTACTGCCAGTCCCCCCAGATCCCGCAGACGCATTTGACGTGCGACTTCATCAGCCGCTTCCAGATTGGTCTGTAGCGCCGTTTCCTCAATATCCGCACCACGGGTGGCACGTGAAGAGTTAATGTCGATGGAAATCAGCGCTTCGGTAGGGTCGATAACGATAGAGCCGCCGCTGGGTAATTTAACTTCACGCTGGAAAGCCGTCTCAATCTGGGTTTCAACCTGGTAATTGGTAAACAAAGGCACTTTGCCTTCATACAGTTTTACCTTATCCTCATACTGAGGCATGACCTGGCGAATAAAGTTTCTGGCTTCTTCAAAGGTTTCCGGTGTGTCGAGAATGACTTCACCGATATCCTGACGCAGATAGTCCCGGATGGTTCGTATAATGACGTTACTTTCCTGGAAAATCAGGAAGGGGGCGCTTTTTTCCCCGGCAGCTTTCTTCACCGATGCCCATAACTGCAGCAGGTAGTCCAGGTCCCACTGTAATTCTTCAGGCGCCTTGCCAACGCCGGCAGTGCGCACAATAGTTCCCATGCCGTCAGGCAGATTGAGGCTGCTCAAGGCGTCACGCAGATCAGCGCGTTCTTCACCTTCAATGCGACGGGAAATGCCGCCAGCTCTTGGATTGTTGGGCATCAGAACAAGATAGCGGCCCGCCAGTGAAATCATGGTGGTAAGAGCTGCGCCTTTGTTGCCGCGTTCTTCCTTGTCGACCTGAACGATGACTTCGGTGCCTTCGTTGACGACATCCTTGATATTGATGCGACCGCTTATATCTTTAGGCTGCTTGGAGAAATATTCCTTGGAAATTTCCTTAAGGGGGAGAAAACCATGACGATCGGCGCCAAAATTGACAAAGGCAGCCTCCAGGCTGGGTTCAATACGGGTGATTCGGCCTTTATAAATATTGGCCTTTTTCTGGACTCTGGCACGGTTTTCTATATCCAGGTCATAAAGTTTTTGACCATCTACCAGGGCAACGCGCAACTCTTCTTTCTGAGTTGCATTGATTAGCATTCTTTTCATATTACCTTCTACTTTTCTCTGTGGGAAAAGCAGGGTAAAAGATAATAGAATAGGTTAACTATATAATATAACTTATTGATTTATATGCTATTAAGAGTTTTAAGGTGCAGAGATAAAGGTTCATGCAGAATTTCGCCGGGACGCTTTGCGACATCTTAAAGGCCGGGATAGCTGGCAATTGGCATTAAGAGCGTGGATTTACCACTACAAGAGTTATCCTGTGGGCTGATCCTGCGATTTGCTTTGCTCTTAATGACTCCCTTTACTGATTGAATCACCTGACCAGGCACTTATGCTTGCGGGATTCGGGGTTTGCCTTCATTTCCAGGATTCTCCTGGTATCCTAAATACAACCAAACCGAAGTTTTTAACTTCTTGACTGGATCTGTCTGATCATTCTGTTAGATCTATCAATCTGAATTATCTGATTGATCCTGGTTGTCTGTCTTAGCCAATAGCTGCCAATTTCCTGGCGCTGTTAATTCTGTTTTACCTTTGCCAATTCTTGCCGGGAAAATGTCACCGCAAGAAATTGCTCTTAAACTCCTGTCCGCTTCAGTGCGGTGTTAATCCTGTTCAAAACTAGTGTTTTATATCTTTTACCCGAGCTTTTCGGGATTTAACTGGCCCTGTTTTAAGGCAAGGCATAAATACTGTATTTTTGCGCTTTCTTGTTAAGCCATCAACTTAACAATTAGCGACTTGGCTCAGGGCCTGATTCAGCTGCTTATCTTTAAAGCCGCAGCCATCAGGCTCTGATGAAATTCGTTTTTACTGTTTCGTCCTGTAATAATTCCTTGTAGCTTGCCGGTTTGCAACCGTATGTTTAGCGGCTAAATATTAATAATAAAGACAGCTTCGGGTTAACCTGATCCCGCCAGAAGGGACTTTATTCTTCGTTAACCTGTTATCTGCCTGCTGTATTACTACTGACTTGTTTCCCAATTAGAAACGCTTGCTCCTGTTTTGCCTCAGCGCTTTTGGGCTTCAAGGTCATCTGGAAACCGTAGC
>Ga0255769_10005131_pt1 | contig 12450 bp, 11 predicted proteins | sample 041ome_9_FD_179637 | JGI IMG/M metagenome (GOLD analysis project Ga0255769, IMG submission 179637) | Coastal salt marsh microbial communities from the Groves Creek Marsh, Skidaway Island, Georgia - 041413US metaG (version 2) | ecosystem: Environmental > Aquatic > Marine > Intertidal zone > Salt... | reverse complement strand
GAGCCAAGCCACCTCACCCCTGCCGCCCGAGCCCGTGCATCTGCAAGACGCCGATGGCTTTTACGAGGCCTTGCTCGATGCCCACCATGGGCTCACCACCGAGCAAAGCGCGCTGCTCAACGCACGGCTGATTTTGGTGTTGGCAAATCGCGTGGCCAACCCCCAGGCGCTGGCCGAGTGCTTGCAACTGGCCCGCACCACACCCGACCTACCCGAGCCGCCCCGCGCCCATACCACTGGCTAAAATCGGCGCCATGCCGCAACCCACACCCTCTGTTGAACAGCCAGGCTTGGCTGAACTCGCCAAATCATTCGACCCCGCCGCCATCGAGGCCCCATGGCAAGCCCACTGGGAGCAGCTTGGCCTGCACCAAGCGGGCGCGCAAGGGCAAGGGCAGCCCAGTGCCCAGGCCGCCGAAGCTGGGCATAACTTTTCGATTCAACTGCCACCGCCCAACGTCACCGGCACCTTGCACATGGGGCACGCGTTCAACCAAACCATCATGGACAGTTTGACGCGCTACCACCGCATGTTGGGGCATAACACCGCGTGGATACCCGGCACCGACCATGCCGGCATTGCCACCCAAATCGTGGTCGAGCGGCAACTGCAAGCCGAGGGCAAGAGCCGCGACACCATGGGCCCTACGCCGGAGCAGGCGCGCAAAAACTTTGTCTCGCGGGTGTGGCAATGGAAAGAGCAAAGCGGCAACACCATCACCCAGCAAATGCGTCGCATGGGCGCCAGCGTCGACTGGAGCCGCGAATACTTCACCATGGACGATCGTCTGTCACGCATCGTCACCGAAACCTTTGTGCGTTTGTACCAACAAGGCCTGATTTACCGTGGCAAACGCTTGGTCAACTGGGACCCGGTGTTGCAAAGCGCGGTGTCCGACCTTGAAGTAGAAAGCACCGAGGCCCAAGGGGCGTTGCACTACATGTGCTACCCCTTTGCCAACGGCCCACAAACCGTTGATGGTGAAGCGGTGCCAGGCTTGGTGGTGGCCACCACCCGCCCCGAAACCATGCTGGGCGACAGCGCCGTGGCCGTGCACCCCGACGACGCCCGCTATCAGCACCTGGTGGGGCAACACGTGCAGCTGCCGCTGTGCGAGCGCACCATCCCGATCATTGCCGACAACTTTGTTGACCCGGCGTTTGGATCGGGGGTGGTCAAAATCACCGGCGCACACGACTTCAACGACTACGCGTGCGCCCAGCGTCACCAGCTGCCGTTGATCAATATCTTTGCGCTTGACGCCACGCTGAACGACACCACACCGCCGGCCTACCGCGGCCTTGACCGTTTCGAAGCGCGTCAAGCGGTGTTGCGCGACCTGCAAGATCAAGGGCTGTTGGTTGAAGTGAAGCCGCATCAGCTGATGCTCCCCATTTGCACCCGAACCGGGCAAGTGGTTGAACCCATGCTGACCGACCAATGGTTTGTCGCTACCACACAAGTGGGCGCGCAAGACGCCACCGGCCTGAGCATGGCGCAAAAAGCCCGGCAAGCGGTGGACAGTGGCGCGGTTAAGTTTTTTCCCGAGAACTGGGTCAACACCTACCACCAGTGGATGGACAACATTCAAGACTGGTGTATTTCTCGCCAACTTTGGTGGGGCCATCAAATCCCAGCTTGGTACGACGACCAAGGTCAGGTGTATGTGGCGCGCACCGAAGCTGAGGCCCAAGCCCAGGCACCTGGCAAAACCCTCAGGCGCGACCCCGACGTGCTCGACACCTGGTACTCCTCGGCGCTGGTGCCTTTTAGCACCATGGGTTGGCCTGAAGCCGCCCAGTCGTCTGAGCCCTTGAGCGACTACAACCTGTACTTGCCCAGCAGCGTGCTGATCACGGGCTACGACATCATCTTCTTTTGGGTGGCACGCATGATCATGATGACCACCCACTTCACCGGACAGGTGCCGTTTCGGCATGTGTACATCCATGGCCTGGTGCGCGACGCGCAGGGTCGCAAGATGAGCAAGTCAGAGGGCAACGTACTCGACCCAGTTGACCTGATCGACGGTATCGCCTTGCCGCCGCTGCTGGACAAACGCACCACCGGCCTGCGCCGGCCAGAAACCGCCACACAAGTTAGACAACAAACAGAAAAAGAATTTCCAAGTGGGATTCCAGCGTTCGGCGCCGACGCCTTGCGCCTGACCTTTGCCGCGCTGGCCACGCTGGGGCGCAACATCAACTTTGACACCAAGCGTTGCGAGGGCTATCGCAACTTTTGTAACAAGCTCTGGAACGCCACGCGCTTCGTGCTCATGCAATGCGAAGGGCACGACTGTGGCTTGATGCCGCACACCAAAGCCGACTGCGCACCAGGCGGCAAAGCACATGGTTACATGCACTTCAGCTCAGCCGACCGCTGGATTGCCTCTGCCTTGCAACGCACCCAAGCCGAGGTGGCACGCGGCTTTGCCGAGTACCGCTTGGACGTGGTGGCACAAGCCATTTACCGTTTTGTGTGGGACGAATTCTGCGACTGGTACCTAGAGATCGCCAAGGTTCAATTGCAATCCAGCGCCAGCGACGCCCAAGCCACGGCGCGGGCCACGCGCCGAACCTTGATTCGCACACTCGAGACGGTGTTGCGCCTGGCGCACCCCATCATGCCGTTCATTACCGAGGCCTTGTGGCAAAAGGTGGCGCCTGTGGCGGGACGCGCCGGACCATCGGTGGCGGTGGCGGCCTACCCCGTGGCACAACCGAACAAAATCGACGCCCACGCCGACGCCGAGATCGCCCAGCTCAAAGCCTGGGTGGAAGCCTGCCGCGGGCTGCGTGGCGAGATGGGGGTATCCCCGGCCGATAAGCTCACCCTTACGGTGCTCGCGGAGGACGACTTTGCCACCCGTTACCGTGCGGTGCTGTGCGCCCTGGCCCGACTGAGCGACGTATTGTTGGTAAGCAGCGAGTCCGATTGGAACCAAGCCACCGGCCATTCGCCGGTGGCGGTGGTGGGCAACAGCCGCCTGTGTCTGCCAATCCGCGTTGACCCCGAGGTTGAGCGCACCCGTCTGAGCAAAGAAATCGACCGCCTGCAAAGCGAACGGAACAAAGCGCACGGCAAGTTGAACAACCAAGCGTTTGTCGCCAAAGCGCCTGCCGCGGTGGTTGAGCAAGAGCGTCAGCGCCTTGAGGCCTTTGACAGCAGCCTGGAAAAGCTCCAGGCCCAACTGGCGCGGTTGGGTTAGTTGTGGCGGCGCATCCTTGCGCCGGCGGCACTAGCGACGCTTAAGCAAAAACCGAAAAGCATCGCCGGCGGTATCCGAGGCCACCAGCTCGTTGCCCGTTTGCTTGGCAAACGCCGCAAAATCGCGCACCGAACCCTGGTCGGTGCTCAACACCTGCAACACCTGACCGCTTTGCATATCGGCCAGTGCTTTTTTGGCTTTCAAAATGGGTAAGGGGCAATTCAAGCCCCGCGCGTCTACCTCTTTGTCGGCTGCGATATCCATTGATGTTTACCTCCCTCAATGCATTTCAATTATAAATTTTCAGCAGGTTGTGTTGCCGTGGCTACGCCTTACGAAGCTCACGCCACTGCGGCTCCACGCCGCGCGCACGCAGCCATTGGGCCAGCGCCCAGCCGGTGCCCGCAGGCCAACACTTCACCTCATCCAGCGCAAACAAACGGTATTCGGCCAACTCGGGGCTAAGACGCACCTCACCCTCACACACGGCGTGGTAACTGATGATCACTTGGTTCATGCGCTGATAATCGTGCACCGCCACCAGCTCAAGGGCAGTGGTGTGTAGGTTGGTTTCTTCAGCGATTTCGCGCTTCACGCCCTCCTCGGGTGTTTCCCCCGCTTCCATAAAGCCCGTGATCAGGGCAAACACGGGTTCTTGCCACGCGGCGTTGCGCGCCAGCAAAACCTTGCCTTGGTACTCGACAATCGCCGCCAACACCGGGGTGGGGTTGTTCCAATGCACAAAGGCACAGGCGCCACAAGCCATGCGTAGGCGAGACCCACCGTCGTCGTCCATTTCGCGCGCCACCAACGGTGCGGCGCACACCGGACAAAAACGCCACGCCGCGCTCATGCGGGGAACACGCCTGTCGACAAATACCGGTCGCCACGGTCGCACACGATGAACACAATGGTTGCGTCATGCAGCTCGTGCGCCAACTGCAACGCCACACTGGCCGCACCGGCCGCAGAAATACCGGCAAACAAGCCCTCTTGACTGGCCAACTCCCGCGCCATGGCCTCGGCCTTGGCCTGGCTCACATAGCGCAGCTCATCCACCGCCGAGTCGTCGTAAATAGCAGGTAAATAGGCCTCGGGCCACTTGCGGATACCCGGAATACGCGAGCCCTCCTCAGGCTGCACACCCACAATCCGAATGGCAGGGTTTTGCTGCTTGAGGTAGCGCGAGACGCCGGTGATGGTGCCCGTGGTGCCCATGGCGCTCACGAAGTGCGTTACGCGGCCCTGGGTATCACCCCAAATCTCGGGGCCCGTAGTCTCAAAGTGCACCCGGGGGTTGTCGAAGTTGGCAAACTGATCCAGCACCACGCCTCTGCCTTGGGCGCGCATTTGCTCAGCCAAATCACGCGCGTGCTCCATGCCGCCGCTCTTGGGCGTAAGCACCAGCTCCGCGCCAAAGGCGCGCATGGTTTGGGCCCGTTCAATGGACAAGTCCTCGGGCATGATCAACACCATGCGATAACCTTTGATGGCAGCGGCCATGGCCAACGCAATGCCGGTGTTGCCCGAGGTGGCCTCAATCAGCGTGTCGCCAGGGCGTATGTCGCCGCGGGCCTCGGCCTGACGAATCATGTTCATGGCCGGCCGGTCTTTCACCGAGCCTGCCGGGTTATTCCCCTCGAGCTTGCCCAGTATCACGTTGCCGCGCGACTCACATGCCTGCGAGCCCAGGCGCTGCAAACGCACCAGCGGCGTATGACCGATCGCGTCTTCTAGGGTGGGGTATGGCTTGGCGGGTGCGTTCATCGCCACATTATGCGCGCTTGTGGCTGTGCCATAATGCGCACCCTACCCGCTGCCGGAGTGGCGAAATTGGTAGACGCAGCAGATTCAAAATCTGCCGGTGGAAACACCGTGCCGGTTCGATTCCGGCTTCCGGCACCAGCTCCCTTTGTCTGCACACCCAAAGGCCGCCGCGTGAGCACCATCAACCAAGTTACCCCCGATTTCGCCACGGCCCCGCAACTGGCGCCTGAACACATGGCTGAGCTCGCCAACATGGGGTTCAAAACCGTCATTGCCAACCGCCCCGATTTTGAAGGGGGCCCCGACCAGCCCACCGCCGAGCGCATGCAAGCAGCAGCTGAAGCGGCGGGCTTGGCGTTTCATTACCTACCCGTGATCAGCGGGCAAATCACCGCCGAGCAGGCTCAAGCCATGAAACAGCTGCTTGCTCAGGCGGCCACGCCCGTGCTGGCTTACTGCCGCAGCGGCGCACGCTCCACCGAACTCTACGCATTAGCGCAAAACGCCTAGCGGGTGGCGCCGGGTGACGGCGGGTGATCGTCTTGCACGTTAACGCCGCGCTGCATCAGCTGCCGATCAAACAACGAGCGCCCCATCATCGCCCGCGATAACTGCGTGGCGGTGACCACACTGATCATTGAAAGCACCGCCCAGTTGTAGCTGCCCGTGAGTTCCAGCATGATCACCACCGCCGCCATGGGTGCGCCAATCACAGCGCCAATGCAACTGGCCGCGCCCAAGAGCGCGTAGGGCGCACTGGCCTGTCCGTCGGGCACCAGCACCCCACCCGCCAGCGCCCCCACCAAAGCCCCAATGAACAAGGCCGGCGCAAACACCCCGCCGTAAAAACCAAAGCCCAAACACAAGCTGCTAACGGCGTATTTGCTCAGAATCAGAATCAGCAACAGCCCAAGGCTTAACTGCCCAGCCAACACGGCATTCACTGTGCCCATGCCTGAGCCCAACAGCTGCGGCAGCCACGGCGAAAGGGCAAACAGCACCAGTGCCGGCACCAAAGGCCGCCACACGATAGGAATGCCCGAGCGCCGTGCCCAAGCCGGCGCACCGGTGGCCATGGCAATAAAGGCTGCCGCGGCCAAACCCGCCAATACCCCAACCGCCAAGGCCGTTAGGGTGGTCACGGCGTCGAGTGCAGGGGCGGTGGTCACGGTGAACAGCCGATGCCCACCGAGCCAAAAATCCGATATCCAATACGCGGCAAAAGTGCACGCCAGCACCGGCCCCGCGCCAAACAGCCCGAAGCGACGAATAATGGCCTCGTGCGCAAATAGGGCGGCGCCGATAGGCGCGGCAAACACCGATGCCACCGCCGCCCCAGCGCCGCTGCCCAGCACCACGTCCATCGGCACCTTGGGCTCAAAGCGGCGAGCCAGACTGGCCAGGCACCCCCCTAAATGCGCCAACGGGCCAAATACACCCAACGACGATGCGCCGGACAAGTTCACCAACGCCAGCAACGACGACAACCACCCCGCACGCAAGTCAGGCGCGCGCTCGGCCTGTGCCGCCTCAATCAAATCCGCAGGGCCCTGCGGCCGCGCACTGGGCAACAGCCGCAACAACTGGCCCGCGATCAGCGCCGCGCCAATCATCATCAAACCCAGCACCCAGCTGTACCCGTGGGCTTTGCCCAGGTCGGCGCGCCACCACGATTCGGCCCAATGCACCACCGAGAAAAACCCAACCGCGATGCTGCCCACCAGCAGCCCTATGACGAGGTTGACGCCTACCGCGCTGAGCCGAGTGCCCAAATCATCCGCCACTTGGGCCAGCGTTTCGCGGTTCATGCCAGCAGCCTAGAGCCCTTGGGCAAATGAGCCGACAAAAATTGCATTTGGTCGCTCAAAATACGCCGGTTTCGCAAAATAAAGTCTTCCCATAAGCTGGGCACATACGGCACGTACAGCAGCGGCATGCGCGCTTTTTCGGGTGTGCGGTTGCCCTTGCGGTGGTTGCAACCGCGGCACGCCGTGACGACGTTGGTCCAATGGTCTTGACCGCGCTGCGCCAAAGGTACCACGTGCTCGCGGGTAAGCAGCTCCTCGTCGCACCGCACGCCGCAATAGGCGCAGGTGAATCGGTCCCGCTGAAACAGCTTGTGGTTGCTCAGGGTGGCGCGACTGTCAAAGGGGCTCAGGCGCGGCACGCCATGCGTACCGACAATCGAGCGCACCCGCACCACCGATTGCAAACCCGTGCGCGCGTTGTGACCGCCGCGAAACACCGCAATCTCGTCGCCCAATTCCCATCGAACCTGATGCGCCGCGTAATGCAACACCGCCTGCTCTAGGGTAATCCAAGATTGCGGCAAGCCATGCCCAGACAACCTCAGCACTTTCACCACCACGCCCCTTTGGAGTCCAGCTGCAGCAATAATACACCCCATGCAAGTCACTCGTGCCCGCTACGCTGCCGACGCCGCGCCTTGGCTGACGCACAGCGTTGTCACTGTGGGTAACTTTGACGGCGTACACCGAGGCCATCAAGCCATGCTGGCGCTGCTGCGCAACGAAGCACGTCACCGACAAGTGCCCAGCGCGGTGCTTACCTTTTCGCCGCACCCGCGCGAATACTTTGCGCAGCTCAATGGGCGCACCGATGCAAGCCCGCCACGTATCGCCACGTTGCGCGACAAACTCAGTGAGCTCCAAGCGTGTGGCATTGAGCACGCGGTGGTGCTGCGCTTTAACCAAGCCCTTGCCAATTTGTCGCCCCACGACTTTGTTGACCGGGTGTTGTGCCGCGGCCTGGGCGCACGCTACGTGTTGGTGGGCGACGATTTTCGCTTTGGCGCCAAACGCGCCGGTGACTACGCGTTGCTCGATACGTTGGGTGAGCAGCGTGGCTTTGAGGTCGCACGCATGAACAGTTACGAGGTGCACGGTTTGCGCGTCTCCAGCTCGGCGGTGCGCCAAGCGCTCGCCGGCGGCGACATGAAGGCCGCAGCGACGCTGCTGGGCAGACCCTACCGTATCAGTGGCCACGTGGTGCATGGCCGCAAGTTGGGGCGTGAATTGGGGTTTCCCACACTCAATGTGCGCCTGGGACACCGCACACCCGCCTGCCAAGGCATCTTTGCGGTGATGGTGCACGGCTTGGGTGATACGCCGCTGCCTGGGGTGGCCAATTTGGGGGTACGCCCCACGCTTGACGCCAACGACGTCAACCAGGGTCAGGTGCTGCTTGAGGTGTTTGTTTTGGACTGGCCAAGCGAACTCGGGCGCTACGGTGGCTACGGCCGCGTCATTGGTGTGGACCTGTTGCACAAACTGCACGATGAGCGCCAATACCAGAGCCTACCGGCCTTGCAACAAGGCATTGCACAAGACTGTCGAGAAGCACGCGCCCTGCTGGCCCACCTTGGCGCCCACGCCGGGTGAGTAAAATCAACGCCTAATCATGGCGCAAACTCCCACCCCCCAATCAGGCTCAACCAACACCTCGCTCAACCTGCCCGAGACCGCATTTCCCATGCGTGGCAATTTACCCAAGCGGGAGCCGGGGTGGGTTAAACAATGGCAAGACGACGGTTTGTACCAGCGCCTGCGCGCGGCGCGCGCTGGCGCGCCGCTGTTTGTGTTGCACGACGGGCCACCCTACGCCAACGGTCAATTGCACATTGGCCATGCGCTCAATAAAGTGCTAAAAGACATGATCGTAAAAAGCCGCCAACTTGGCGGCTACGACGCGCAATACATCCCGGGCTGGGATTGCCACGGTTTGCCAATTGAAAACGCCATTGAGAAACTCCACGGTCGTGGCTTAAGCCGTGACGACATGCAGGCCAAGAGCAGGGCCTTTGCCACCGAGCAAATCGCCCAGCAACGCGACGACTTTGAGCGTTTGGGCGTACTGGGGGACTGGCAACGCCCCTACCGCACCATGGATTTCGCCAATGAAGCGGGCGAAATTCGGGCCTTCAAGCGAGTGGTTGAACGCGGCTTTGTTTACCGTGGCCTCAAGCCCGTGCACTGGTGCTTCGACTGCGCGTCGTCTTTGGCCGAATTCGAAATCGAGTACCAAGACAAACGCAGCGACACCGTGGACGTTGCCTTTGAATGCGACCAACCGCAACAGCTGGCGCAAGCGTTCGGCCTAACGCAACTGCCGAGCACCGCCTACGCCGTCATTTGGACCACCACCGCCTGGACGCTGCCGGCCAACCAAGCGCTCAACGCCAACGCCACACTGGAGTACGCATTGGTTGCCACGCCGCGCGGCGTGCTGCTGCTGGCCAGCGATTTGGTGGCGGCGTGTTTGACGCGTTACAACCTGCAAGGTGAGGTGTTGGCCACCGCCTCGGGGCAGGCTCTAGAGGGGCTTAGCTTTCGCCACCCGCTTTACGACGTAGACCCTGGCTACCGTCGACTCGCCCCGGTTTATCTGGCCGACTACGTCAGCGCCAGCGACGGCACCGGCCTCGTGCACTCGTCCCCCGCCTACGGCTTGGACGACTTCAATTCGTGCCGCGCCAACGGCTTGGCCATCGAGGACATACTCAACCCCGTGGGTGGCACCGGTTACTACAGCGACGCGCTGCCACTGTTTGGTGGTCAACTGATTTGGCAAGCTGTGCCGCGCATCATTGAAACCTTGCAAGCGGCCCAACGGTTGATCGCCACAGCCCCGATCACGCACAGTTACCCGCACTGCTGGCGGCACAAAACACCGGTGATATTTCGCGCTGCGGCGCAATGGTTTGTGCGCATGGACGAGGGCGACGGCGTGTTCACCACCGACAAAGCCGCGCGCACCCTGCGCCAAATGGCCTTGGAGGCCATTGAACAAACCGCCTTTTACCCCGACAACGGACGCGCCCGGCTGCGCGACATGATTGCCAACCGCCCCGACTGGTGCATCAGCCGGCAACGCAGTTGGGGGGTGCCGCTGCCGTTTTTGCTGCACAACCAAAGCGGTGAGCTGCATCCGCGCACGCTGGAAATCCTAGACCACGCCGCCGATTTGGTTGCCGCGGGTGGCATTGAAGCGTGGAGCCGCGCCAGCGTGGCCGACATTCTCAATCAACCCGGCGATCAACCCGAGCAGTACAGCAAGAGCCAAGACATTCTCGAAGTTTGGTTCGATTCAGGCTCAACCTTTTGGCACGTGCTGCGCGGCAGCCACGCCGACGCTTACCAGCGCCTGCCCTACCACGCGCAAGGTGCCGAAGCCGATTTATACCTTGAGGGTCACGACCAACATCGAGGCTGGTTTCATTCCTCGCTGCTGCTTGGTTGCGCAATTTACGGGCGCGCCCCTTACCGCGGTTTGTTGACGCACGGCTTTGCCACCGATGGTCAGGGCCGCAAGATGAGCAAGAGCTTGGGCAACCAAGTGTCGCCACAAGCGGTGATCGACAAACTTGGCGCCGAAATCGTACGACTGTGGGTGGCCAGCACCGATTACTCGGGTGACCTCAACATCGACGACAACATCTTGGCCCGCGTGGTAGACAGCTACCGCCGCATTCGCAACACCTTGCGCTTTGTGTTGGCCAATGTCAGCGACTTTGACCCTGCCGCGCATCAAGTGGCGCATGCCGACTTGCTGCAAATCGACCAATACGCGTTGGCACGCGCGGCGCAGTTACAAGCCGAGATTTTGGGTACCGCCAACGCCCAAGGCGTGTTCGAAGGTGGCCATTACGGGCGCTACGAATTCCATCCGGTGGTGAGCAAACTGCAGGTGTATTGTTCCGAGGATTTGGGCGCCTTTTATTTGGACATTCTCAAAGACCGCCTCTACACATCAGCCGCTGATTCACACGCGCGGCGCAGCGCCCAAACGGCTTTGTGGCAGATTGGGCACGCCATGCTGCGCTGGATGGCACCGTTTCTGTCGTTCACCGCCGAAGAAGCCTGGGCGGTGTTGGCGCCCGGTCAAGACAGCATCTTTTTCCAGCGATACGCCGAGCTGCCAAGCCCAGACCATGCACGCTTGAGCCAATGGCAGCGTGTGCGCGAACTGCGTGAGCATGTCAACAAGGCCATTGAAGAGGTGCGCGCCCAGGGCAGCCTAGGGTCTTCTTTGCAGGCCAACATCGTGCTCACCGTGCCAGCCGACGACCACGCGCTGCTGCAGCCTATGGCCGAGGCGTTGCACTACTTGTTCATCACGTCGGCGGTTGAGCTGCATGCCGGCCCCGCGTTGCAGGTGCGTGTTACCCCCAGCACCCACCCCAAATGCGAGCGCTGCTGGCACCATGTGGCCAGCGTTGGCAGTCAAGCGGCGCACCCCACGCTGTGCGCCCGCTGCGTGACCAACCTTGAGGGAGCGGGCGAGATCCGCAGCATCGCCTAGTATTGGCCACCATGCCAGCCACGCGTTCGTACCGGTTTTGGATTGGCATCGCCGCCCTCTGGTGGGTGGTGGATCAAGCCGTCAAAGCCGGGGTTGAACAAAGCATGGTGTTGTACCAAAGCGTGCCCATCACCTCGTTTTTTAACTGGGTGCGGGTGCACAACCAAGGCGCCGCTTTCTCCCTACTGGCTGACGCCGGTGGCTGGCAACGCTGGCTGTTCTTGGTGATTGGGGTGGTTGCCAGTGCATGGCTGGTGGCCATGCTGCGGCAGCACGCCCAACACCCGCGCATGGCCTGGGGCCTAAGCGCCATTTTGGGCGGCGCGTTGGGCAATGTCACCGATCGCGTGTGGCGCGGTCACGTGATTGACTACCTCGATTTTCACCACCCGGCGCTGGCTTGGCTGTTTGGTGGCGGACATTTTCCGGCCTTTAACGTGGCCGACGTGGGCATCACCTTGGGTGCTTGTGTGCTGGTGCTCGACGAGCTGCAACGCTGGCGACAGGGCAAAACCCACTAAGCCCGTTACAAGGCATCTCGTCAATACTTCCAAAGGAGCGCGATATGCCGAAATGCTATGTGGTGGGCAACATCCACGTAACCGATCCCGAGGGCTACCAAAAATACGCCAGTCAGGTGCAGCCGGTAACCGACCAATTCGGCGGCAGGTACCTGGTGCGCGGTGGCACCAGCACCCCCAAAGACGGTACCCCTGTGGGCAGTCGCGTGGTGGTGTGCGAATTTCCCGATCGCGCCTCGGCCGAGGCGTGGTACCACTCCGAAGGCTACCAACGCATCATTGGCGATCGGCTGGCCCACTCCACCGGTTTTTTAACCATTGTTGACGGCCTGGAATAGGGCCCGCGCCACGCCTAATCTTGGTGGCTGATCACCACCAGCACGCTGCAGCTGGCCTGCTCCACCAACGACTTGGAGTTGGACCCACCCCACCACCGTGCCACCCAACTGGAGCGGTGGCGGTGGCCCACCACAATCAAGTCGGCCTCAATTTTGCTGGCGTAATCGGTGATTTCGGTCACCACATCACCGGTAAGCACCACACCCTCGGCGTCGTGACCGCTGTCGCGCAGTTGGCCAAGCCCCTCCTCAAGCACCGCCTGCTGCGCGGCCAAGCCGGCGTCTGGGGCT
>Ga0255769_10005130_pt1 | contig 12454 bp, 7 predicted proteins | sample 041ome_9_FD_179637 | JGI IMG/M metagenome (GOLD analysis project Ga0255769, IMG submission 179637) | Coastal salt marsh microbial communities from the Groves Creek Marsh, Skidaway Island, Georgia - 041413US metaG (version 2) | ecosystem: Environmental > Aquatic > Marine > Intertidal zone > Salt... | reverse complement strand
CGAGGAAACCATCGATCACGAGAAGACCGAGAAAAGCGCTTTGATGGCGCGAAATGTGGAGAGGATGTTTTCGAGACAAATTTCGACGTCGATTTTAGGTGCGGTGGATGAGTTTAGCCGAGAAATATGCGTCGACGACGAGGACGAGGACGGTAGTAGTGGTAGAAAATCCGAAGACGCCGAAGCTGCGTCGAAGAGACGACAAAGAGAAGAGAAAAAATACTCGCTGTGGCCAGCCGCGAGACTCGCGTATCGCGCCTCGGAGAAAAAATGGATGGAAACTTTAGAAAACGCGCTGTTGAATTTCGATTTACCGGGAGACGCGTTCGAGTCGAGGAAGAACGAGGCGGAAAACGCCATCAAAATCGCCAGCAACGGCGCGTGTTTCGAAGCCGGCGATAAAGCGAGCGAGTTCATGCGCCAATCGTTCAACGCGTATTTCAACAAAACGAAGGAGGGAATACCGAGAGTATGGACGTCCTCGGACGACGTCGGTAAGATTGCTCGCCTAGCTCGATTAAACGCGGTGAACGTGTTGGCGAATGTGTGCATCAATCGCATCGGCGCGGACATGCCTCGATTGAAAGCGGTGGCGATGACGCAGTTTCAAACGGAGGAGGCGAAGACGTTTGCAAAGGAAGAGCGAATGAAAATTGCAAAGGTTGAAAAGGCGTTGCGAACGTTAGTGCCTGGTACTAATAGCAACAACACGAGTAGCAGTAGCGAGACGGATGAGGATCAGTCGACGAGTAAGAGGCGCGCGGAAGAGGAAGAAATAGCTCAACCGCCGTTCCCGTCGGAGTGGTCTCTGAAAGTGTGCGACGCGAAAGCCTCCGACGTCGTGTTATCGCCCTCGGAGTGTCGTCAACACTACCGACGATTCGAAGCGGAAACGACGCACTTCGTCGCTCAAGCGTTACACGCGCAGCAAAACGCTCAAAAAGATGGCTTGTTTGGTGGTGCTCCGATGTGGATGATTTTCGCGTTGTTCGTTTTAGGATGGAACGAGATTGTCTATTTCCTCACGCACCCGTTCCGATTGATGTTTTTTATCTTTTTGGCTTTGTACGCGAGAGCCATCTTGCGGCAAATCAACGCGCAAGAGGCGTTCAAACTCGGCGTGGTTCCCGGATGCGCGTTCTTAGTCGCCAAAGGCGTCCCGGCTGCCGTAGCAATCTTTCAAAAGTTGATCGAGCAACAGTCGCCGCAAGCGCTGACCGAAGGTCTCGATTTCAGCAAAGTTTTGTTAGGAGCGACATCCGGAGGCGCATCGTCCGAAGACGGAGACGAAGAACATGAAAAGAGAAACGAAAACATCGACCGCACGCTCCAGCACGAACCCATGGACATCGACTCCCCTCAGATGAAAAAAAATGTCTCCAGTCCTTTCGCGAGCGTGCGAAGACGAACCGCCGCGGTTGGCGCCGCTCGAGACTAGTAGCGGAGAGAGATACGAGAACCTGAACGTCGAAAAGAGAAAGAGAACAAAGCGATATAAAAACATCGCACGCGCGCGAAATACACCGTTGTTGTTGTAATTAGAGAAGAGATGACAAAAGGAGAAAGAAACAGATAGATAGAGATGTGCGCTCGACGCGATTGGTTTTTATTCTGGTTTTTTGTTATTTATCGTGGTTCACATTTTGATGTACAAAGAATCTATTCGCTTGGCGGTTCGACTACAAAACTCTTCGCCCACGCGAAAGACTTATCGCCTGTTGTTCGCGCGTCGAAGAGCGAAAGTTTTTCAAGAAAAGAGACGAGGTCGGTGAGGTGTTTTCGGACGACGCAAGCGGAAAGAGAGAGAACGAGAGAGAGAGAGATCGCGAAACGAAACGTAAACGAAAACGCACCAATCATCCAAAACGCGGTAAAAACACCAACCCCGCCCCACTGCGCTAACTGTTTCACGTTTGCCACGGTCGGGACGATGTCGACGTTCGATGCGGCCCAGTGTTGGCGAGGGATGAAGGATTTGAGTACTTCTCTCATGTGTATCGTTTGTGTATCTTATTCGTGTTATTCTGCGGCTTTCATGTGAGTCTTTTGAAGGCAATTTTTCCCCAACATTTAGGGTTTCAGTTCATGATGCAAAACCCTAAACACGAGCGTTCGCGTTTCTTTACGTATCCAAACTCGCGCGTTCGCGTGTGTTCTTCAAATAAAGAGCGCCGGCTCCTCCGCACGCGCTCGTCCCAAACCGCAAAAGAAGAAGAAGAAACGGTAGTAGTAATAATAAAATGAGCGAATCCGAGCAGCAGCACCGCAAACCGCGCCAGCGGATGACAAACCAAACGATAAACGCATCTTCGATCGGTTTGGCCTCCTCTTCCGTTTTGGACGACGACGACGTTGCCGGGAACGCTAATAAGAAGAATATGGACGCGTTAAAATCACCGAGAGGAGGAGGAGGACAACGACGCGTCTCCCAAGACCGACCTTTACCTCGAGACTGGGATTCGGAAGGCATCAAATCCGGTTCGCAACATTTACCCGCGTTTCGAGGTCGGTTAGGATTCATGAGGCACCTGATGGTTGCGTTGAAGTCGATGCTGGACGTGCGAGAACGCGGCGACGTCGATCATCATCATAATCACCACGCTCGTAACAACGACAGAAACGGGTTACCGTCGTACCAGGAAAATTTCAAAACCGTTGTGTTTGGGACGAAGTTGAACGTTTTGTTGCTCTTCGCGCCGCTCGGGATCTTGTGTAACATGTTTCATTTAGGCGACGGTCCGGCGTTTGCGTTTGCGCTGTTAGCTTTGTGTCCGTTGGCCGAACGGTTGGGTTTCGTGACGGAGGAGATGGCGAAGCACACGTCGCAAACGATTGGAGGGCTTTTGAATGCGACGTTTGGGAACGCGACGGAGATGATTGTTTCTGTTTTCGCGCTGAGAGACGGTTTGTTGAGAGTCGTGCAGTTGTCTCTCGTCGGGTCGATTTTTTCAAACATGCTTCTCGTGTTGGGGTGCGCGTTCTTCGCCGGCGGCGTGAAGTGGCCGGAGCAAAGATTCAATAAGAACGGCGCGATGACGAACTCATCGTTGTTGTGTTTAGCAGTTATGGGGGTGACGTTGCCGAACGCGTTGCACGCGACGCACACGGAGTTGAGAGGTACGGTTTCCGAATTGGCGCTGAGTAGGTTTTCGGCGACGCTGTTGTTGATCATGTACGTGGTGTTTTTATACTTTCAGTTGGTCTCGCACACCGACTTCTTCGAGGACGAACCGGTTGAAAAAGAGAGTGACAACAACAACAACAACAGCAGTAGTTTTATTAGCAATAGCAAGAAGGACGACGACGACAACTACAACAACAACGAAATAGAAGAGGACGACGAAGACTCGGACGACGAAGACGAAGACCCGGAACTCGGTTTCACCGAGTCCATTTACTACATGGCTGCAATCACCCTCCTCATCTCCATCCTCTCCGACGTCATCGTCGCCACCATCGAAGGTGCCGCCCGGTCCTGGAACTGCCCGGTTGCCTTCATCTCCGTCGTCATGTTACCCATCGTCGGCAACGCCGCCGAACACGCCTCGGCGGTCATGTTCGCCTTGCGCAACAAAATGGACATCTCCATCGGCGTCGCCATCGGCTCTTCCACCCAAATCGCCATGTTCGTCTTCCCATTCTGCGTCTGCGTCGCCTGGGCGATGAACAAACCTCTCGATTTGAACATGAAAGTCTTCGAAACCGTCTCCTTGGTCCTGTGCGTCGTCACCGTGACTTTTTGCATCCGAGACGGCAAAGCAAACTGGTTGAAAGGTTTGACGTTGATTTTAGCGTACGTCATCTTAGCCGCGTCCTTTTTCTTCCACGCCGAACCTCCGGCCGAGGGGTTAGCCGGGACCAGCAGGTTTCGCATCGACGGTTAACATCATCAATAACGAGTATCGTATTATTTTTAAAAGAAAGAGAGAGAAAAGTTTGTGTTGTATGTAAGAAAAAAATTACCAAAACCCTAAACAGAATCCGTCGCATAACAAACTTGCTTTTAAAGATTTGCGCGCGATTGAAGAAGACGCGCGCGCTCGTGCATCGTCGTTAAAAAGAGAGCGAGAGAAAGAGAGAGAGAAAAACGCGTCGTCGTCGTCTGAGTCGTCGTCTGAGTCGTCGTCGAGTGTCCATCCAAGCGCGCGAAGAAGAAGAAGAAGAAGAAGAAGAAAAACGAAGCGAGAAAACGAAGAAAAAACCGAGACGTGGAGGACGAGAAATTGCCTCAAACTTTTAACGCAAAGACAAAGACGATGAAAGCAGCAAACGAGGAAACGAAGACGAAGAACAACGGGAAGAAGAAAAAGAACGTGTTTGCAAAGCTCGAAGGTTTTCGATGGTGGCCGGCGCTTCTCTTGTCCAAAAAAGACGTGAAGCGTTTGGAGATTGAAAACGAGAGGATGATTCGAATGCTGAAACTGCCGAGGAAAAAGACGAGGGAGGAGTGCGAGTGCGTGAGGTTTCACGGCACCGGGGACGTGTCGCTGCTGGCGAGAGATAAGATCGTGGAACTGAACGAGGAGAGTTTTAAGGCGCACGTCGGGGAGAGTTTGGAGGCGTTTGGTCGGAGAAGCGGTGGGGAGAATGCGAGTAGCGGCGGCGGCGGCGGCGGAGGGAAGAAGCCGTCGGCGGCGTTTCTGAAGGCGGTGGAAGAGGCGGTCCGGTGGGAGCGAGAGCACGAAAACGATGCCGCTTCTTCTTCTTCGTCGTCGTCAGAAGGCGAGGAAGATGATGAAGAAGAAGAAGTTAAAAAGGAGGAAAAGAAAGCGAGGAACGGTGATAGCAACGATGCAACGAGCGGCGGCAAAAAGACTCCGACGACTCCGACGAAGAATAATAATAAGAAGAAAAAGGACGAAGCAGTGGCAAAGGGAGTGGTAGCATTAAAAACAGCAGCAGAAGCAGCGGTGGGGGTGGTGTCGGCAGCGGCGACAGAGAAGAAGCAGAAGAAAGTCGATTCTACTCCAGCGGTCGAGACTGTTGTCAACGACGATAGTAGCAGGAAGAAAACAATCGGAGGAGCTGCCGCGGCGGCGTCGAAAGAGAGAAGAGAATCCGGCAAAACCGCGTCGACTGCTGCACCTGCTACCACTGCGAATAAGAAGAAAACGACGACGACGACGACGACGAATAAAGTAGAAAAAGAATCGCCTGACAAAGCAGAGGAAAAAATGGTAGACGTGAAACGAGAGGAAGAACAAGCGCCGGTGAAACCATCGTCGGTGCAAGAAGAAAAGAAAGAAGAAGAGGCGCCAGCACCAATTGCACCTTCATCGCCTCCACCTCCTCCTCCGCCTCCGCCTTTGCCTCTCGAACCGACGAAAACGTGGCTTGAGTTTTCTCCGATTGAAGCGTCCTCGTTCGACGCGTCCATGATGAGCGATCAAGAGAATCCGACGACGAATAAAGCGTCAGCGGTCGTATCCATCGCGCCCAACGAAGACATCGAGCAGTCTTCCATCATCGTGCAAAATGAACAGATGCAACTCGAAGAGGCGCATTTGAACGGAGCGAGGTTGACGAGGAATCAAAGGAACAACAATAATAACATGAACGAAAACAACAAAAAGAAGGCGCGAGAACAGCAGCAGCAATTCCCATCGAACGCCAATGATAGAAATACTCTAGAAGAAGCTAAGAAGAAATCTGTCTCATTTGCAAAGCAGGAGAAGATGTCAGCGAACGACAACAACAACGACGACGACGACGACGGCGGCGGCGAGGCGCAGCAGCGAGGCGTTATCCCAAAGACTACGCAATACGGAACGTCGACGCTGAACAACGCAAAGGTGCCATCTGCGGGAGCGTCCAGAGGCGCGTCACAACATCTTCCGCGCGGCGGCGCGGGAGCAGTATCTGCAGCAGGAGGGAAGGCGTTGGATTCTAGGTTTTATAAGTCCTGTCATCAGTGTCAACAGCAACACGTCGCCTCTCCGTGCGAATTCGGCGGAGCGAACGGTAGTAATAATAGTAACAACAACAACAACAACAACGCCGACAACGATGTCGGTAAAAACGATACCGGTAATCAACAACAAACGTCGGCCGCGAGTAAATGCTGCGGCGTTTCGTTTTGCGACCAATGCATGGAAAAGTTCTATTCTCATCTGACTCGATCGCAGTGTCGAAAGAAATGCCCCAAATGTCGAGGCTTGTGCAACTGCCGATTGTGTTTACGAAAAGAAGACGTCGTCGGTAAAACCTCCTCGTTGTATTCTAGTGGGAAATCGAGCAACGCTGCAAACAACATCGCTACTTTGTTTGAAGACAGCGAGAACTTAGCTCTCGCATCGCTCGAAGCGACGTTAGGTATTCTGGAGAGGAAGAAACGCGCTTCGTATTGTCTCGTCGCGATGGAGAAAGCGTTCGCAAAGAGCGCCGAATTCGATGCGTGGGAGATTGAGCGAGAAGAGAAGAAGAAGAAAGAGGAAGAGAAACAGAGCGGTAGAAACAGTAAATTGACCTCACCCTCCGACGATAACGATGACGATGATAACGATGAGGATGCAGGAGATGAAGATAGAAAAAACAACAAGAAGCGCAAGAAGTCGAACGTATCCGCGAACGTTCCGAGCGCCTTTTGCGACGCGTGCGCGAATGATATCGTCGCCGTCTGTCTCTCGTGCGATGAATGCGACGTGCGGGTTTGCGCGTATTGCATCTCCACGTTGCGCAAAGGCACGGAAGCGCCGTACGTAGAAAGAGTGTGTTGCTTATCGCTCGACGATATCGCGAGGGCAAAGATCAAAGCAGAGTTGAGCAGAAGGATTTTGAGCGAAAAGCCTCCCGCCGCGGAGATGAAAAATACGACGAGCATTGCTGCTGCTCAAAAAGGGTCCTCCGGCTCGCCACACGTGAATAACGATGCATCTCCTTCCGCTCGAAAGCAACGAGAGAGCACGAACAACGACGAAAACGATAGCGCTTTACTCCCGATGAAGAAACGATTGAAGATGGCGTTCAAAACGCTCAACTCGAGCTTCACGGACGGGTCAGATGACGATCTCGAAAAGAAATCGCCGGAAAAACCCAGCGATGCTGCGGTTGCGCAACAACAACAACAACAACAACTGCAGCGTAAACAAAGAGAAGAAAAAGCCTTAGCAGCGGCGGCGGCGTTGGAAGTCGCGAAGAAGTCAAAACTGGAAGATGACATCATCTGCGTCGCGTGCGACGAGGCGATGAAGATTGATTTGCGAATGTACGATTTTGAACGCGTGAAAGATGCGACGCAAATAGCTAAGAAAGATTCCTCTTCAAAAGTCGATGAAAATCGCGACGACGACGACGACGTGGAATGTCCGTATTGTAAAAAGGAAACGAACGAGGAGAACTTTCGCCCATCTACTTTATTCGGTGAAAAAGGGAAAGGAACGAAAATTTGGACGCCGGACCAAAAGGAACTCTTGAAAGCGGAAAAGAACGCTTTGTACGCAGACGATGCGAAGGAATACAATCACTTCATCGCGCACTTTCGCTACCATTGGTTGAGAGGCGATCCTGTTGTCGTCCGTAACGTTGAGACGGAAATGTCGTGGGACCCGTCCGTCATTGAACGAGCGATGCGGGATCCGAACATAGCATCGATTAGCGGTAACCTGGGTGTCAAAGATAATACCGGTTTGAACTCGTCTGGGCTATACGCCGCTAGTTTTCAGCACGACGCCGTCGTCCCGGTGTTTGCGTGCGGCGCGGACGAGTACGATGAACTCGCGAAGATGAAGAAGACTTCGACGCCTATGAAAGGCGGCGGTACTTCTGCGAGTAATGCCAACGGCGCAAACAACGCGGCGCTTCAGAACAAAGACGACGACGCGATGATAACGTCAGTGGGTAAAAACGAGAAGAAGAAAAGAAAGTCTTTCCTCATGGCGTCGTCATCGAACGCGCCAAAATTTTCCATGGCGCTCAAAGACTTCTTCGCCGGGTTCTTCGATCCCGTACTCACGTTTGAAGGTAAACTGTTTCAACTGAGAGATTTCCCCCGATGCATCGGCGGAAATCGATTCAACTTGAAAGAGGTACTCCCAAAACACTTTCGGCGTTTGCTAGCCGCCCTGCCGTTTCGTTTATACACGAATCCAGAGGTTGGGACGATCAACTTGTTTGCCTTGCAGTTTCAGAAATACATTCGCGGAGGCGGCCCCGGCGGAGAGAATTTCTTCCAAGGCGTCTCTTCCAACTCGAGAAGTCGCGGTGACGTGGCCGCGAAAAAATTTGTCGAAAGTTTAGTGAAAGCGACGTTTTCGTACGGCAGCGGAACGAGAACGTACGTGGAAGGCAAAAGCTCGATTGAAATGTTTGGCACGGTCGGCTCGGACGACGTGTGTTCCGTCAACGTATTCTCCTCCTCTTCTAACGACGACGACAACGGCGACGATAAAACCATCGCTTTGTGGACAGTTGTTCGTCCACAAGACGCGGAAGAGGTGTTGCGACGAGTCGAGGAACACGAAGATATCGAAGAGGACGCTTTATATCTCACCGAAGACGCGCTACGAAAAGCGCTTCTTCCGCCGCCGACGACGACGACGAGAGAAAAAGACAAAACCACGAGCGACCCCACCGCCCGACCGCGTTGCTTTGCTTTCGCTCAAAAAGAAAAAGAGTGCGTCCTCCTCCCCGGCGGCTCTCTGCGGCAAATCCTAAACGTCCGTTCGAACTGTCGCGCGGACGTAAAGTTTAGCAGCCCGGAAACCGTCTCCGGTCGTCGCCGCCGCGCGCCGCGTCAACCTCCTCTCGTCGTCGACGCCGCCGTCGTCGTCGCGGACGAGAACGACTTTTTCGAGCGAAGAAGAGTCACCGTCCTCAAAGCCGCCAAAGCGTGCGCCGACGTGGTTCTTCACGAAGACGACGACGACGACTCGGACGATACCGAAGAAGACGGTACCGCGGCGGACTGAAATGAAAGTTATTAGCTTTAACCGTGTATTTTACTAAAAATATCGACACCCTAAACAATAAAATCTCCCATTTTGGATAATACGCGTTCGCCCACCGCGCTCCACACGCATAAACCAGAACGAGCTCGCTCTCTCTGACACAAAAATCAAGAAGAGCGCAATACTACCAAACGCATAATGTCGTTCTCCGTCGCATCTTCTCGTTCCTTATCTTCGAACGCAACGTTCAAGAAGTATCAATCTTCTTCTTCTTCTTCTTCTAAAAGATGCATCTCCAGATCGGTCGTCAGAGCGGATTTGGAACCGGACAACATCTCGGTGTTGGTAGCCGGCGGGAGCGGCGTCGCCATGGACGTGTTTCGACAGTTGACGGCAGCCGGGACGTGGGTGACGGTTTTACAAAGGCACGAGGACAACAAGAAAGAGGTGCGGCTTTTGATTATTGATGCACGCGTTTCGTTTTTTATCGTATCTGATTTTTCTCGATGATATCTTTTTGTTGATGTGTTTGTATCTCGCGACGCTAACGCCGGCACTGACACGTTCTCATCACTTTCTTCGCACGAACGAACAACGACGACAGATTGAATCAGTCGGTGGGTTCTTAGTCAAAGGGGACGTGTTTGACCCGAAGTCGGTCAAAAAGGCGTTAAACTTAGTCGAAGAGTACGACGCGGTTGTCTCCACCGTCGGCGGGACGCCGGCGGATCCGAAGGCGGATTCGGAAGGGAACATCGCGTTAATCGACGCGTGCGTCGCGAAAGGCATCAAGAAGTTCGTTTTGGTCACGTCTATTGGTACCGGAGACTCGAAATCTGCGCCGCCGCAAAACGTGTACGACGCGTTAGAACCGGTGTTGATTGAAAAAGAGAAAGCGGAGGAACACTTGAAGAAAGTGGCGAAGGAGAAAGGGATCGATTTCGTCATCGTTCGACCGGGTGGGTTGAAATCGGAGCCGAGAACGAACACGGCGGTGTTGACGGAGAACACGAACGTCTGCGGTGCGATTCACCGAGAAGACGTGGCCGCGTTGACGATGATGTGCGTGTTGAAAGATAAAGCCAACGGGAAGACTTTGAGCGCGGTGGATAAAGCGCAGTTGTTCGATCAACCAGAGTTTGAGGTGTTTGAAGTCGGAGACGGGCCGTTGAGTCCGACGCAAGAGGCGACGGAGAACGCTTTGAAGTGAGCGACTTGAAAGCCACACGTATATATATTTTTTTAAATGCCGCCGCGAGAGAGTGAGAAGAGGAAAAGGAGTGAGTGAGAGTGAATTGATTGTTGACTTTATGCCGTTCTAATATTATAAACGAAACGAATTATTTAGAGTACACCATTTCATTCTTCTTCTCGTTCAGACTGTTTCAGTGATGGATGTTATATGTATATGTTCAATAAATAAGTCGCGCTTTTGTTTGTTTCTTCTTTCGTGTCGCGTTTGTTTAGGCTATACTTCTTGCTTAAGAGCTACTATACTGCTTGCGTCGTCGCGGTTTTCTTTTTCTATGTACCGAAGTGAGTGAGTGCTTTTCTTTTCTTACCGATTCTGCCGCCGCACCCACTCGGGAATCAACTTCCTTCGCAACGACTCGTCCACGCCTCTCAACTCCTCGTCCGTGAAATCGAACAGCGGTGGTAACGGTTTGTTGGTATCCCCTCCTAAAGTCTTTCCTTCTTCGCGTAACTCGTCGAACCACTCGTGCGCGCAAAACTGTAACCCGTCGAATCGATCCGTCGGCGTGTACACTAAAACGTTCGCGATCACATCTAAAGCTTCTTTTTCAACCTCTTTCCCGAATACGTTTTCCCACTTCATGGCTTTGATGTGTGGGAACTTAAACTCTCGATAGTTTCGATTCATGGACAAAATTTCTTCCCTCGTCGGCGTGCCTAAAATTTTTATAATCTCCACCAGCTGGTCGATGCCAGAATCTCCCGGGAATAAAGGCGCTCCCAACAACAACTCCGCCACGACGCATCCAACCGACCACACATCAATCGCAGTAGAGTAATCCGTGCTTCCAAACATCAACTCTGGCGCTCTGTAATACCTAGAACAAATGTACGAAATGTTCGGTTCCCCGGGCGTGAGCGTTTTCGCGCTCCCAAAATCGCAAATCTTCAAAGCGTGCGTCTGCGTGTCCACCAATAAATTCTGCGGCTTGATGTCCCTGTGACACACGCCTATCTTATGAATAGCAGCTAACCCTCTCGCCATTTGGTACGCGTATAGTTTCACGTACAAAATCGGTATCCTTTCCCCGGCTTGATTATGTTGCTTCGATATCCGATACACCGTATCCGGAACGTAATCCAGGACTAGATTTAAATACACTTCTCCCGCATCGTTATTTCTACTGCTGTTGTTGCTATTATTCTCGTCGTTATTGTTTTCCTGTCCTTTGCTGCTATTCGTGTTGTTGTTGTTGTTGTTTCTCTGCTCGTGGTGATAAAAACTGTGCCGCATGTGCACCACGTTCGTGTGCCGCAAGAGTTTCATAATCGCCAACTCCCGGTTTTTAAATCTTCTATCTTGCAAAACTTTTTTAATCGCCACGGTTTGGTTCGTCGTCGTGCACAAGGCTTTGTACACGACGCCGAACGAGCCGTTCCCGACGACGCGCTGCGTTTCGTAACTGCGTTTTGTTTTATTGAAAAGAAGAGAGGAAAAAATGTGTGGTCAGCGATATACCGCTTTCTACGCCTCTCGTGTTCCTCTCCTATCGACGGTCAATTAAGTTCACCACCCTTTTCTAGCCGTTTAAGGTGCGCATTTTGTATCTCCACCGTCCTCATCATCCGCCGGCGTGGCGTTTCCAAACGAGCGCATCTCGGGTCGAAAACCAGAGCGAAAAAACACCGCGCGTTCCGCTGCCTCCAACTCTCCGTCTCGCTTTACTCTCTCTCTCTCTCATCCATCGATGATAGACAAGAACTTCTTCTTCTTCTTCTTTTTTCGTGGGTGGGGAAAATTTGAAAAACGGGGAAGAAGAAGGGGAAAAAAAAATTCAGTTTTCTTTACCTGACGTCTTGCGCGTCGTCTCTCGTCGTGCACCGCGTCGTCACCACGTGACCGACCTCGTTCGGGTCGCCTTCGAATCGATAGCTCTCGTATTTCTGTTTATTTTAATATAAAAGAGAGAGAGAGAGAGAAAGATTGCGTCAGCGTCAAATAATATTTGCATTTCCAATTCAAAAATGTGTAATACCTCTTCGCGCATGTCCAACTCGAGCTTCTTCATGGAAACGTCGTCCAGCTGTAAACCTTTCATGCGGAGTTGGTCCGCGCGTAAGGAGGACGAGGAGGCCATAATGTGTGCGAGAGAGAAGGAGGAGGCGTAAAAAGTGAAAGGCCTCTGGCTCTCTCTCTGTGTTTGTGTGTGTGTGAGTGTGTGTTTGTAATCGAAAACAGCGCGTTCAAATTGAGGACTTTTTGTCCGTTGAAAAACGTGCATTTTTAGTTTAGGGTTTCAACTCTTTTTTCCACGAAAACTACTTCTTTATTCACTCACAATATGTATTTGTTTAATACGAACGTTTCTCTCTCT
>Ga0255769_10005117_pt1 | contig 12470 bp, 19 predicted proteins | sample 041ome_9_FD_179637 | JGI IMG/M metagenome (GOLD analysis project Ga0255769, IMG submission 179637) | Coastal salt marsh microbial communities from the Groves Creek Marsh, Skidaway Island, Georgia - 041413US metaG (version 2) | ecosystem: Environmental > Aquatic > Marine > Intertidal zone > Salt... | reverse complement strand
TAAAAAATATGCTACAGACACAAGACGCTTTGGAGATGCTGTCTTACAAGATAAGGTCTTTGAGAACTTTACTGAATCACCAATAAGTCAACGTATTGAAATGAAAGATATTTGTATCTATGCTCCAGGTGACCTAAATAAAATAGGTAAAGAAGGTCGTACATCATGGGATAGTTTTAGTTATGCTATACAGATGGGACACAACGTATGGAGTCATTTGAATGCTGTACAAGAAGCCAATAGACAATATGATCAAGGTATAGTGCCTAAGATGTTGGTCCAAGAAACATTTGATCGTGTCTACTTTAAAGATGTTGTAGAAGCAATATTTGCTACCAGCGACAAAGGCGAAGCGTTGGCTATAATTGAAGACTTTAATAAGTTTTGGATACAGATTATTGGAACTAGAGGTGCTATTGGCAAAAAAACTGTAAATGCCAGTGCTATGTTTACTAACTTGTTTGAGGAGGAGGCAGACGAAGCAGATAATCATCATGTAGATGATAGCGGACTGGATGAGTCCAATCTGGATAAGTTAGAGCATGAGACCGTATAAAGTATTTCCAATTAAAACAGAAACAGCATGCCAATTGAAATGGGTATGGAGTACCGTTTATCTATCTACTGGAGAAACTGCTAGTTGTCATAGAACTAATCACCATAAATTTGATTATGAACAGTTTGATTTTCATAATACTCCTGAAAAAATAAAAGACAGAGAAAATATGTTACAAGGCCACTGGCCTGATCGTGGTTGCGAATACTGCCGTAATATTGAACAAGCTGGTGGTGCTAGTGATCGTATTACTAATTTAGACTTATGGTCGTTTGATCCTCCTACTGAATTACAAAAAAATAATTCAGCTACTCAAGTGACACCTAGATTGTTAGAAATATATTTTAATAATAAATGCAATCTAAAATGTACGTACTGTACTCCAGAATTTAGTAGTCTATGGGATAAGGAAAATCGTAAGTTTGGTGGTCAACTACATGAAATGCCTACAAACTATGATTCAAACAAGAAAAAAATGTTTGAATGGTTTAAATCTAATATCAATGAACTACACCAAATAAACGTACTAGGAGGTGAGCCGTTATACCAGGATGAATTTGATGAATTATTAGATGTATTAGATAAACGTCCAGCACCTAATTTAACTTTAACATTTTTTACTAATCTGGCAGTGGCTAACGATAAATTAACAAATAAAATTGAAAGATTAAAACTTTTAAAAGAAAAAGGTAATATAAAAGATCTACATATAACCTGCTCATTGGATTGTTGGGGGCCTGAACAAGAATATGCTAGATTTCCTTTAGATCTCAATCATTGGGAGAAAAACTTTAACTACCTAATAAAACATGATTGGATTACTCTAGTAATTGGTTCAACAATAACTCCATTGACTATCAAAACACTTGATCAATTATTTGAAAAAATAAATGAATGGAATAAGACTAGACCAGTATATTGGTATGGTAATAGTGTTAATAATCCGCAATATATGTTCATTGATATATTTGGTGATGCGTTCAAAGATGATTTTGATCGTGCGTTAGCATTAATGCCGTTGAGATCAAAAGAACAACAACAAGTCAAACTATACTTACAAGGTATACGTGATCAATCAATTAGCCAAAAGCCAAATTTAAGTAAAATACAAAAGTTGTATGAATTCTTAGAAAAAATGGATTTTAGACGTAACATTAGTTGGAGATCTACATATCCATATTTGTTAGAATTGTTTAAAAAACATAATATAGGAGAACAGTAAGATGACAAAAGATTTAGATGAATTAATAGCAAGACATAAAGACCTTGACTTAAAAATTAAAGAAGCGTATACTTACTACTTAGATGATGCTAGTTTAAATAAAATGAAAATAGAAAAACTAGCAATCAGAGACCAAATTGAACAGTTACAAAAAGAATTTAAGGAAAAAGTATAATGGACTTATCATTTATTACAGCAGATTTATTAAACGACATTTCTTGGTTTGATGGGATCATGTATATTATACTTGGTCTCGTTGTGTATGCAATTATCAGATGGATTAATAAAAAGATATGAAACTAGAAGACACACCCTGGAAGAATCCCTTAATTGACACACCACTTTATTTGATATTTGAAGACAAGTATCCCGTAACTAAAGGACACTTATTGTTTGTTCCTAAAGTAGATGATCCTCTACACAGGAAAGCCTGTTATGAAGCGGCCTATGATTGGGGTGAAGATCTGTTTCGTAAAGGTTATTGTGATGGATTCAACATTGGACAAAACATAGGAGTTTCAGCAGGACAAACAGTAATGTATCCTCACATACATCTTATACCACGCAATACAGGAGACATGGAAGATCCTAGAGGTGGTGTGAGAGGTGTGATTCCAGAGAAACAGAAGTATTGACTTTAATCAAAAATTAGTCTATAATAATATTATGAAAAGAGATTATGCAACAGGCGAAGCAGAAACAGTAACTTACTTTGTAGGTGACGAAGTAGAAGTCACTCCTGCGTTTAACCTGCGAACTTTGTTTGTTGTTGGAGTTTTGGCTCCCGAAGAAATCACGGCGATCGCCACACAACATGAATGCGATCATGTGTACTTCGGGGCCAACCAATCATTTGATGGTAAAGACATAGGTGAATGGGAACGTATGATCAGTCATGTATTGCGTTTAGGATTTTGGGCAACACTTGATCTTGATGTCAAGTACTGTCAAGATTCTGGATCTTGGTTAAACTATCTTAATACATATGATCATTTTATTACACAAATATCTGTTAAACTACCTTACATTAAACGATATAATGAAAATACTACTATCAAAATAGATGACATAGACTTTAAGGCAACCAATGACGGTGTATGGTGTCATAGTCTAAATAAACTCAAAGATAATGCTGTAATGACAGTATGGTCTGAATATGCCAATGATGAAATAATTAACAAGGAGGATGTATAATGCCAGTATCAGTAATACTTAATAATCTTAAAACAAAATATGAAAATGACATTCAAATTCATAAGACTAACATAAGATTGTTTTTAGCCAGTCCACAGGGTGTAGCAGATCATATTAACTATACAGAAACTGTTGCTAAAGAGTTAGAATCTATAGCACACGCACAAGACATGCTAGAAGCTATTAGTCTATTAGATTAATGTCCAATAAAGATCTACAATCTAAAATAGATCAATTACCAGACACACCAACAGAGCATTTTTGTATTGCTCCATTTCAAAGTATAAGACAGAATCCACAGGGACGTAATAGTCCTTGTGCGTTTGGGGCCGGTGAATGGCATCACCATGATCTAAATCCTGAACAACGTTGGCACAGTCAAGATGTTAATGCTCTTAGATTAAAATTTATTAACGGTGAAAGACCTACAGAATGTCACCGTTGCTGGGCAGAAGAAGACGCAGGTAAACAAAGTCTTAGACAACGTCAATTAGAATACTTTCCCTATGACTATAAAGAATTTATTAAAAGTGGACAATGGCAACATGGTCCAAAAACTGCTGTATTTAAAACATCAAACATCTGTAACCTGGCATGTCGTTCATGTGGTGCTTGGGACAGTAACAGTTTTAAAGACGAAGGCTTACATTATAATAAAGAATATAATACAAAAATTAATCATCCAGACTCTGGAGAGTTAGTAGCGTGGAATAGGTTTGTTCCAATACATCCAGCCAAGCACATTAACTTTATGGACTATGTTACAGTCAGTGACAATTTAGAAAAGATTGATTTCTTTGGGGGAGAACCACTACTAAACACCAGTCAGCTAGATTTCTTAGAGCATTTAACTGAAAAAGGCGTTAGTAAAAATATTACATTGTTTTATAGTACCAACGGAACTAATAAACCAACTGAAAGGTTAAAACGTGCTTGGTCTAAATTTAAACGTGTAGAACTATCTATTAGTATTGATGGTCTAGAGGATGAGTTTGAATATCTACGTTACCCAGGAAAGTGGAATGATTTGTTAGATGTTATCAATGATTTAAAAGAATTTCAGCAGTCAAGTGACAATGATATCTACATTATGAGTGGACTAACAGTTAGTACCATGAATGTGTTAACTGTAGATCGTACATATAAATGGTTAAAGGAAACTATTGGGGATATCTATATTAATATGGTTGAGTCACCAGATTACCTAAATATATCAAAATTACCAAAATATGTTAAACAAGAAATCAAACAACAAGTTACTAACACAGAAGCATTAGGCTACTTAGATGTTGGAGAGTTTGATCCTGCTAGTTGGAATGAATTTATAGTTTGGATGAAACGACAGGACCAGTATAGAAAACAAAGATTTGACAAAATATTTCCAACCATGTATAATATTATTAAGAATGAATGGAATCAAATAACGGATCTGATAGATATATGATGACACAGGCTGAAAGAGAACAACTAGAAATTATAAAAAACAATGCTAAGAAAATGATATGGGTAACTTTTCAAAAGGAAGGTATTCATTGTTATCCTGCGGCCTTAACTGATCCTAAATTAGCAACTGGTGATGAATATGATGTTAGTTTTTTAGGACACCCACATAGACATATATTTCACTTCAAAGTTTGGATTGAAGTATTTCATGATGATAGAGATATCGAGTTTATACAGTTCAAACGTTGGTGTGAAAACTTATACAGTAATGGCGTTATTAAACTTGATCATAAGTCATGTGAAATGATATCTGATGAATTATACACTACTATCGCTAGTAAATATTTTGATCGTAGTATTTGGATATCAGTGAGCGAAGATAATGAAAATGGGAGTTTTATCAAATATGAGTAATGTATTTTTAGTAGATTTAGAATCAGTAGAAACACGTTACACTAAACAGTGGAAAACCCACGTACCTAAACTATTAAAGGAAGCCGGACATAATGTTAAAGTTATTGAAGGACCTAGTGACATTCCTAGTGCTACTACCCCTGGGGCTTTTCTTAACTTTGGTGGTACTAACATATACAAGGCTAGACAAGTCGAGGAGTTCTCAAGGTTATTCACCAATGGAAGCGTTAACAGTGGTGATCATTTTATTTTTGCTGATGCGTGGCATCCTGGTATAATCAATTTAAAATATATGAGTGAACTATTAGGTATACCTGTTAAGATACATGCCCTATGGCATGCTGGTTCATATGATCCACAAGACTTTCTAGGTAGACTGATAGGTGATGCTCTTTGGGTAAGACACACTGAACATGCGTTCTTTGCTTCTATAGACCATAACTACTTTGCTACAGACTTTCATATTGATATGTTCTGTAAAAACCTATTAGGCATGGATACAGAAAATGTTAAAGAACATGGCATGGTAGTAGCAAATTGGAAATATCGTAAAAAGATTGTTCGTACAGGGTGGCCTATGGAGTATATGGATAAAACATTTACTGTATACAAAAATATGGAAAAGAAAAATATTATCTTATTCCCACATAGAGTAGCACCAGAGAAACAGTTAGATATATTTTTAGATCTTAAGAAACACTTACCTGAATATGAATTTATTGTATGTCAAGACAAACAGTTAACTAAAAATGAATATCATAATTTACTAGGTGAATCAAAACTGGTGTTTAGTGCTAACCTACAAGAGACACTAGGTATTAGTTGGTATGAAGGTTGTGTGGTAGATAGTATACCAATGGTACCAGATAGACTATCATATAGCGAAATGGCACTACCAGAATTTAAGTATCCTAGTGAATGGACTGAATCGTTTGAAGCATACGAACAAAACCGAGATAAGTTAATTGAGCGTATAAAAGACTATATGAAAAATTATTCAAAATATATTCCAATTATACTTAAACAAAAGGCTAAATTAGAGCAAGAATATTTTTCAGCGAGAGGTTTGTTAGCAAATATTGAATGATCGATTTCACACACTCAATAAAAGATCTAACAGACGATCAATGGAATATAGATCTTTCTAAATTTACATCTAATATGACCATCAATGGGTGTCATGAGCATTATGGCGATGGCATGCTAGAGTATCTCGCAGAACTAGCAACGGATAGCATCATATATTCACATGATCCGGAAGATGATAATAAGTTACCTAATTTAAAATTCTATCCGTTCTATTACTATAGATCAAAAGATTGGTTTAAGAAAACACACCAACAAAATATTAACAATGATCGGAAGACGTATGATTTTAGTTGTCTAAACATGTCAGCACATCCACACAGGATATCCAATTGGTTATTAATTAAAGATATACCAAATAGTTTAATTACATTTCATAATGATGAAAAGTTTAACAATAATAACATTAAACTCACTGATAGTGAACAACAACTATGGACTCTGCTGAAAGGGAATCTACCAAAAAGAAAATTTGATCCAGAATTAGATGATACCAGTGATTTAGCATATACTGATAGTTATATTAATTTAGTAACAGAAACTACAGTCTGTAATAAAGTGTTTGTTACAGAAAAAACATGGAAACCTATTGCTAGTGGACAATTATTTCTTGTACTAGGTAATCCAGGGATTATTGGTCATTTAAGAAGTATTGGTATTGATTGTTTTGATGACATTATTGATCACAGTTATGACAGCATTGAAGACCCAAGAGAAAGAATGTTCGAAGTTAATCAGAGTCTGGATAAATTATTAAGAGAAGATCTATTTACATTAAATATAATAACTAAGCAACGCAGAACAAAGAACGCAGAACTATTTTGGTCAGACTTATATGAGTTATAATGCCGCAGAACTAGTCCATTGGATGGACAATAAGGATACAAAGATCTTACTACCTGCTCAGGTAGACATTGACCTAACCAATGTGTGTAATCAAGACTGCTACTACTGTAATTCAGCAGACTTTCGAAAGGCAGAACCAGTCCAAAAGAAATATCAGGAATACATAGAGGCATTAGACAAATTAGCAGGGTGGAGAGCCCATTCTCCAAATTCATATGGCACTACACACACCATAACATATCCTGGTGGCGGAGAACCCACAGTGTTAACAGGATTCGAACATGTGATAGAGCATACTGTAGATCATGGTTTCCTTGCCAGTATTACCACTAATGGCAGTTATCTAGATAAACTGTTTGACTTACCCATTAGGAAATTACAGAAACTAGGTTGGGTAGGCATAGACATAGACGCAGGTTCATATGATTTGTATGAAAAGATTAGACGTAGCCTTGTCAAGGAAAATCTATTTGAACGCATGAAGTCAAATGCCGGCGAATTAATCAAGATGGGTATCAATGTAGACTTTAAGGTATTGTTATGCCCAGATAATGATACACCTGACGCACTGGAAGACATATTCCGTTTTGTAAATGATCTAGGCGGACGCAAGATATTCTTTAGGCCGGTTATTGTTAATAACGAAGCACACGCTATTACATATCAAACACAGACAACGATTGAACAATTAGGTCACAAATACAGTCAGCCTTATTGGATTAATCTAAATAAGACTATGCCACGTAATTATAAACGTTGCCATCAGATGTATCATTTCCCAGTGTTCTGTGCTAACGGTAAAATATATGTTTGCTGTGAAGGCAAAGGCAATCCACAGTTTGAACTAGGACGTTGGGACGAAGGTGACTTTAGAGATTTATGGATGGGCGAACGTCATCATGACATATACGAAAAGACCAATGTTAATTTTTGCCAACCCTGTAGACCAAATAAGACCAACATTGAGATACAGAACATGTTGGACAGTCCCCACGGTGCGGAGGATCTATATCGATGAAAATACTAATAGCAGGAGACAGTTTTGCCGCTGATTGGCAAGTGAAATATCCAGATCGAGAGGGTTGGGTTAACTTACTCGCAAAAGAATATAATGTTACTAATGTAGCACAAGCCGCTGTTAGTGAATACAAGATATTAAAACAGATCACCAGTGCTAATCTGAGAAAGTTTGACACTGTTATAATTAGTCATTCTACCCCAAATAGATTACACTGCGAAGAGCACCCAATACATGCTAATGATAAATTACACGGTAATGCTGATCTAATATACCAGGACCTGGTTGATCACACAGAATCCATTGATGCCCAGACTGCTGTTAAATTTTTTGAACGATATTTTGAAACTGAGTATCATAACTACACATCTAACCTGATATGTATGGACATTTTGAGACATCTGGGAGAGTTTGATCATCTAAATCAGATACACCTAGAAAATTATAAAAAGAATGTAAAGTATACAGAATTGCCATCAATAAACATCAATCCAATCTTCTCCAAACATCGAGGATTAATGAATCATTTAGATGATCAAGGAAATCAATTATTGTTAGGAAAAATAAAAAAATGTCTACTAGACTTCTAGCATCTGGATGTAGCTCAACTGATTATTGTTGGACCACTTGGCCCAGCATATTAGGCAAGAGCTATGACGATTATCTCAACTTAGGGATTGGTGGTGCTGACAACGCTACCATTGCTAGAGATATCATACAACATGCTCGTAAAGGAGACACTGTGGTCATACTATGGACTGGGTTTGATAGACTAAGCCTATATATTGAAGAAGGTTATCCAATGCCAAAATTTGAGAACAATCATTGGCGGCATCTAGGCACCTTGGTCTGGGACAAAGAATTTTGGTCTAAATACTATCACCCTGTTGAGAGATTTACCACATCCATGGACTATGTTCAATTAGTGGACATACATAGCAAACAACACGGTTACACTGCCTATCATTTTTCAGCAGTGCCCTGGTTGTTAGGGGAAAGTGAGGCAAATGTTGATCCAAGGCTACAAGAAATATACGGTCGTTACACTATAGACAATAATCACTTGCTTGATCTAAGTCTTGACGAATGGAGAGAACAAAATGGTTGGATGTTTAAAACACCATTTGAACCTGGAGGATCAAAAGACGATCCTCACACAACTCCATTGGCGCATTGGCATTTTTGTGAAGAAGTCCTTGCGCCTATTGTTGGTGTTGAGCTAGAGCAAAGCCAATTAGAGGATATCAAACAAGAACAGGAAAGAATACTCAAAGGAGAGAGAGGCGAAAGTTGAAAATATTAATAACAGGAGATAGTTTCGCCGCAGATTGGTCTGGAGATTATCCTGGTTGGCCTAACCTATTAGAAAAAGATTATCAAGTGACTAATCTAGCCCAGGCAGGGTGTAGCGAATATAAGATACGACAACAACTTGAGTGTGATCTAAAGAAGTATGACCGTATCATAGTCTGTCACACTAGCAACAGTAGGATACCCGTAGAACACAATCCATTACATAGAAATGATCCTTTACATAAGGAATGTGACTTCCTGTATGCTGATGTTAAAGGTCGTATACCAAGTGTAACTGAATTTTATGAAAAATACTATCATCACGACTTCTGGGAATACACATACGATTTAATTGTCACAGACATAGTTGAGCATACCCTAGGTCATAACACTTTACACATCACATTCTTTGATCATAAACATTCGTTAATTGATATGAATTTACACACTGTGTTTAAAAACTATCCTGGAACTGTTAATCATTTGAGTGACAAGGGCAATCAAATAGTTTATAATAAAGTTTTAGATTGGATTAAAAAATAATGTTCCCAACGATTGAATTATACGATAGATTGGCTATAGCAGAAGTTAAATGGGAAAAGACCCAGGCTAATCAAGAAGAACTTGCTTGGTATCAATCGCATTGTTCTGTTGCTCTAGACGTCAGAGAACTCTATGAGGATCTCAAAGAGATACACAGACAGATATGGGCATTAGAGTCTGAACTAAAGACTGGTAGAGAACAAGAACTAGCTCTGGAAGAGATAGGGCGTCGTGCTATTGCCATAAGAGATCTTAACAATCAGCGTATTAATCTAAAGAACACTATTGCTGAAAGACTCAACGATCCAGTGCGTGAGATTAAACGGGACCATCTAAGCGAATGATTGAACAGGGACACATTGATCCTTTTTGGTCAACTGAATATCAAACATACGATTACTCATATGATCCACATGCTTCTGACCTAGAATCTAAATGGCTGGCCAGTGGTTATCAAGGATTTAATCTAAACGGTGCCAAATATGTTGCTCCTAATGCTGACAAGTTTAAACAGATATTTGCGTGGGACAAGCAAGGTGTGACATTTTATAAAATGTTGACCATGGACGCACTGCCCTTACATCAGGATCATTACGTTAACTATATTAAAATTAATAATGTGGAAGATCCAACTCAGATACGGAGAGGCATAGTGTTCTTAGAAGATTGGCAAAGTGGACACTATTTAGAAATTGATAATCGTGCTATACTTAACTGGCAAGCAGGAGATTGGGTGTCCTGGACATATGACACTCCACACTATGCGGCCAATATAGGACAACAACCAAGATACACAGTTCAGATAACAGGTATATGTATAGACTAGAAGATTTTGATAGGCCAATGGATGCCATAATTGAGTTTGAATGGCAACTCAGCATCTACACGGGTGCTCCTTACGTAGTAACCGTTGATCGTTGTAGCCATGCCATGGAGATAGCATTTAGGCTAGCACATGATGGGTCTCCTGTCTCTTTTCCAAGTAAAACATATCTATCAGTGCCAATGACTTTACACAAAGTGGGTGTAGAGTATACCTTAAATGATGAGGAATGGCAAGGTGGTTACCAATTTAAGGGATCAAATATTTGGGACATGGCCAGGACATTTGAACGTGACATGTATCGAGAAGGGTCTGATCAAATATATTGTTTAAGTTTTGGTATGACTAAGCCTTTACAGATAGGCCTTGGTGGTGCTATACTAACAGATAATAAGGAATTTGCTCATCGTGCTGGTTGTATGCGTTATGATGGCAGAGACATCAGGCGTCAGGGACATTGGGCAGAACAAGAAACATTTGAACTGGGTTACCACTATTACATGAGGCCAGAGGAATGTATTAAAGGTCTTAACCTTTTGAAAGAAGAAAACTTTACAGAACAATTGGAAAAGTATTATAATTATCCAGACTTACGTAAATTAACAATTAAGACATCCACGTCATAAACTCGGAGATAAAATATGTCAGTAGAAAGCAAGATAGATTGGGAAGAACAAGACGCACTAAGCACAGACTCAATCAGTGAAAGAATTGTAAGCAGAATTAAACAAGATGGTGCTAGGTATTGGGCAGGTGACAATATCGCAAAATACATTGGTCCTAATGATAAGGAACCATTGATTGATGAGATCACTGAAAAGTTTGAAGGTGTGTTAGATAGTCTAATCATTGACAGACACAATGATCCTAATTCAAAAGGTACAGCAAGACGTCTTGCTAAAATGTATATCAATGAGATCATGGTTGGTAGATATGAACCCAATCCCAACGCAACTGCTTTCCCAAATGATTCAGCAGATAGATATGAGGGCATGTTAGTGGTTAGAAGTGAGTTACGAAGCATGTGTAGCCATCATCATCAACCAGTTACAGGTGTAGCCTATATTGGTATTATAGCAGGGAAAAAACTAATTGGTTTATCCAAATACACACGTATCGCACAGTGGTGTGCTAGACGTGGAACCTTACAAGAAGAACTATGTAATGATATTGCCAGAGAGATTGAAGCGGCCACTGGGTCACACAACATAGGTGTTTACATACAGGCCACACACGGTTGCTGTGAGAACAGAGGTATCATGGCACATTCAAGTCTTACACAGACCACAGTGTTAAAAGGTGCTTTCAATGATGATCCAGCAACTAAGAAAGAGTTCATGGATAACATCAAACTACAACAGGAATTCGCATGTTAGATTATTTCATATTTGGCATTGTGGACAACGGCATCATGTTACTTGGAGCTCTCTACGGGCTACACATTGAAAAATACTTTCCAAAAACATGGCAACGGGGCACTGGTGCTGTTATAGGTGCTGGTGTTGGTAATGCTATAAGTGACTGGGCAGGTGGTGCTGTGTCAGCAAACTGGGCTCTAGCATTTGGCACATTTTTTGGTTGTATCTTTGCCCTACTTTTAATTCCTGGGCTTCTTTGGTTAAAAAATCAATTCAAATAAACTTGACCTTATTCTTGTTTGATGCTATACTGTAATAGATTAGTATCGATATGAAAGGACGTTTAAATGAAATACAATAAAATAGTAACTGCGTTAATATCAGCAGGGATCATTGTCACTAGTAGTCCAGTACTTGCCAATTGGACTGAGGAAGAAATCAAACAAAGACAAGCAGAAGCAGACCGAGCAGTAGCGGAGAGATTAGAAAGGATTGAAGAGCAACGACAGGCACTGGTTCAAAAAAACAAAGAATTAATTGAACAAGCATATGGTCCTGTTAAAGCCAATCAAGTTGCTCCAGTAACAATAACCAAAGAACAAGTTGGTGCTACTGTAGACACTTCAACTGTTGGACAGACTGCTGAAGAAAAGGCCGCAGAAGAAGTTAGACTA
>Ga0255769_10005105_pt1 | contig 12489 bp, 15 predicted proteins | sample 041ome_9_FD_179637 | JGI IMG/M metagenome (GOLD analysis project Ga0255769, IMG submission 179637) | Coastal salt marsh microbial communities from the Groves Creek Marsh, Skidaway Island, Georgia - 041413US metaG (version 2) | ecosystem: Environmental > Aquatic > Marine > Intertidal zone > Salt... | reverse complement strand
AATAGTGGTTGTCCACAAGCACAAAAGAAACGCAGTAGTGTGTTAAAATGGATGGATGAGTACATGGATTATGGTATGATACTGGATGTACCTGCTTGGTTAAGTCGTGAACCGGAAGGTGCAAAGGCGGCTCAGATAAGTTCATATCAAGAAGCAGTAGATGGTACTGCATTTAACAATGAATACTTCGTAAACAATCGTAATGGAAACTGTAAGTTCTTAAATGTATTGCAAGGCGAAAACCATGCACAAGCCGATGATTGGTATGCTGCAATGAAAAAGTTTAGTGATCCAAAAATATATCCTGATGCACACTTTGAAGGTTATGGAATGGGTGGACAAAATGCGTGTGATGTGCATCTTATATTAAAAAGGATAGTAACTTTAATGCATGATGGTTTACTTGAAAAAGGACATCATGATTGGATGCATGTATTAGGCACAGGCAAATTGGAATGGGCAGGTGTACTAACTGCTATACAACGTGGTGTTCGTAAATTATATAATGAAAATTTTACTGTAAGTTTTGATTGTGCGAGTCCTTTTCTTGCAACAAGTAATGGACAACAATATACACACTATCGTATGCCACATAATGGCAAGTGGAAATACATGATGGAAGATGCACCTGATGATAAGGGTATGAGTAACAGTACACAAAGTTATGATGAGTATTGTGAAAGTATATATGATAAATGGATTCCAAGTCCTATAACTGAACTCATGAAAGTCAAAGATATTTGTGTTTATGCACCAGGCGACCTAAACAAAATTGGTAAAGAGGGCAAAACAAGTTGGGATACATTCAGTTATGCACTTCTAATGAATCATAATATGTACTTACATATACGTAGTGTACAAGAAACAAATAGACTATATGATGAAGGGAAATACCCTAAAGAACTAGTTGACGATAACTTTGATCGAACTGAAGTAAAAGATGTGATTGCACACTTGTTTACAATGGATGATCGTGATAAACAAATGAAACTCATAGAAGATAACAGTCGGTTATGGATGAAAGTTATAGGCAGTCGTGGTGCAACTGGCAAAAGAACGGTAAATGCAAGTTCACAGTTTGCTAATTTATTTGAGGAAGTTAGTTGACAATTGTTTAAACCAATGTTATTATTCATACAACTAATAACAATTTATGAGTAATATAATGGCTACAACAAAACAAAAAGAAGATCTTATAGAAGCATTTAAAGGTCCACATTTCTATACTATTAGACTTTGGGGATACGGTGCAGAAACATCCTATATAAACATTTCAAAAGAAGCACATGATTTTTGGAAAACACACACTGACAAACATGGTGACAGTGATGCAGTCCATTATATTATTGAAGCAGAAGATAAAACCCCAGAAGATGTAAACGAAGATGAAGACTATGATGAATTAGATCCTGCAACAATTCCACGTGAAGCAATGTTTATGCACAATGAAGAAGGTGAAGGTAGTACATATTATGAACCCTGGGACCAGTTTGATGCAACCTATGGAGTAGCACAGGATTCAGCATATATTACAATAGAAAAAGTAGAAAGTGCAGAATATAATGCAAATGCTATTGAAACTATAATAGATCATGAAGACTTAAATGATTTTTTAAACAAGGTAGGTGAAGATAGCGATTGGGAAGTTGAACCTTATGTTCAAGATCATGGGTATGGTGATATATTTCCTGAAAAAGGACAACATATATGTCAGTTTATGAGCAGTGAAAAAGGAACTTTCTTTGAAGCAGTTATAGAAACTCCTTTACCTTTTGATCAAAATCTGTTAAAATTTGCAATAGCAGAAGCACCGAATGGTGAAGATTTAGTATATGCCATAGAGTATGATGGTGTTGAACTTGATAACGGTGGTGGTGATACTAACGGAAAAGGGTATTATGCATATTTCTATCAACAGGAATACTAATGGAACGACATATTCAATATATGATGCGACGTCTTAAAGAAGAAGAAGAAAAGGAAAAAAGTATGGCAGGTGAAAGATTAGATATAGATCCAGAAACAGGACAAGTTACAGGCATTCATCCATCTCCAAACATAAATGAGATACTCAATGAACAAAGAGATACTGCTCTAAAAGAATCTCTCACACAAAGTAAACGTATGATTTGGGTAACTTTCCAAAAAGAAGGAATTCATATGTATCCTGGTGCAGACAAAGATCCTAAACTTGCAACAGGCGATTGGGATGATGTTAGTTTCTTAGGTTATCCACATAGACATATGTTTCATTTTAAAGTTACTATAGAAGTATTTCATGATGATAGAGAAATAGAGTTTATACAATTTAGTCGTTGGTTACAAAGATTGTTTAATGAAGATGTTGTACAACTAGATTACAAATCTTGTGAAATGATAGCAGATGATATGATTATAGAAATACGTAAACGTTATGGCACAAACAGAGATGTTGTAATTGAAGTAAGTGAAGATAACGAAAATGGGTGTGTTGTAACGTATCCTGGGAGTTGACAATGACAATTTATATAGTAGATATAGAAGCAGTTGATACTCGCTACACTAAACAGTGGAAAGAACATCTTCCACGGCAACTACAACGTGCAACTAACGTAGACGTAAAAGTTATAAGTGGTGGCGAAGTTCCACAAGCAACTACACCTGGTGCTTTTTTAAACTTTGGTGGTACTAACATTTACAAAAGTAAACAATTAGAACAAATAGGAGAATTGTTCTGTGCTGGATCTATTAAAGATGGTGATTATTTTTTATACACTGATGCTTGGAATCCAACTGTTATACAACTTCGTTATATGGCAGAATTACTTGGTGTGAGAATTAAAATAGGTGGACTATGGCATGCAGGTAGTTATGATCCACAGGATTTTTTAGGCAGGTTAATTGGTGATAAACTTTGGGTACGACATGCAGAACAAAGCATGTATGAATGTTTTGATCATAACTTTTTTGCAAGTAAATTTCATATAGATATGTTTGATGAAGCATTCTTTATACAACAAGATAAGATACATCGTGTTGGCTGGCCTATGGAATACTTAAAAAATAGTTTGGACAGTTATAAAGGTATGAAAAAACGAGACTTAATTATTTTCCCACACAGAATAGCACCTGAAAAACAACCAGACATCTTTCGTGACTTAAAAGAACACTTGCCAGAATATGAGTTTATAATGTGTCAAGAACACAACCTCAGTAAAAATGAGTATCATAATATGCTAGGAGAAGCAAAATTATTATTCAGTGCTAATCTACAAGAAACACTGGGTATCAGTTGGTATGAAGGCGCACTAGTAGATACTATTCCTATGGTTCCAGATCGTTTGAGTTATACGGAAATGGCGGAACAAGATTTCTTGTACCCTAGTATATGGACACAAGACTATAATAAATACTTGGAAAACAAAGATTCAATTATAAATCAAATCAAAGATTATATGGAAAACTATGATAAGTTTCTTCCTACTTTAAAAAAACAAGTTAGCCGTTTAGACACAGATTTTTTCAACGGAAAAGAACTTTATCAAACTATTCAAGAAAGTATTTAAATGAATATAGCATTTATAGGTTGTGGTAAACTAGGTTTGCCATGTGCTGAAGAAATAGCCAAAAAAGGTCATTCTGTAACAGGATATGATATTACAAAAGTTACTAGTGATCTAGTAGAAATAAAACCTACTATTGAACAAGCAGTAAATAATGCAAATATTGTATTTGTTGCAGTACCAACGCCACATAAACCTGAATATGATGGAAGATTACCTACTGCACATTTACCCCCTGAAGACTTTAGTTATGAGATTGTCACACAGGTATTATCAGAAACAAACAAACATATGAATAAAAGCCAACTATTATGTTTAATATCAACTGTTATACCAGGCACTGTTAGAAGTTTACTAGAACCATTATGTACAAACACTCGTTTTGTTTATAATCCTTACCTTATCGCAATGGGCAGTGTAGGTTGGGATATGGTTAATCCTGAAATGGTTATGATAGGCACAGAAGATGGAAGTGAAACAGGTGATGCAAAAGAATTAGTTGACTTTTATAAAACTATAATGGAAAATAACCCACGTTATGAAATAGGAACTTGGGATGAGTGTGAATGTATCAAAGTGTTTTACAACACATTTATAAGTGCAAAACTTAGTTTGGTAAACATGATACAAGATGTTGCAATGAAACAAGGTAACATAAATGCAGACGTAGTATGTAATGCCCTTGCAAATAGTGATAAAAGAATAATGGGTCCACAGTATATGACACCAGGTATGGGCGATGGTGGTGCTTGTCACCCTAGAGATAATATTGCATTGAGACACATGGCACAAAAACTAGATTTAGGTTATGATTTATTTGATAGCATAATGAATGCAAGAGAAAAACAATCACAAAATATGGCAAAGTTTTTAGTGGAACAAGCACGAGAAAATAATTTACCTATATTAATACACGGTGTCGCATATAAACCTAATGTAGGGTATCAGGACGGTAGTTATAGTATACTAGTTGCACATTATTGTGAAAAAATGGGATACTATCCAATAATGGTTGATCCTAAAACCCATCCACAAAAAGGACCTTTCAAAGCAGTTGTATTATTAGGGCATAGTGCAGAAACTACATATAAGTATACAAATCAAAATTATGTTGATGCATTGTATTGTCACTTAGATCCAGGTAGTATAATTGTAGATCCTTGGAGAAAATTTAAATCTACAGAATTTGAAGTAATATATTATGGCAACACACGGAAATAGACATTTAGGTTCAATTGTCGTCCAAGATTATGGAAACTGGCACAGAGGTTATGTTAGTCCTTTTTGGAGTAAAAACAGTTATACAACTTTAAATTATAAAAGACAACCGTTTAATAATATTTCGGACATAAAAAAATGGCGTGATCAAGGATATACACACAAATATTACACAGGTATGTTATGTGATATGAATACACAACAACCTAAGTATGTGCCTGATTTTATAAATTGGTTCGCAAACACATATAATGCAAAAAATATAGGTGTAAGTTTTTATGAAATGCCTACTGGTGTTATACTTCCTACACATAAAGATACTTTTAAAAAGTATAGAAGTTTATTCAAATGCAAACTAAAAGATTGTATTAGAGCAATAGTATTTTTAGATAAATGGCAACCAGGACATGTATTTGAAATAGATGGTCATAGTATTACAAATTATCGCAAAGGTGATTTTATATTTTGGCAAGGTAATACTCCACATATGGCAGCTAATATAGGAGTAAAAACAAGATACACTATGCAGATAACAGGTCACAAATGAGCACAAATATAATACCTTTCAAACCTAAAGAACTTGTTGAATATGAATTTAGGTTATCAGATAACGAAATAAATTTTATGGACAGAGATAGTGTTAAGGCATTACTTCCAGATATACTAAGTAGAGTTTTAGCAAGAAGTTGGATAGATATAGAATACAGAAACCGATTAGAAAAAAATGTAAAAGAAACATTGGCAAAAGGCGGAATATACTTACCTGATGATTACGAATGCCAATACCTCAAAACATCAGGACAACGAGCACGAATTAGTATATTTGAAGTGAGTGGTAATTTAAAAGTAAAAGTATGCAGTCTAAGTTTGACAATGGTGGCAACAAGATAATGCTAAATTATGATGCATTATTGAAATTCGAAAAACAAATAAGTGAATATACAGGTGCTCCATATGTTGTTTTAACAGATAGTTGTACACATGCAATTGAATTATGTTTAAGATATCGTATGCCTTTTGAAAAATACTCTATACCTAAACATACGTATTTAAGTATTCCTATGTTATTTTACAAACTAAGGTACTCCTTTGAATATAATGATGACGAATGGGAATACGAATACCAAATCAAACCAACAAATATTTGGGATAGTGCAAGAGCATTCGATCGAGGAATGTTTAGAAAAGGACAACTACAATGTTTAAGTTTTGGTCATACTAAAAGACTTGAAATAGGACATGGAGGTGCAATACTTACAGGCAGTAGTTATATCTATCATACAATTAAAAAGATGGCATATGATGGAAGAGACCTAAGTGTGTCTCCTTGGCAAGATCAAACAAGATTTGAATTAGGATTTCATTATAATATGCGATTAGAAGATGCTAGAAAAGGCACCATTATGATGAATAGACAAATTTTGAAAGACAAGAATACACAAATTGTAAACTATCCTGACTGTAGTAAATTAAATATTGACTCTTCTATTAAATCATTATAAACTAATAAAAAGGTAAAAAAATGTGGTTTATAATTAGTATAATTTATATGAACTATGGAAATATAGAACCTGAAATACTTGTTTATAAATCCATATTTAAAAGTAAAGAAAGTTGTCAACGTGTATACCAAGACAACCCTAAACCTTTTATAAATGAATTATCGAACCTTAAACCTCAAGCAAAAAGTATGTCAATTACTTGTGTTGATGCCAAAACATTGAATGACTTAAAATTACAAAATAAAATTAAAAAACTATAAAGTGACAGGTCTTAATGACACACCACTATAACTCGGAGAAAAATATGATAAGTGATGTAATTAGAAAAAAACTAGAAACTGCTAATATAAGATATTGGGCAGGTGATAATATTAGTAGTGTTTTAAATGACGGCGATAAAGAAGCACTTATCGAAGAACTTACCCCTAAGTTTGAATCAGTGTTAGATAGTTTAGTAATTGATAGACACAATGATCCTAATAGCATGGGAACTGGTAGACGTTTAGCAAAGATGTACGTTAATGAACTAATGTCTGGACGTTATAACCCTATGCCTAATGCAACTGCATTTCCTAATGATAGTATAGATAGATATGAGGGTATGTTAGTAGTAAGAAGCGAACTCAAAAGTATGTGTTCACATCATCACCAGCCAGTAACAGGTGTTGCATATATTGGAATAATAGCTGCTGAAAAACTAATTGGTCTTAGTAAGTATACACGTATTGCACAATGGTGTGCTAGGCGTGGTACACTACAAGAAGAATTGAATAACGTTATTGCAAACGAAATACAACGAGCAACACAGAGTGAACATGTAGGTGTTTACATTCAAGCAACACATGGTTGTTGTGAAAACAGAGGCATTGGTGCCCATAGTAGTTTAACACAAACAACTGTACTACGTGGCGCATTCAGTGAAAATGCAAGTACTAAAAAAGAGTTTATGGATAATATAAAACTACAACAAGAATTTGCCTGTTAATGATATCTACTACTAATGAATGGGATACACTAAAAAGTATAATAGTTGGTTCAGCATGGGGTGCAAATAAACCACAGGGGTGTCATTTTGAAAAGACAGGTCCCTATCCTAGCATTGTGACTGCACAAGCAGATTTTGATTTAAATAAATTGATTAATATACTACAGCAAGAAGGCGTACAAGTACATCGTCCAAAAAAGCATAGTTTTGTACCACACGGTATGTACAACTATTGTCCACGTGATAGATTGCTCATTATTGGTAATACTGTAATAGATTGCAATATGCAATATTCTTGTAGGCAAGAAGAAATAAACTATATGCCTGAGGTAACAAAACATGGTGTAATTAAAGTTCCTAGGGACGAAGGAATATTTTTTGATGCAGCAAACGTTTGTAGGTTAAATAACACTTTACTATACTTAATAAGTCCAAGTGGAAATGCAGAAGGTGCAAAATGGTTACAAAAACAATTTCCAAATCATGTTGTAGAAACTACTGAAACTTATAGTGGTATTCACATAGATAGTACCTTTGTTCCAGTAAGAAATGGACTAGTTGTAGTAAATAAGGACAGAGTATCAAGTAAGACACTTCCAAAGTGTTTTAAAGATTGGGACGTAATCTGGTTAGGTAAAGATGATTTAAAACAAAAAAGTTTTGTAGGCGAAGCATTTGCCAGTAATTACATACTATTAAATTTTTTAATGGTAAATCCAAAACTTGCAGTAATAGATGATTGTCCTAAACTAGAAGAAGAATTAACAAAACATGGAGTAGTATGCATTACTGTTCCATTTAAACACAGTAGAACACTTGGTGGAGGTCACCATTGTGTTACACTTGATTTGATAAGAGAGCCTAATGAGTGAATTCAAAATAAGACAAAAGCAAGAAAACGGAGTAATTAAACAAGAATTAATAACCTATCGTGTAGTAAACGATAGACTATTAAAAATTGAGAAAGAAACCAGACAACTTAATGGCGATGACTGGCAAGACAGTTATCAGTCTGAAACTATTTCTATAAAAAACCCGGGTGATGCATAAGTTAACGAACACCCTCTATGAGAAAGGAAAATAAATGAAACTACTTCAACTATTGGCAGTACTTCTGTCAGTTATGTTTTTCAGTGTTGCACATGCTGGAGACAAAATCAAAGTAGGTTTTATCTACGTTGGTCCAATAGGTGACCATGGATGGACCTACAGACACGACATTGGAAGATTGGATGTTGAAAAGCACTTTGGAGACAAAGTGGAAACTGTATATCTGGAAAATGTAAAATATGGTCCTGATAGTGAAAGAGCTATTAGAGCTATGGCACAAAACGGAGCAGATATTATATTTGCTACTAGCTTTGGTTACATGGAGCCTATGTTAAAAGTTGCAAAAGAATTTCCAAATGTGAAGTTTGAACATGCTACAGGTTACAAGCAATCAAAAAACATGGCAACTTATGGTTTGAGATTATATCAAGCAAGACACATACAAGGTGTTATTGCTGGATTGATGACCAAGACAAATAAAATTTGTTATGTTGGTGCATTTCCAATACCAGAAGTTATTCGTGAAATCAACACCTACTACTTAGGTGCCAAGACTGTTAACCCAGATGTTGACATTGACATTGTATGGGTAAACACATGGTATGATCCAGGTAAAGAAGCACAGGCTGCAGACGTTATGATTGCAGAAGGTTGTGATATGGTTGCACAACATACTGATTCACCAGCACCATTACAAACTGCTGAAAAAGCAGGTGTATTTGGCTTTGGACAAGCAAGTGATCAATATAAATTTGCTCCTAAAGCTCAGTTAACTGCAACAATTGATAACTGGTCACCTTACTACATTAGTAAAGTACAAGCAGTAATTGATGGTACGTGGAAAAGTGGTGATTACTTTGGACACATGAATGAAGACGTAGTACAAATGGCTCCGTTTACAAACATGCCAGATAAAGTAAAAGCATTTGCTCAAAAAATTAAAGACAGTATCAAGAACGGCAAATACTTTGCATTTACTGGTCCTATCAAAGACAACACAGGAAAGATTCAGTTAAAAGCTGGAGAAATTGCTGATGATGCACATCTTAACAGCATGATGTACTATGTTGAAGGTATTGATGCTAAAGTACCAGGAAACTAAAATCAAAATCGGGTGAAGCATTATAGTTAAAGAACACCCTCAACAAGAAAGGTAAAATAATGAAACTACTATCAACTATTGTTGCAATGTTATTCTTTGCAACTTCTGTCCAAGCAAAGGAAGTAACTTTACTTATGGACTGGTTCCCACAAGGCAACCAGAGTGTCTTTTGGCAAGCACAATTTGACACTAAATTTAGTGCAGATCTTAAAATTAAGGTTAAGTCAGGTGGTCCTAAAATTAATACTGCAGCTGCAGTTGCTTCTGGACAAGCAGACTTTGGTCTACAAGGATCAGACAGTGTTATGCAGGCAAATAGTAAAGGTGCAGGTTTAGTAGCAATTTTTGCTAACTTAAACCACGTTCCATATACACTAGTTTTCCATCCTAACCAAGGTATTAAAAGTGTAAAAGATCTACAAGGTAGACGTTTTGCAGTTAAGATGGGTGTTACTTACTGGAAATGGGTAAAGGCACAGTACGGCGTCACTGCTGATGAGTTTCCTTTAAAAGGTGACTTAGGATTATTTGCAAGAACACCAACAATGTTCCAACAAGGATACAGTTTGTTTCTTCCTGCAAGATTGGCAGCTAAAGGTGTTGCAACAGAGCAAATTACTTTAGAGTCGTTAGGTTACAGACCTTATAGTACATTATTCACTACACAAAAGATGATTGATGAAAATCCTGAGTTAGTAGCAAAAGTTATCAAGCAATTAAGAAAATCTTTTGTAAAGAGTTTAAACAATCCAAAACCTACTGCAGATTTTATTCTTAGTAAAAGTAAAAAAATTAATAGAGCAATACATATGAATGCTATTGATTTAATGAAGAAAGACTTTCTTCCAAAGGACTACAGTAAGTTAGGTTGTATGACTTCTGCAAGATGGGAAGAAAATGCTAACCAATTAAAACAGGTTAATGTTATCCCTGCAGACTTTGATCCAAAGACTTCATACGACTTATCATTCTTAGGAAATTGTGAGTAGGAATATCTGATATGATTGCAATTTCAGGAGTGTCAAAACACTTCGATGAAGTTCAAGCATTAGCAGAAGTAAACTTAGATATTGCCACAGGCGAGTTCATTAGTATTGTTGGACCTTCAGGCTGTGGCAAGTCTACCCTACTTCGTATAGTTGCTGATTTAGTAAGTACAAGCGGTACAGTTACTAAACCTAATAAAGGAGCATTTGTGTTTCAAGATAGTGCATTGTTACCTTGGCTTACAGTACAAAATAATGTTGAACTATTAATGAAACTAGAAGGTTTGCCCAACATAAAAGAAAAAACATGTATTGCACTTGAACAAGTTGGACTTACTGGATTTGAAAAGAATTACCCTCATCAATTAAGTGGTGGTATGAAGATGAGATTAAGCCTAGCAAGAAGTTTAGTATTAGACCCAGAATACATTCTGCTAGATGAGCCACTAAGTGCAGTAGACGAACTAACAAGAGAAGTACTGCAAGAAGAATTACACGAAATGTGGAATAGAGATAAGTTTACTGCAGTTCTTGTTACACATAATATTGCTGAAGCAGTTTATTTAAGTAACAGAGTAATAGTAATGAGCCCACGCCCAGGAAAAATAACACACATTATAGATGTTCCGTTTAAAAAACGTACTCCAGATTTAAGAACAACAACAAAGTTTAGTAAACTTGTAAATGATATATCAGGAAAGTTAAGGACATGGAGATAAAAAAGTTATTACCACCTGCAATTATACTGCTTTTATTTTTAGGTAGTTGGCATATAGGTGCACTAATTTATAACATGGCATTTATACTACCAACACCTCTTGTAGTAGCACAAACATTTGTTGCAGATTTTGATATTATAATGACTGGATTAGCACTTACATTTGAGGCCGCTTTTACAGGGTATATTATTGCAGTAGTAATTGGTATTGTAGTAGCAACGATAATGAGTTTGAGTAATATATTAGAAAAAAGTTTATATCCATATGCTATATTATTACAAACAGTACCTGTGGTTGCAGTAGCACCATTAATAGTATTGTGGTTTGGATTTGAAATGAAAAGTATTATTATAATAAGCATAATAATCAGTTTATTTCCTATTATAAACAATACCTTACTAGGACTTAAAAGTACAAGTAAAACATTAGTTGAACTATTTGAATACCATAAAACAAGCAAGCTGCAAACATTTTTTAAACTGCGTTTTCCTGCTGCTATCCCAAACATAATTGCTGGTATGAAAATAAGTGCAGGACTAAGTGTTATAGGTGCTATTGTTGGAGAATTTATTATAGGATCAGGTAGTGAAGAAGGTGGACTAGGTGTACAAATAATATATGCACAAGCAGACTTGGAAACTGCACTTGTTATGGCTTTAATATTGACAGCAACCAGTTTAGGCTTTATATTCTTTATAACGATACAAACACTAGGTTGGTACTTAATGCACAAATGGCATGAATCAGAAATGAAGAGGAAATAATATGACAACCCTAAAACGTAGAAAATTAGGACTTACACTAAACAATGAACAAAAGTCAGCAGGTGGTTTTACATTATTTGCTCCACAAACTGGAATGGGTAGAGTGCCACTTATAGATAGTAAAGGTGAGGTAGTACATGAATGGCATATGCCTGTAAGACCAGGGCGTGATGCAGTATTACTATCAAATGGAAACCTAGGATATAATGGAAGTCATAATACAAGTGTAGACCTTTATCCACCTTGGGACATATGGCACGGCGGACATTTCTTTGAAGCAGATCGTGACAGTAATATTGTTTGGGAATATGAAGATCCGTATGCACATCATGATGCACAATGGTTAGATGATGGGTTACTTTATGTACTAGCTTCTGAATATAAGGATGGACGTTATACAGATATTGTTAGAAGAATAAATCGTGCAGGTGAAACTGTATGGGAATACAACTGTGCAGAACATTTAAATGAACAAGACTGGCCCGTCCATTCTAGTATGCCTGATAATCATTGGCCAATGATAAATGGTGTTTGTTTGAATAATGGTGTTGTATATTTAAGTTTAAGAAATACTAGTGGCTTAATAGGTATAGATTATAACACAAAACAAATAGTATTTGA
>Ga0255769_10005102_pt1 | contig 12499 bp, 16 predicted proteins | sample 041ome_9_FD_179637 | JGI IMG/M metagenome (GOLD analysis project Ga0255769, IMG submission 179637) | Coastal salt marsh microbial communities from the Groves Creek Marsh, Skidaway Island, Georgia - 041413US metaG (version 2) | ecosystem: Environmental > Aquatic > Marine > Intertidal zone > Salt... | reverse complement strand
TTATGGGTGCTCTTGCAGGTGCTCAACAAGAATTCTACCGTGAAGTTGTTGCTGTCTATGAAGACTATAAGCTACAAGAGAATGGTAGTGTATATGACGCTGAAGAAATCTTTAAGGAAAGTTTTAAGCGTTAGACGCATGGTTAAGGAACACCAAAAGTTCCATTTCTGAAACCCGATTGACATAAGGACATGTTGATCGGGTTATTTTATTTATTAGGAGAATATTTATGTCTAAAGATTCATCAAGTAAAGTAGCTATCGTTCGTGACCTAGAAATTTACTGGGCTAATGTATATAAGCCTCATTCACCTTTCGGTACTGAGATTTATGACATTCAAGTACGAACAACTGATGAGGACAAAGTAAAAGAACTCGCTGATCTAGGTATTAACCTTAAGAAGCATGATGACGGTTACTTCTTTGGTAATGTTAAACGTAAAACAGTTAACGCTAAAGGAGAACCAATGGAGGGTCCAACAATTCTTGATGCTGCTAAAGCTCAAATGAAAGATCCAATCGGTAATGGTTCTAAAGGTAATATCAAAGTGTTTTCTTATGAGTATAAGGTAGGTGGTCGTGCAGGTACAGCAGCAATGCTTAGTGCTCTACAAATTACTGATCTAGTTCCTTATGCTGAATCAGGAAACGAAGTAGACTTTGATGTTGAGACTGATGAGCCAACATTTTAAGGGGTACTTATGAGAGAATTTCTAGCATTCCCATTCGTAATGTTAGCCAAGGGGTTTGCTGAAATCGCTTCAATGATTGACAATGAACCTTGTATTTGTTTTTCATTACGAGATGCTGAAGAAATCACTGAAGAAAACATTGAAGAGTTTATGAAGGATATGAAAGACGATGACTGAAGAACAACATTCTTCAGGTAAAATCAACAGACAACACGTAGTAGAGACTTCAATTGAGTTTCTACTGCGTCAAGTCGCTAATCAAAAGCTTCATGTTGCTAACTTATTAGCTAAAACTGGAGATACAGACAGTTACTCTTACCTCCAAGGAGTATTTGAAGATGTTGAAGCTTGCCTAGAAGAAATTAAAGAAGAAACTTTAATAGAAGTAAAAGCTTATTATGTAGGTTAAATTAAAAGAAATTTAAGAGAGAAACAAGATGAAAATTACTAATGATGTATCATATGTACAAATTAATTTCGCATCTAACGGTGGATATGTAGAGTATTCTGGTCGTGATGCAGATGGTGACTATCAAAGTGCTAGAGAAGTATTTACAGATATTAATCAAGCACTTAGTCTTGTTGAAGAGCTTTACGCTACAGCAAACGAATACAAATAATATAAAGACCTGAGCATGTCTATAAACTGCTCTATTAAAATCGCAGGAGGATATATGATTATTAATGGTTTACACTACAATGTAGATGAAGATAGACCTATTGATCGTTTTCATTTAGAAGATGCTATTATGAAAGCATGGCAAACATCTGATGATCTCAAGCTAATCTATAATGAAGTAGATAGTATGGATGCAGATGAAATCATGAATGTTCTTATGGGCTTACATCAACTAAATGAAATGCGATTTAATAAGTTATGGAATATATACGAACAAGTATTACAGAATGGAGGATTCAGTCATGTTACAGATACTAGACATAGCGTCTTATGATGAAGCTACTGACATGGTTACATTTGATTTAGAAAATGTTACTGAAAAAGAAGCTAATCTTATTATTGAACAAGGTATTATTTATTTATTAATGAAGCATACCACTGGCTTACAAGATGATGATGAGATTATGTCTCGTTTATTAGCCTCAAAAGATGAGTGATAAACTCAAGGAGAAACTTAATGTCAAAGTATATATTTGATATTGAAGCTGATGGTTTACTACCGACTATTAGTAAGATATGGATGGTAGTCTTTAAGAAAGCAGGAGCAGATGACTTCACAGTGTTTACTGATGATGATCCATCTTATCCTTCCCTTGAAGATATGCCTGATTGGATTGAACAAAATGTAACAACACTTATAGCACATAATGGTGTTCGTTATGATATACCTGCACTAAAGAAAGTGTTAGGATATGAAGTACCTAAGAGTATTAAGATAGTAGATACGCTTATTGTATCTCGTATGAACAACTATCCTAATAAAAGACTTAATCGTAAGCATAGCCTAAGTGCATGGGGTGAATTCCTTAAGCAGCCTAAGACAGACTTCCATGACTTCTCTGAGTATAGTACTGAGATGTTAGAGTACTGTAAGCAAGACTGTGTAGTTAATGAAGAAGTATATAAGTATGTTATGCATGAAGCTAAAACATGGATAGATAAGTATCCTAAGTATGCTCAAGCATTACGTATGGAACATGAGATGGCTCACTATGTGTCTGAACAGACAATGAATGGTTGGCTATTTGATTTTGTTAAATGTTCTAATCTTATAACTGAAATCACTAATAAAATGAAAGATATGGAAGATGCTATTGAACCTCATCTTGGTGATATCGAACGGTTAATAGATAAAGAACCTAAGAAACCTCAGTACAAAAAGAATGGTGAATATACCGCTGTATCTGCTAGAGTTATTAGTGAATACTTAGGTAAGCCTGTATCACCTGAAGATGCACTCAAAGCAGAGCCTCCTATGGCTGCTGGAACAGAGTTTCAACGTAAACAAATTATTCCTGCAGGTATGGGTCAACAAGATTCTGTTAAAACTTATCTAGAGAAGCTAGGTATTGTATGGACTGAGTGGAACTGGAAACGAATCGGTAATGACTTCATTAAGACAGGACCAAAGCTTAATGATAAAGATATTAAAGCTATTGGACATCCTCATGCTGATATGATTGCTGATTATTATACTCTACGTTCTCGTAGAAGTATTCTTCAGGGATGGATGGAACAATATGATGGAGATGGTCGTCTACGTGGTGATGTAATGGATCTGGGTACAGCTACAGGTCGTCACTCACATAAGGTAATTGCTAATATACCTAATGGGAATGCAGTATATGGAAAAGAAATCAGAGAGTTATTTGTCTGTCCTAATGATAAAATTATTATCAGTGCCGATGGTGCATCGTATCAGATCCGATTACTTGCTCATTACCTCAAGGACGAAGGATACACTGATACGGTTCTCAACGGGGATGCTCACCAACGTCATGCTGATATCGCTGGTGTTGATAGAAAAACAGCTAAGCCGTTGTTCTTCGCAATCATCTTTGGAGCGGGTGCAGGTAAATGTGCTGCGATCATTAAGGGAGACCAGAAGGAAGGTAAACTCATTAGAGACAAACTTATTAGTGGGATACCTAACTTTGAAGCATTGATTGAGAAAGCTCAGAACGCCGCCAAGCTTAATGGATGGATCCCAGGTTTAGATGGCCGTAAAGTTTATTCAGAAGAACCTTATAAAGCAGTTAACTATTTAATTCAATCTGCTGAAGCTATTCTAATGAAGAATACTATTGTAACAATTAACAAAGGCTTTGAGGAGGCTGAAATAGATGCTAAACAATTGCTTATGTACCATGATGAATGCTCATGGGAGATTAAGCCTGAAGATGCGGAGAAGGCTACAGAGATTATTAAGCTTGGTTTCGCTGAAGCCCCGAAGCAATTCGGAGTAAACATTATGGAAGCTGGAGATATCAAGGTAGGTAAAGATTACTTTGAAGTCCACTAAGGAAAATATTATGAGTGAGTTTATCACACTCGAACATGTAATCATACATGAAATAAGTAGTGAACAAGACCAAGCAGGTTTTGTTGACATGAAGACATCTCAAGGTGTTATGAGAGCTAAACAAATGTACATTGAGAAGTACGAGTTATCAGAAGGTTGGGAAGGTAAGTTAGTAGCTTACAAGTCTAACAATGGTAACTTCTGTTTAGCATATGATCAGACTCACCATGAGTATGTAGAAGACCATGATGATCCATGGTTGTTTGAGTGTTATGCTCTTGTTAAGCCTATTAGTGTTAACAAAGCTTGGTACATGAACAAAAAGAAAAGTAAAGATTATGAAAAATTTCAGGAGGAAATGATACCTTACTTGCAGGGTTATACTGCACCACAACGAGTAAGAGATAATGAGACTACTCTTAGTGCTGAAATGATATTCGGTTTCAGTAGCGTAAAGAGTGATGTTGATAACTGTATTAAGACTACATTAGATACTATGCAGTCTTGGTTTGGTTTTGATGACCGAATTATCTTTGAACTTTCCGCTAAAAAATATCACGTCAAGCGTGGCGATGATTATTTAAAAATAAAATTACAAGAAATCAAGGAGACCGATGGTGGTTCAAATGATGACACCTAAAGATACTTTTACTATAGACTACCCAACTGCAGTTGAATTCAGGAACAAACAGGCTAGTATCTTCTGGCCTCCTGAAGAAGTAAAGGTTGAAAAAGATGTTCAAGATATTCTAGTTAACATGACTGAAGCAGAACGTCATGCTACTATTACAGTACTACGTTTGTTTGTTAAGTACGAGTTAATTATTGGTAATGAATTCTGGTCTGAATTTGTTATGAAGAAGTTCCCTCGCCCTGACATTCAGTCTATGGCTAGTTTATTTTCAGCTATTGAATTGTCTGTTCATGCTCCTTTTTATGCAAAGCTTAATGAAGAACTTAAGATTGCTACCGATGATTTCTATGATTCATATAAAGAAGATCCTGTTCTTAAAGAACGAATTGATATTCTTGAAAGCATCTTAGAATCTGGTGATGATCTATATTCATTAGGTGCATTTACATTTGCTGAAGGAGCTATTCTATATTCATCGTTTGCTTTCTTGAAACACTTTCAGTCTCAAGGTAAGAATAAACTATTGAATGTAGTAAGTGGAATTAATTTTTCAGCACGAGATGAAGCATTACATTCAGAAGCATCTGGATGGTTGTTCCAACAGCTATTAAAGGAAAAACGTGAAGCCAAGGAAATTACTCCTGAAGAGGAAGAAACTCTTGAGACAACGATCAAAGACATGGCACATGTTGTCTACGAACATGAGCAACAAATCATCTCCAAGCTATTTGAGAAAGGAGAAATAGAAGGTATCTCTGAGAAACAATTAGATTACTTTGTACAATCAAGGATTAATACTTGTATGCGTAATATGGGTTATCATAATGTCTTTGATGTTAAGTACAATCCAGTAGGTGATTGGTTCTACAAGGGAATTAATGGCTATGCTATGAATGATTTCTTTAATAGCGTAGGTAATCAATATGAACGTGGATGGACTGCAGAGGAGTTTGCATTTTGAGTTACGATAAACTGTCTGAAGAACGAAAGAAGCTACAAGCAGCAGGAGAGTTACCGGAATGGTATAGTACAGGCGGTTATCAAATGTTTAAAGAAAAATATTTGTATGAAGCTAGCTCACCTAAAGCACAGTATGAAAGGATTGCTTCAACACTGGCTATTCATACGCCCAATCCTCAAGAATGGAAAGAGAAATTCTTTAACTTACTATGGAAAGGATGGCTATCACCATCTACACCTGTATTGGCTAACACAGGAACGACAAGAGGTCTTCCGGTATCATGTGCTGGCTCTTATATTAGTGATAGTATTGATAGCATCTATCGTGCTAAGCATGAGATAGCAGCCTTAACTAAAGCAGGGTTCGGTACTGCTAGTTACCTTGGGGATATTCGAGGTCGAGGATCTGTTATTGGTGCTGGAGGGAAAGCAAGTGGACTATTACCAATTATTAAAGGCTTTCAGCAAGACATGGAGTATGTATCTCAAGGTACAGCACGGAGAGGTTCTTGGGCAGGTTATGTTCCTATTGATCACGCTGACTTTGATGAAGTCTGTGATCACTTAGAGCATAATCCTGATGGTAATAATATTGGATGGAATATTAGTGAAGAGTTTATTATTCGCTTAACTAGTGGTGATCAAGAAGCTCGACGCCGTTATGGTAAAGCACTTAGAACTAAGATGGTAACAGGTAAAGGTTACTTTTTCTTCCCTGATAAAGCTAATGATAAGAGGCCTCAATGGTATGTTGATCAAAACCTTGATATTAAATCACCCCAGCTCTGTGCTGAGATTATGCTGCACTCGTCAGAAGAATATACCTATACTTGTGTGTTGTCTTCTCTGAACTTAGCTAAGTATAATGAATGGAAAGATACAGATGCTATATTTGAAGCTACAGTATTTTTGGATTGTGTATGTCAAGAGTTTATTGACAGGTCTAAGAACACTTCCGGACTTGAGAAAGCAAGGGCATTCACCAAGAAAAGTCGTGCGCTTGGCTTGGGAGTATGTGGCTTTCACACATTACTACAACAAAATAGAATGGTCTTTGGTTCATTCGAATCAATGATGTTAAACAATGAAATATTTAAAAGGATAGATGATGACTCTAGAAGAGCTAGCAAATGGATATCGGAAACTTGGGGAGAACCTGAATGGATGGAAGGCTATGGAATGGCCAACACACATAGGATTGCCGTGGCTCCCACAAAATCAACCGCACTTATCATGGGAGGAATCTCTGAAGGCATTAACCCTGACACAGCAATGGTATACACTCAACGTACAGCTGCTGGAGAAGTCGATAGAATTAATCCAGTTCTACTCGAACTCATGCGAGAAAGAGAAGTCTACAACAAGCGAACAATAGAACGTATTAGAGATAATATGGGTTCTGTTCAAGCAGAAGATTGGTTAGATGATCATGAGAAAGAAGTGTTTAAAACAGCTTTCGAGATTCCACAAATGTCGGTTGTACAAATGGCAAGTACAAGAGCAAAGTATATTGACCAATGGCAGTCCCTTAATTTGTTCTTTGCAGCGAATGAGGAAGAAGCTTATATTAATGAGGTACATAAACAAGCCTTTCTCGACCCGAATATACTTGCCCTTTACTATGTATATAGTAAGGCAGGAGTTCAAGCAAGTAAGGACGAATGTTTAGCTTGTCAATAGGAAGGATATATGAGTGGAGATTCAGATAATACTTCAGATGATTCAGTTACTCCTATTCAGTGGATTGCTAATCACCTCTTACCTGACGGTACGAATAATGTGGAAGCAGCACAGCGAAGAGGTGAAGAACTTGAAGCTGAGGCGGAACAACTTAGAATTAGAGGTGAACAACTTGCAGTTAGAGTTGAAGCTCGCCAGACAAACGATAATGGAAATGAGGAGTGAATAATGTTAGGTATTGTAGATGCCGATGGAATACTCTATCGTGCATGTTGGAATGTAGAAGACCTTAATGAAGCTAAGGAGAAATACCTAGACATTTTAAAACAATATCTTACAAACAGTTGGTGTGATGAATCAATTTCTTTTGTAGGAGGTATTGGTAACTGGCGTTATCGAGTCTTTAAAGATTATAAAGGCAATCGTAAGCCAGACCCTAATAGAACCAAGGAGATGGAAATTATTAGGGAACTTAAAGAATGGTTAGGCAAGGAACGCTTAGCCATTCGCTCTCATGGTCTTGAAGCAGATGACTTAGTACGCCGTAAAGCAAATAAGTGTTTGCAAAGAGAACAAAATTATGTTATCATTTCCGCTGATAAAGATTTAGACTGTATTGTAGGTAAGCATGTCAGACCAAATCAAAGAGGCGATATCAAAGAATACACAGTATCTGAGGACGATGCTGAGTATAACTATTATATTCAAGTGTTGATAGGAGATATGACTGATAATATTAAGTCACCTAAAAGACTTGGAGTTAAAACAGCTGAGAAGCTGCTTAAAGGTTCTGGAAGAACTGAATGGAAACGTGTCATTGAACGTGAATATAAAGAGCGTTGTGGTGATGAGTGGTTCCATGCATTAATGTTTACTGGTAGTCTTATTCATATTCAACGTTATCAAGATGATTACTTTGTTTGGGATAAAGATAAAGGTAACTTCTGGGAATGTGGATTTGAAGGTCCACCTAAATGTTATGAATACAAGGAGAAAAATGATGAACAAGTATGACTATAAAGATCCAGAAACATTTACTCAGGAAGATTACTTCTATCAAGACAATGATGATGTCTTATGGGGTAAGCCTGATGTAGATCCTGTATATGAATTTCTAAATGCAGTTGCTAACTTTCATTATAAAGAAGGCGATAACTATTTTGAAACAATGCAGTTAATTGGTCGTGCTAAAGATTTATTAAGGACACATTATGGTAGGTAAAGGAGATACTCCACGTCCAGTGGATAAGGATAAATATGAATCCAATTATGACAGAATCTTTGGAACTTCTAAGTCCAGAAGAAGCGATCCAGGAAGTCCTAAAAGCCTTGGAAGAGGCAAACGAAGAACTTAAATATTTATTTGAAAATGAAGTGCTTAGTTGGAATGATTATTTACTTAATTTAAATAATTATAGCCGATTAGTTGCGACTATAATTGAAACTATTAGGAGAGAAGATAATGTCAAAGTTAATGGAACACAATCGGATGCTAATGGAGATCTCTTACCGTATTTCTCTGAGATCCACTGACCCTCACCGAAAGGTAGGTGCTGTTATAGCCAGAGGAACTAATATTATTTCTTATGGTTGGAATGGTACTCCTGCAGGTTACTTTACTAATGAATGCAAGAATGACTTTGAAAAGACATTACCACAAGTAGTACATGCTGAAGCTAATGCTATAGCTAAGGCAGCACAATCAACAGAGACTACTAAGTTTGCAGCAATGTATAGTACAACAGTACCTTGTATTGAATGTGCTAAACTTATTATTCAGTCTGGAATTACTACTGTATTCTATGCTGAGAACTATAACAAATGTAACTTAGGAAAAGAGTTATTACAAGATTGTAATATTAAATTAATTAAACTTGAGGTATAAATATGACTGTCTCTATCGGTAAAGCCCCATGTAAAGCTTGTGGTTCAGTAGATAATGTTTCTCTATTTAAAGATGGTACATCAGAAGTAGTGAAAGGTAAGTGCTGGACTCCAGGCTGTAATAAATTCTACCCTGATTATTATGGAGACGATGAAATGGAAGTGCTTAAGTCACAACCAGTTCAACAAACACAAATGACTATTGAAGACTTACCTTTTAGAACTCATTCTAAACGTAAGGTTAGTAATAAGATTTGTGAGATGTTTGGAGTACGATCAGCTATTAATAGTGATGGTGAAGTAAGTGAAACTTATTATCCATACTTAGGTAGTAATGGTACATCATATAAGATACGTAAGTACCCTAAAGACTTTAGAGTTAAAGGTGGGCTAGATAACATTCAGTTGTTTGGTCAAGGAACTTTTGCAGGTGCTTCTCGTAAAAGAGTAGTGGTTACTGAAGGTGAAGAGGATGCTTTAGCTGTAGCTCAGGCATATCAAGAGTATAATGGAATTATCTATCCGGTTGTTTCTATTCCCTCCGCTTCTAATCTTTTGCCTGTCACTTCAAACAGGGACTGGCTTAGAGAGTTTGATGAAGTCATTCTTTACATTGATAATGATGATGCTGGCAAAGAAGCTATTACTAAGCTTGCCAAGATTATCGGCTATGAAAAGATTAAGATAGCTCAAGGTCAACATAAAGATGCTTCAGATGAGTTAATTAATGAAGGCCACAGAGCAGTCCTCTCTGCTATCTGGAATGCAAAGCAATATAACCCCCAGGGTATTATGACAAGTGAAGCACTATGGAAAGCTCTGGAGGACTATGATAAGATTGAGAGTATACCTTACCCTAATTGCTTTGACGGCTTAAATGAAAAGCTAAGAGGTATGAGAGCAGGTGAGATTACTCTATGGACTAGTGGTACTGGTTCAGGTAAGTCTACTATGTTACGTGAGATTGTATTTAATCTTCTTGAAACAACTAAAGATAAGATTGGTATTATATCTCTTGAAGAGTCACCTGCAGAGACTACTAAGAAAATGTCTGCTATGGCTTTAAACAAGAACCCTACAGAGGAGATTCCTCTTGAAGAGTTACGTCAAGGCTTTGATAAAGTGTTTGGTGACGATCGCATACTTGTACTTGATCATGCTGGTGCTATTACTGATGGTATCATTGAACAGCTTAACTACATGGCTGCAGTTGGCTGCAAGTATTTGTTTATTGACCATATCACAATACTGGTCTCTGAAGGAGCTGAAGGGCTTACTGGAAACGAAGCTATAGATAAGATTATGAATGATCTTCTTCGTGTAGCTAAGACTCATGGTGTATGGATTGGCCTTGTATCTCACTTGCGTAAGACTTCTGGAGGTAAATCATTTGAAGAAGGTGAGTTGCCTTCATTAGATGATATCAAAGGCTCTGGTTCTATTAAGCAAATCTCTATGGATATTGTAGCGTTTGCTCGTGATAGTGGTAATGCAGATCCGACATTGCGTAATACAATTGATATGAAAGTACTTAAGTGTCGTTATACAGGTCTGACTGGTCCTGCAGGACAAGCTTATTATGATCATACAACTGGTCGTATCAAGTCTATTAACACTGAATTCTAAGGATAGTAATGAAGAACCTTGTTGTAGAATACCTGAGTGAAAGGCTCGGAAAGGTCATCTTTAATACTAAGAAGAAACAAGCATACGGGCCATTGTATCTTGCTAAGATTCTTAAGGATGAGGATGGAGAAATTTATGAGGAAGATTTAGAGCATCTAGTTAATGTTGCTACTAATATTATTCTTCATAAGGCTGCTGATGATCCTTCTGGAAAGAAAGGTGAAGCACTCTTAACTCATACTGCTATTTCTATTGGAATTGAAGTAGCTAACTTTAAACGAGTTGAATTAAATAAGCCTGCCCTATTACATATTGGTGATTTATTCATAGAAGCTTTCTATCACTCTGGATTTATTACTATTGAAATTCAAGAGGGATTTGCTCCTCGTTCAGGTTCACCTTATGTAATTCAAATCACAGATAAGTTCTCTGATCTAGTACAAATAAAAGAAGCTAAAGGTTTAATACTTTACTCTACTGGTAGTATGATTCCTGAGATTAAGAATATCCTTCAAGGAGATAACCTTGCTGTCATTAAAGGGATTAACTCTGAAGTAAGTAAGATACCTTTAATCTTACATCAACAAGACTTTAAACAAGCCATTAGGGATAACGCTCCTTGGGTACAATCACTTAATCGTTTACAACAACAACCTTGGATGGTTAACCGTGATGTACTTAAAGTTATTGAAAACAATCTTGATACTATCTTACCTGAAGCTAAGAAGCGTTTAGATAAAGCTAAGAAGTCTGATGTAGATGCAGCGTATAAGCTGCTTAAAGAAGATCCCTCAGAAGATAATAAAGAAAGTTATAACAGAGCTGCTTTAGAATGGAATGAAGAACTAGTAGTGCTAAGAGATATTTCTAAGCGTACAGAGCTTGAAGCCATCTTTAATAAAGCTAAGATGTTATCTATTTATCCTGAGTTCTATCAATATGTGGATGTCGATTATCGTGGAAGAGTATACTACAAAGAACCCTTCTTTAACTTTCAAGGATCGGATATGGCTCGTGCCTTATTCTTATTTAAAGAAGGTAAGCCTCTCGGTGTTGAAGGTCTTAAGTGGCTTTACATTCATACTGCTTCTTGCTATAACCAGTCTTATGATGTGGACCATATTCCTGATTGGTGTAGTTATGACTACGTTAATTACCTTAAGGATGAAGGTCTTGAGTCTATATCAGTCGATAAGATGACTTTGAAAGACAGAGAAGAGTGGACTAAACAGAATATAGATTTAGTATTTGATAGTGCTAATAAGATTCTTAACTGTGAAAAGCCATTCTCATTCTTAGCTTGTTGTATTGAAGTGCGTAATGCTTGTCACAATACTAATTATATCAGTCATCTACCTATTCCTATTGATGGAAGCTGTAATGGCTATCAACATAGTGCTGCTATATCTAAGGATGAACATACAGGAGCATTAGTATCTTTAACACCTACAGATATTCAAGCTGACTTATATGTTAAAGCGGCTAAGGCTTTGATTGAGCGTATGCCTGAGTGGTTTGAAGCTAGACCTAATATGAAGATGAAACATATCCGTAAGTTTATTACTAAGCGTGGAACAATGACCAGAGCATACTCAGCTGGTGCAGAGAAGATCGCTGACAGCATGTACGCTGATTGTTATACAGGAGGTATCACTGATAGATTCAACATCACTATGGTTGACTGTGAAGAACTAGCACGTAATCTTATTCATGCTCTTGAGGATGTCTGCCCAGGGGCTACCCATACAATGCAGTTCCTTCAGTCATTAGTTAACTTTGAAGTAGGTAAAACATCTGCATATGATATGGATGGTTCTGATTGGACACAAGCTAAGAAAAGAACTGTACATGCTCGTAAGCAAGCATTAAAGAAAAAGAAAGATAAGACACTAGACGAAGAACTAGAATTAGCTATGATTGAAGATCGTTTGAATCATGTTAAAGATACTCGTTACGTGTCGTATGGTAATGGAAAACATTATCTATCGTGGGTAACTCCTTCAGGGTTCCCAGTGTTCTATCATTCTTATCTTACAAGAGAGC
>Ga0255769_10005089_pt1 | contig 12521 bp, 12 predicted proteins | sample 041ome_9_FD_179637 | JGI IMG/M metagenome (GOLD analysis project Ga0255769, IMG submission 179637) | Coastal salt marsh microbial communities from the Groves Creek Marsh, Skidaway Island, Georgia - 041413US metaG (version 2) | ecosystem: Environmental > Aquatic > Marine > Intertidal zone > Salt... | reverse complement strand
GTTGGAGCCTATACTGAATTCAGTGAGACGACCCTACTAATAAAACTAGAACTTGAAGCGCCTGCCGTAGATCCTGTTGAAGTAATTGCAGTAGACACCAGTGAAAAACTGTCTTTCCGCATCATGCAAAATCGATCTCCCAGAGCCTGGAGTAAAATCTGGATCTAAAATCTGTCCATTAATAACTCACCGGATACACTGTCTACCCAGACCAACGATCTCATTGCCATGACCCAGGTCTTGCAAGGTACATTAAGGACTGGTGATTTGGTCGAGTTTGAGAGAATCGCATCTGACCTGACTATCATGTCAATCAACGGTCACGAAATGGCGGACTTTGAAACAATTGGTTTTTTTGAATTCTTAATGACTGCATTTATCGGCTCAATTCCGCCCAGCAGTGAACTAAAAAGTAATTTGCTCGCTGGCGGCAATGTCTCTGGGGATGCGTCAATCCTGTTTGGGTCAATGGACTTTACCCAGGAACGAGCGGCTCAAATAGCAGGCTGGGCAACTAGTGCTGTCGTAGCCGATGCCCCGGATACGGATAATGATTCCGAAGCAGAATCAATAAGCTCTTATCAGGATGAAGAGTCCGGCCAGGAGACTGAAATAGCTTCCACTGAAGAAGACTTGGAAAATGAACAGCCCACAGATACAAGTGAACTTACAAGTGATGAGGTACCAGAGGTAGCAAACGAGCTGCCTTCAAGCACTGGGGCCGATACGGTCGAAGAAGATGAAGATGCGCCTGTAATGATTACTGCAGAATCACTTATGGCTACCCAAAATTATCAACGATCAGTTCTTCGGGGCGTTTACCAAGAGCTTGAATATCCAAGCTCAGCGCAGCGTCGAAATAGAGAAGGCTCGCTACGTTTATCCATCGCAATCAACGCCAACGGCGCGGTATCAAAAATTGAAGTGACGGAATCGGCTCAATACGATGTCTTTGATGAAGCGGCAATTGTTGCGATTGAAAATGCCTCACCGTTCGATCCTTTGCCACAGGGGACCATGGAAGTGCCGATGGTTCTAGAGATACCTATCGCGTTCCGCTTACAGTGATAGATTCTGAATAAACGCCTCAAGTGCCCTTCGCGCCTCGGGTTCAAGGCATAGCCGTCTTTTGCTATCCGCATAGACGGCTTTATTTTCTGTTAGCTGTTCACAAGTAAGCCGTATTTTTTCCAAATCGTCGTCATAGCGTATTGGCACACCAATAAAAATATCCCAGTCAGACTCTGTGGCCTCCCCGGAAAGCGCAAGCTCAAAAAGGCTAACCAGGTTTTTTCCCGTCAATCGATAAACCGGCGGCTTAAAAAAGATCAGCCCCAAAAAGATAACCAGAAGAACCAGCGTTATTAAAACAGTTAGCCCAATAAGAGAAAGCATTGAAAGTTTTAAATACGGCCACTAAAAGGCACGAAATACTGACGAATATTATCCAGATCAGTATCTATTTCTCCACATAGATCGAAAGGATCACCAATACATATCTGCCGCGAAGGATAATCGATGGACACAGGCACAACAGGCACTTTCGCTTCATAAGCGACGCGTAAAAACCCATTTTTCCATCGCGATACTGACTTGCGTGTTCCTTCAGGAGTAATCGCGTACCAGAGCTTATCTGAGACATTAAATTCATCGACTAGCTGATCGACAATGCCAACAGGCCGGGATCGATCAATCGGGATTCCGCCGGTACGTCGAATGATTAACGAAAGCGGCCAAATCATGGCTTGCTTCTTGATTAGATACCGAAACCTAAGCTCCAGCGCCCACAATCCGAACACGCCTATAATCCAGTCCCAGTTTGAGCTGTGAGGCGCAACCACGGCGATTATCTTGGGCTGGTCAACAAATCTTCCGCGAATTTTCCAACCCAGAAACCGCAAGCCACGAATTCCTATCCTGGATAGCACCGGATGAATAGTACGAGGCGCCGACTGAGGTATCTCAACGTCTATCGGTGAGCTATTGACAGGTTTTATATTCGCCTTGCTTTCCAATTAATGTTCCCGTGTTGCCCGGAATACAACTTCCGGAAATCTCTCTACCATCAATGCTAAATTTACGCGACTACTTGCCAAATAGGTTTTATGCCCCGCACCATCAACAGCAACACCATCCTGGGCCTTGCGTCGAAACTCCGACTCTTGTTTATTGTCGGTAAACTCCAACCAACGCGATGTATAAACATTGACCGGCTCATAGATAGCCTCAACCTTGTACTCATCTTTCAATCGAAAGGCGACCACTTCAAACTGTAGCACCCCTACGGCCCCTACAATGATGTCATTGTTTCTTTCGGGGAAAAATACTTGCACTGACCCTTCTTCAGAAAGCTGTTGAAGTCCCTTATGTAACTGTTTCATTTTTAAGGGATCTTTCAGAACAATTCGACGGAAAAGCTCAGGCGCAAAATTGGGTATGCCCTTAAATCGCGACATTTCCCCCTCTGTGAAAGTGTCGCCTATTTGAATAGAACCATGGTTGTGCAAACCAATAATATCGCCTGCAGTGGCTTCAATAACAGCCTCTCGCTCTCCAGCCATAAACGTCACTGCGTCAGCGATCTTCACATCCTTTCCGGTGCGCACCTGCCTGATTTTCATACCTTTGTGATATGTACCTGAGCAGATTCGCAAAAAAGCCATGCGATCGCGATGCCTGGGATCCATATTTGCCTGGATCTTAAATACAAACCCGGAAAACTTGTCTTCCTGAGGCTCTACTTGTCGCGTTTCATTTTCACGTGAGCGGGGCGCCGGGGCCCACTCCACGAAATCATTGAGCATTTCGCGCACGCCAAAATTACCTAATGCCGTGCCAAAAAATACCGGCGTTAATTCGCCTGAAAGGTAGGCGTCCAGATCAAACTCATGAGTCGCACCTCGAACAAGCTCGATTTCTTCGAGCAAATCATCGTAATAACTTCCCAATAGTGCGCGTGCCTCCTCAGATTCCAACCCTTTTATCTGGATATCTTCCGGGATTCTGCTCCCCGATCCCTGCTTATAAACATGAATCACATCGGTGTAGAGGTTATAAGCCCCCTTAAATTCCTTACCCATCCCCAGCGGCCAATTAATTGGGGCACACTGGATATTAAGCACGTTTTCAATTTCATCCAGCACATCGATTGGGTCGCGAATATCTCGATCCATTTTATTGATGAAGCTGACAATAGGCGTATCACGGAGGCGACAAACATCCATCAACTTGATCGTTCTGTCTTCCACGCCCTTGGCGCCATCAATCACCATCAGCACAGAATCCACTGCGGTAAGCGTGCGATATGTATCCTCGGAAAAGTCTTCGTGCCCAGGAGTATCCAGCAGATTTACCACCCTGCCCTTATAGGGAAACTGCATCACTGCCGTGGTGACTGATATACCCCGCTCCTGCTCCATGGACATCCAGTCAGACGTGGCTTTTCTTCCATCGCGCTTCGCTTTTACTGCGCCGGCTACCTGTATTGCGTTACCGTAGAGCAACAGCTTTTCGGTGATGGTGGTTTTACCCGCATCCGGGTGAGAAATAATCGCAAACGTACGACGCTTGGCGATCTCCTGAGCTAGGTTGGACATATACCCTGTTATCTACTCTGAAATATGAAATGAGGCTGAAATGAAAGGCGGGCATTATACCTGTGCTTACAGTGGCTGCATGCAACGAAAACGAATCATCCCTGAAGATTCCTTGGTAGACTAAAACCCTCACTCTTGTAGGCACGAACTTTTTTTCAAGACTCGTACCCCAACAACCAAAGCAAAGGCAGGCAACATCATGAAAGTACAAAAACGACAAATTCTTGTATGGGTGTTAGTGGCGTGGTCGGCATTTGTATTGGTTCAGTCACTGTTTTTTAAATTTCAGGGCCATGAAGAAACCCGGATCATCTTTAAAACCATCGGGGAGTGGATGGCAGGCATTGGCTTTCTAGCCTGGGCTGCAGACCCTTTCGCTTCTATTGGAGGCTATGCCATAGGTATAGTGGAATTGATTGCGACTGTGCTCCTGATAATACCCAAAACGCGGCTCTATGGAGCCCTTCTCACTATTGCGGTACTGAGCGGAGCCATCTTTTTCCATCTGTTCACGCCTCTGGGTGTCGATCGGATAATCAACGCTGAAGGAGATACAGATGGAGGCGCTTTGTTCTATATGGCATGCAGTGTGTGGGCTGCCTGTATAGCCATTACCACACTGCAATGTAAATATGCAGGAAATAAGCTACCTACAGAACATGATTAAATGTATTTGTGTAGACTTGCCTAAACATTAACAAGAATCTGAGAATAGCCAAGGGGTTTTTTTGAGCGTGCATCAGCTACTTCAAGCCAATATAGAGAGCTTGAAGCAAGCAGAACATTTGTTGATCAAGATTACAGACTCTCAGTACCGGGCAGTCATTCATCCTTTTACCGCAAATATTGGCAAGCATTTGCGTCATATCACGGATCATTATCGGCTGTTGCTGGAAGGCTTGCCTGGCACACTGGTCGAATACGACCATAGAGAGCGTCTGGCAACCGAAGAGAACGAACGCTCGGCGATGATTCTACGGCTCAGATCCCTTTGCAACGAACTATCCAGACTCACTGAAACCTGCAGCAAGGACGTTCCACTGTCTATCAGCCTGGCAGTTAATGAGCTGGAAGAATCGCCCACAGTGAAAAGTACGCTTAGCAGGGAGTTGGTTTTTCTTCAAAGTCACAGTGTTCACCACTACGCCATCATCTCTGCCATTTTGAAACTACAGGGCATCCAGTTTGACCCGGATTTTGGTATCGCGCCATCAACGCTGAAGTACGAACACGGAAAAAAATGTGCACCCTGACATGGGGCTATTCAGCGAATGGCTACCACCTTCATTTTAATCGCGACGAAAGCCGACTGAGAGCCAAGGGCTCACCGCCCAGTCTGCAATCCCAAAATGGGGTCAGCTTTCTAGCCCCAACAGACCCCCAGGCCCAGGGAACATGGATCTTATGCAATCAGCACGGCCTCAGTGTTTGTCTGCTAAACAACTATGTTGATATCACCCCCGTAGACGGTATTCGAAGCCGTGGACTGCTGGTACGTGATTTAAGTTGCGCACAAACCATAGACGAGGCCATTTCCCGTATTCGAGCAGAAGATATCTCGCACTACAGTCCCTTTGATGCTTTTTTATTTGATCGCGAGGCTGCTTGTGAGATTAGCTGGAATGGTCAAAAGTTAGTGATTAACCCCATGACCAGGCAGAGCTTTAAATCCTCATCGGGCGTAGATACCGAAAAAGTGATTGAAGGGCGAAGACAACAGTTCCAGACGACGCCCAAAGACATCCCTTCCCTGCGTGAATATCACCGCAGCCATCTGCCGTCAAAATCTTCTTATTCCGTATGCATGCACAGAGAAGATGCCCGCACCCAAAGCTATACCGAGATTGTCGTAGCGAATGACATCGCCACCATGCTTTATACCGACGGCCCGCCCTGTAGCGCATCGCTTGCCAACGAATTTACCCTTTCCTTAGTCACATCGTGAACTTCCGAACTCGCAAGCTTTTCAGCTCAAAAATAAGAAGGGTTCTACGCTGGGAATTCTGGCCTATGTGGGCGTTTTACCCACCCGTTGTTCTCTGGATATTGTTACTGGGGATAAGGCATAGAAACTCGTTGTTGTTTACAGCCGCCAATCCAGGAATGGATGCAGGTGGCTTGATTGATCTGGACAAATTTTCCAATCTGGATGCCATCCAGCGACAGCACCCAGCATCTGTGGCGAAAACGTTCAAACTAACCTCTGCCGATGAATGCAGGAATGTCATGCAAATGAACGCCCTAGAATATCCGGTGATACTCAAACCAAACTCTGGCCAACGCGGTATTGGGGTAGAAATCATCCGGGGCGATCAACAACTGGAGGACTACTTCTCTGCTCATGCAGATCAGGTAATTTTGCTGCAAGAATACGTTGACGGGTTGGAATTTGGGGTGTTCTACATGCGCGAGCCAGATCAAGCGCACGGACGCATCTTTTCCATCAATCAAAAACTGTTTCCCTCAGTTACAGGTAACGGCAAAGACTCATTGGAAACACTGATCCTAAATGATCCTCGGCAACACTACATGGCCGAATACCTGCTTGAACTTCACAAGGGGCGTTTGCATCATGTTCCCGATCCAGGCCAGACCATTCTATTGGTAGTAATTGGTAGCCATTGCCGCGGGTCTGTTTTTACCGAAGCTTCAGAGCATATTACCCAGCCACTGCAGCAGCAGATCGATATCATCAGCAAAGCTATTCCGGGCTACTTTTTTGGTCGCTACGACCTACGCGTTCCCTCTGAAGATGATCTCAGGGCAGGTAAAAATCTAAAAATACTGGAAGCGAACGGTGTGAGTTCGGAGTCAGCCAACATCTACGACCCTGCCTACGGTCTGTTCGATGCCTATAGGACCATGTTCAAGCAATGGCAAACTGCCTTTCGAATTGGCGCCAAAAACCGCGCAAAAGGGCATCAGCCAGCGTCAATCAGGCAAGTACTTGATAATTGGTCCCGAATTAACCAGGGATAATCCTGCTGGCAAGAATGAAAGGGAATATTCTAGAAACAATTTTGTCTTAGCAGAGTGGCAACGAATCTTTGATGAACGGCCCTCCACTGGTATAGTTCGCCACCCTAATACCACCCTGCGACAACTAGTGAAAGCAAGGGCCAAGAACCCAGATGTATATATACGACAAGATTGATCAACAAATAATTGAAGACCGGGTTACGCAATTCCGCGGTCAAACTGAGCGTTACCTCAATGGTGAAATACGCGAAGAAGAGTTTTTGCCGTTGCGTCTGCAAAACGGCCTTTACATTCAGCGCCTGGCGCCCATGCTGCGTATTTGCATCCCCTACGGAATGCTTTCCAGCAAGCAGCTGCGGGCACTGGCCGAAGTTACCCGCAAGTATGACAAAGGGTACGCCCATTTCACCACGCGCCAAAATATTCAACTCAACTGGCCGGCACTGGAAAATGTGCCCGACATCCTGGCTGATTTGGCCGATGTTGAAATGCATGCGGTTCAGACCAGCGGCAACTGCATTCGCAACTTCACGACCGACCAGTTCGCCGGTGTGGCCAAGGATGAATCCATCGACCCTCGCCCATACTGCGAAATCATGCGCCAATGGGCGACTTTTCACCCTGAGTTCGCCTTCCTGCCACGAAAATTCAAGATCGCTGTATGCGGCTCTGAGACCGATCGGGCAGCGGTTCGCTTTCACGATATCGGCTTAAACCTGATTCAAAATGAACAAGGTGAAACTGGATTCCAGGTTCTTGTCGGCGGTGGCCTTGGTCGTACGCCAGTAATAGGTAGCGTCATCCGTGAGTTTATTCCTGAGAAAGACATCCTGACTTATTTGGATGCCATTCTTCGCGTCTACAACCTAAACGGCGACCGCAACAACAAATACAAGGCTCGCATCAAAATTTTGGTTCGCGCACTCGGCCCTGAAGAGTTCGCCAAGCGCGTCGAAGCAGAATGGCAGCACATCAAAGATGGTCCGGCCACTCTGACCGAAGAAGAGATCGAACGCGCCAAGGGGTTTTTCACGGAACCCAATTACCAATCATTTGATGCTGATCAGGCAGAACAAGCTTTATCCGACCAGGCTTCACAGGACAAAGCTTTTGGCAGATGGCTTGAGCGAAATATTACGGAACACCGAGTACCCGGCTATCGAGCAGTTACCCTGTCGCTTAAGCCCATCGGTGTACCTCCGGGCGACGTTACATCTTCCCAGCTAGACTCAATTGCTGACCTGGCCGATGAATTCAGTTTTGGCGAAGCACGATCAACGCATGAACAAAACATCGTTCTGGCGGATGTCGAAACAGCACGACTCTACGAACTCTGGCAAAAACTCAAACCACTCGGGTTTGCCACACCTACGCTAGGCACCCTTCTGGACATGATTTGCTGCCCAGGCGGCGATTTTTGTTCGCTAGCCAACGCTAAGTCCATTCCCATTGCCGAAGCAATCCAGCGTAAATTTGACGATCTGGATTACGTCTACGACCTTGGTGAGCTGGATTTGAATATCTCCGGTTGCATGAACGCCTGTGGTCATCATCACATCGGCGACATCGGCATTTTGGGTGTCGACAAGAAAGGCGAAGAGTTCTATCAGGTTCAGCTTGGTGGCTGTCAATCAAACAATGCACAGCTTGCCAAGGTTCTGGGGCCCGCCTTTAATCGTGACGAGGTCCCCGACGTTATTGAGAAGATTCTCAGCACTTTTGTCGAAAAACGCGTCGACGGTGAGAGCTTTAACGAGACCTATCACAGACTTGGGCACGACCACTTTAAGGAAGTTGTATATGCCAAAGATAATTAAAGACGCCGCTGTCATTGATGACAGCTGGCAAATGCCCGAGCTGGAAACCACCTCCGACCTGCCGGAAGGCCAGGTCCTGGTGTCTCTTGAATACTGGAATGCGAATCAAGAAGATATCTCGGAAGTCGCTGATCGAGTGGGATTGGTTTTGGAACCAACCGAAACTCCCGACCAGATCGAAGGCGACCTAAAGGCCATTCCGGTTATTGCAGTTAATTTCCCAATATTTGCCGACGGACGTGGGTTTTCCATTGGTCGTTTATTACGCGAGCGCTATGGCTATGAGGGGGAACTTCGTGCAGTGGGCTCCCCTATTCGGGATCAGCTCACTTATTTGAGCCGAGTCGGCTTCAATGCCTTTCAACTTGCAGAGCACTACAATCCGGAAGAAGCTCTGGCTTCACTAAACGACTTCAGTGACAGCTATCAGGTTGCAGTCGACCAACCAGTTCCTCTGTTTCGCCGAAGAAGTTAGACATTCGGGGCATATAGCCCCGAGTAACGCCTTAAGCGCTGATGTAAAACATCAGATAAAGAACACAAAAAACCAAAAAAACGCGCATATCAAACCCTTATTCTGGCAAGATCGAAGTTACTCTATTGAACATCACCAGAGTCCCACCAAGAAGCCTTGGGATAAAGTATTTACAGCTATCCTCTGCTATACCAGGATTGATTCTTGCGAAATTCTCCCGAAAGCTTTGTGAACTAGTGGACAAACCCATCTAATCTATTGCGTTGTCACAGCATTCGACGTAAAAAGGAACCATGCTTACCGAGTATTTTTTTCTGGTGTTTACCGGGGCAGCGGTTTTGGCCTGCCTGGTCATGTACAGCCGTCAGCCGCTGATTATTACCTACATCGCACTCGGTGCCCTTATCGGCCCCTATGGTCTGGGCTATATTCAGAACGTTGAACTACTTAAGGAAGCCGCCGAAGTCGGCATTATCTTCTTATTGTTCTTACTTGGGCTGGACATGCAGCCCTCAGCCCTTGTCTCCGTTCTTAAAAAGGCCACCAATGTCACCCTGATTAGCTCGGCGCTCTTTGCTTTAATTGGCGGTACATTTGCCTGGTTTTGGGGTTTTAGCCCCACCGAATGCCTCGTAATAGGTGCGGCCATGATGTTTTCCAGCACCATCATTGGCATCAAGCTACTTCCGACAACTGTGTTGCACCATCGTCACAGCGGCGAACTCATGGTCGGGCTTTTGCTGCTACAGGATTTTCTGGCTATTTTTGTACTGATCCTTCTGCTCAGCGGCCAAACCGGCCAAATTGACTACATGACCCTCGGCAAGGCCGTGATTGCCGTTCCACTGCTGGCACTGGCTGCATGGCAAGTCACACAAAGGCTGCTGCTGCCTATCATGGCCAAGTTTGATCGCATCCAGGAATTTACCTTTCTGGTGGCTATTGGCTGGTGTATGGGCATGGCAGAACTTGCTCACTCCCTGGGTTTATCACTGGAAATCGGCGCTTTTATCGCTGGTATTACTCTGGCAACCAGCCCGATTTCCCAATACATCGCCCTCAGCCTGAAGCCTTTGCGCGATTTCTTTCTGGTCGTATTTTTCTTCGCCATAGGCGCTGGGTTTAATCTCGGCATGATCAGCGACATCTGGCTGCCCGCCCTAATTCTTGCCGCATTGATACTCGCCATAAAACCCACAGTGTTTACGTTTCTGGTGCGCAACAAAAGCGACTCAGAAGGTCTGGCCTGGGATATTGGCTTTCGCCTGGGGCAAATTAGCGAATTCTCGCTGCTGATTGTCTTCCTTGCGTTTGATACCGCCCTGATTAGTGAAAAGGCGTCCCTACTCGTTCAGGCAACAGCGATTATTACCTTCCTGGTATCCAGCTATATTGTGGTCTTTAACTTCCCCAACCCCATTGCCGTATCGGAAAAGCTCAGAAGGGATTGAAAATCCTCGTGCCGCAGCATAGGAACATTCGGATACGAATGAAATATCTTCTAATACTGCTAGCTTTGTCTAAAAACCAATAAAGACTAGAATGCCTTGAACACCGACCTGGCTAAGTATGATCTATGCGTCTTCCGCAAAATAAATACAACAATAAATATATGAATACTTCGACCAAGAAAGGCCACTGGATAGCGTTGCTACTATTTTTCACATGCGCACTATCTAACGCCCCACTCTCTTTCGCCCAAGATGACACACTGTCAGCCTTAAACCTACCCGAGAGACCAAATATCCTTTGGCTGGTTGTAGAAGATATGAGCCCGATTATTCCAGCTTATGGTGATAACACCATAGAGACTCCGGCAATTAGCGCACTCGCTGAAGAGGGGGTTAAATATACCAATGTGTATTCCACTTCTGGCGTGTGCGCTCCCAGCCGTGCTGCATTAGCGCTAGGAATGTACCCGTCTTCAATTGGTGCCAATCACATGCGCACAACATCAAATACTGAAGACACAGGCCTGCCCGCATATGAAGCTGTACCGCCAGCACAAGCGAAAATGCTCAGTCAGTATTTGCGTGAGCATGGCTATTACACGACAAACAATCAAAAAACGGATTACCAATTTCAGGCACCGAAAGCTGCATGGGATGAAAGCAGTCCATATGCTCATTGGCGAAATCGTCCTGAAAACAAACCTTTCTTTTCGGTATTTAACTTTACGACAACTCACGAATCCGGGTTGTTTGAACCCTATGGCATTCGCCAAATAGAATTTAGACATTACTTTTCAGATGATGCCGAAAGGATTTCAAACTTGCCTCATAACTTTTCAGCAAAAACGACTGAGCAAGAGACACCCCAACATTTGCCCAAGGATACTGATTTTTCTATCCCTCCATATCTACCCGACACACCTGTGGTTCGTCGCGATATGTGGAAGATGTATAACAACCTTGCGGAAACGGACAGACAAATTGGGGCGATTATTCAGCAACTAAAAGATGATGATTTATATGAGGATACTATTATCTTTTTCTATGCTGACCACGGCGGCCCTTTACCTCGGCAAAAAAGGCTAATCTACGACAGTGGTCTTAAGGTGCCGATGGTTATTAAGTTCCCTAAAGCACAAAATGCAGGCACAGAAGATGATCAGCTAGTTAGTTTTATCGATTTTTCCCCTGCAACGCTGGCATTAGCTGGCCTTGATGAACCGGCCCACATGCATGGGCGCGATTTCATTTTAAGTTCCGACCAGCCAAGAAAATATATTCACGCTGCCGCGGATAGGTTTGACGGGTTCACAGATGTCATCCGGGCCACGAAAAACCAAAGGTATAAATACATTCGAAATTATCGGCCAGAGCAAGGATATTATTTGCCCGTTGTCTACCGTGAAAGAATTCCCACCATGCAGGAACTGTTGCGTCTTAAAAAAGCCGGGGAATTAAACGAATATCAGGCGCAGTGGTTTAGAGAGAGCAAACCAGTTGAAGAGCTGTTTGACACCATTGCGGACCCGCACGAATTGAATAACATTGCAGAAAACCCCGAATACAAAGAGATTCTTGACGAATTAAGCCAGGAACTTGATCGCTGGCTAGCCGATATTGGAGACATGCCAAACCTTCCTGAGAGGCAACTGATTAATCAATTGTGGCAAGGCAGTGAACAACAGCCAATAACCTCAGCTCCAGAAGTCCATATGAGTGATGGCGTAGTCAGCATCCAAAGCGAGACCAACGGTGCGTCCATCGCCTATAAAATCATCAAAAATAAAGAGTCACCGGAATCCTGGGCAGTCTATCAGGGCCCTTTTAAGGCTGAATCTGAAACTGAAATCAGAACAGTGGCTCATCGAATTGGATATCAGGAAAGTAGTGAAATCACACACTTGGTAGAATAATTAAAATCAGCAAATCAGGTAACCTAAATTGAAAAACAACGTATTTAAAATGATTATCGCTTTGGCATTTGGGCTTGGCGCCAGCCTTGCCCATGCACATTTCCAATTAATTGCGCCAGCATCATGGATTGTCGAAGATGAGCGTGGTGATCCGCAGAAAATAGCTCCCTGTGGTGGAACACTGGCCGATGGCGGCACCCGCACGGGCGCAGTTACCGAGGTTACCGGGGGACAGTTACTTCGAGTGGCCATCAACGAAACCATTTATCATCCCGGCCATTACCGGATTT
>Ga0255769_10005085_pt1 | contig 12532 bp, 15 predicted proteins | sample 041ome_9_FD_179637 | JGI IMG/M metagenome (GOLD analysis project Ga0255769, IMG submission 179637) | Coastal salt marsh microbial communities from the Groves Creek Marsh, Skidaway Island, Georgia - 041413US metaG (version 2) | ecosystem: Environmental > Aquatic > Marine > Intertidal zone > Salt... | reverse complement strand
GACAAAGACTAAGAGAAAGCTCTATTCAATGGAAAACAATTTTATCCATTGATTCTTTTTCACAAAAAATATTAAAAATTATAGAAGAAAAAATATTTACTTTATCAAGAATTAAAATCGTAAAAGTAGAATTATCAAAAAAAATTATTGATTACTTAGAAACTTATCAAAAAGAAGAAATTAATTATTTTGAAAAAAAGTATAAATTTAAAATTAAATTTGAAAAAAATGAAGATCTTTTATCTTACGAATATAAAATATCATTTAAAGATAATAAAAATAAGGAAATAGAAACAGTTAATTATATTGAGGAATTAATCATTCAAGAAAATATTTCTGTAGATTCAGGCACAGAAAATAGCTCTGAAGATAACAAGAATAAAAAGTTTTATAAAAAAAAGAAATTTTTTAAAAAAAAGTTTTTTAAAAAAAGAAGCAACTTTCATGAAAAACAAAACGAAGATACTTCTAAAAAAGATGTTGCTTAGTTATTAATTTTTCCCTCTACTGGCGATGATGGATTCGCTAATATTTTTTTTTCCATTCTTCCAGATAGGAATGATTGTCTACCAGCAATAACTGCATTTTTCATGGCCTTTGCCATAAGAATTGGGTTATTTGCTTTTGCAATAGCAGAATTAACTAATACACCATCACATCCTAATTCCATTGCAATAACAGCATCTGAAGCGGTGCCGATGCCAGCATCTACAATGACGGGAATTTTTGATTGTTGCTTAATAATTTGTATATTTATTTTATTTGGTATTCCTTGGCCCGATCCAATTAAAGAACCTAGAGGCATAATTGCTACTACGCCAATTTTTTCTAATTCTTTACATGCTATAGGATCATCTGCGCAATAGACCATCACCTCAAATCCTTCATCCACTAATACTTTTGCAGCTTTTAAAGTTTCTTGCATATTTGGATATAATGTTTGCTCATCACCTAATACCTCGAGCTTTACTAAGTTCCATCCTCCACTTGCTTTTGCTAAACGTAATGTTCGCAAAGCATCTTCAGCAGAATAACAACCTGCAGTGTTTGGTAAATAAGTTATTTTTTTTGGATCTATGTAATCCATCAACATTGGCTCTTTGGGATCGGTTATATTTACTCTTCTTACTGCAACAGTAACAATATCAGCTCCTGATGCGCTTACGGCATCAGAAGTTTGTTTAAGATCTTTATATTTTCCAGTTCCTACAATAAGCCTTGAATTAAATACTCTTTTTCCAATTTTAAATTCATCCATATTTTAACCACCACCTATAAAAGTAACAATTTCAACTTGATCATTATTTTTCAAAACTGTTTTCGTATAATTTTCTTTATGAAGCACTTTTCTATTTAGTTCAATTGCTACCTTGCCTTTAGGAATAGATAATTCTTCAAGCAAAGAATCTATATTAACACCCTCGCTCAAACTATATGGTTTTCCATTTAATTGTATTTCAATCATTTTTAATATATTTACGATTGTATCTTTATGAATATAAAAATTCAAATAATCAATGGACCTAATCTAAATCTACTTGGAAAAAGAGAGCCCGAGATTTATGGTCATTTAACAATGGAACAAATTGAAACAAAGACCAAAGAACATTCTTCAAAAAAAAATATTGATGTAGATTTTTATCAATCAAATATAGAAGGAGAAATTGTTAATAAGATACAGGATGTTAGTGAAAAAATTAGCGGTTTAATTATTAATGCTGCAGCTTTCACACATACATCTGTTGCAATATTAGATGCACTGAACACTTTAACAATCCCAAAAATAGAGATCCATTTATCAAATATTTATGCAAGAGAAGAATTTAGACACAAATCTATGATTAGCAAATCTGTAAATGGAGTTATTTGCGGATTTGGTTTAAATAGTTATATATTAGCAGTAGATGCAATTGAAAATATTTTAAAAAAATGAAGATAGACAAAGATTTAATTAAACAGCTTTCTGAATCTCTAAATGAATTTCATTTAACAGAATTAGAATACTCAGACGGAAAAACAACTATAAAAGTAGGAAAAGGATCCAAAGCCATAACAACAACATCACCCACAACCGAATCCTCGATAAAAACACAAGTTCAAAAAGAAGATACTTCTTCAAACATTATTCGTAGTCCGATGGTTGGTACAGCTTATCTTTCTCCAGAACCTGGTGCAAAACCATTTGTGTCCGTTGGAAATAAAGTAAAAAAAGGAGATACGATTTTGATTATTGAAGCCATGAAAACAATGAATCACATTCAATCTACTGTTGATGGAGAAGTAATAGAAATCTTAATCAACGATGGTGAAGCTGTAGAATTTGAGCAAGCTCTAGCTAAAATAAAATAAATAATGATAAAAAAAATATTAATTGCCAATAGAGGTGAGGTGGCAGTTAGAATTATTAGAGCTTGTAAAGAATTGGATATTAAATCTGTTGCAGTTCATTCTAATGTTGATCATGAATCAATGCATGTTCAACTTGCAGATGAAAGTATTTGCATCGGTCCTCACAAAGCTCAGGATAGTTATTTAAACATACCGTCACTAATTTCAGCTTTTGAAATATCTGGAGCCGACGCAATTCATCCAGGATATGGATTTTTATCCGAAAATTACGAATTTGCTAAAATTTTAAAAGAGCACGAAATTAAATTTATAGGTCCATCTCCAGAATTGATAAAAAAAATGGGTGATAAAATTGAGGCTAAACGTATAGCAAAAGATCTAGGTTTGCCTACAATAGAAGGATCTGAAAAAGGTATATCAAAGATTGAAGATGCGATCGAAATATCTAATAAAATTGGCTATCCAGTATTGATTAAAGCTGCTGGAGGTGGTGGCGGCAAAGGAATGAGAATAGTAGATAAAGAATCAGACCTTCTCGAAAATCTACAAATGGCTAAAAATGAAGCAAAAAAATTTTTTGGTAATGACGAGGTATTTATTGAAAAGTATTTTAAAAATCCAAGACACATAGAAGTGCAAATACTATCTGATGGAAAAGATAATACTGTCCATCTTGGAGAAAGAGATTGTACCATTCAGAGAAGGCATCAAAAAGTAATTGAGGAGACTCCAAGCCCCGTACTTAGTGAAGACCAAAGAAATGAATTATTAACTACATGCGTTAAAGCTATTTCAAAGCTTGGTTATGAAGGTGCTGGAACTCTAGAATTTATCTACGAAGATGGAAAATTTTATTTTCTAGAAATGAATACAAGATTGCAAGTTGAGCATCCTGTTACAGAGGTAGTTACTGGTGTAGATATTGTTAAAAGACAAATAGAGATAGCTTCAACTGGAGAGTTAAGTTTAAAACAAGAAAATATAAAATTTAATGGTCATGCTATTGAATGTAGAATTAATGCTGAGGATTATTTGAAAAATTTTCAACCAAGCTCAGGCATTGTTCAAATTTATCACCAACCTTCAGGTCCAGGAACTAGAGTTGATGGCTGCTTATTCCAAGGTGTAAAAGTTCAACCTTACTACGATAGTTTGATAGCTAAATTAATTTGCTATGGAAAAGATAGAGACTCAGCAGTTACTAGACTCAAAAGAGCACTTGATGAATTTGTTATTAATGGAATTGAAAGCACTATAAATCTGCATAAAAAAATATTAAGACATGAAGATTTTTTACAATCTCGTTACGATGTTAATTGGCTAGCAAATTCAAAAATTCTTGATCAATAGCAATTTTCAATCCACAAATCATAGTTAGCGTGCTCAAAAGGATTTACGGAAGGATATTTGTTAATCATCCAACCATTATAAATATAGACTATATCTTTATTTGCTTTTGTTTGATCTTGTACTTGTAAAAAAGCATAGATATCAGAGGATCCAGTTTTATTATCAATTACGCATTTTGTTATTTTAATCCTCAAGTCATTTATTATTTTAATTTTTCCAATATTTAAAGAATGATTTGTTTTTTTGGAGGTTATTTTGTCTAAAATTATAATTTGAGCTTGATTATTTGATTTATCATAAACTAAAATATTATCATCTGTTAAAGCTGACAATGGAATTATAAAGAAAAATAAAACCAGAAATATTAATCTGGAAGCCATTTTTTATAATTTTCTTTTTTTTCTTTAGTAATTTTCTTCGGATGATAAGCGTGATCAGATCCTGTTAAATTTTCATGATGCGGTTTTATCCAGGGGTAATCAACTAGATTTGTTTTATCAGGTGTTGAAATAACTGTCTTATGTATCCACATGTGCCATTCGGGTGGAATTTTAGACGCTTCTATTTCATTTTTATAAATAACCCATCTTTTAGTATCTTTTAGATTTTTGTAATATTCATTTCCAAACTGATCTTCGCCAACTTTTTTTCCATAGAACAAAGTGAATAAAAAAGTTCCAACGGTTTGATTGTTCCACCACGTAAAAATAGATTTTAAAAAATTTGTTAACATGTTCGTGCTTAGGTTGTTAAATTTTTGTTAGACTTATCTCATATTGTAAAATAGAAGACAATATAAATCCAATTATTGATTCTTATTAAAAATTATGAGCAAATATTTAGCAGAAAGTTTTTACACTTGTTTATTTAAAATTACACATCAGTTAGAAGAAGTAACAAACGAAAGTCTTAAAAATTTAGAAAATCGAAAAGACGGAAAATTTGATTTAATCGATATTAAATTCAACAAAAGAAAAACAAGATCATTAAGCGATATTCCTAATACTCAAAGCAAAACTACCGATATTTCTGATAAAGAAAACTCTCTTCAGGAAATGTTACAAACTTCACAAAAATTATCAGAGAATTTTTCAGAAAATAAAAATCTAAACAAATTAGAAACAAAACTTGCTGCAGGTAGACGGAAAATGCCAGATAGAAGAAAAGGATATATTCAAAAAGCAACCGTTGGAGACCACAAAGTATATCTTCATATCGGAGAATATGATGATGGTAAAGTTGGAGAAATTTTCATTGATACAAATAAAGAAGGAGAGCTTGTAAAAGCTCTAATGAATAACTTCGCAATAGCTATTTCATTAGGTTTGCAGTACGGGGTTCCTTTGGAGGAGTTTGTTGATGCATTCATTGATACTAAATTTGAACCATCGGGAAAAATTCAAGGTAATGACCGAATTTTAAGTGCCACTTCTATTCTTGACTATATTTTTAGAGAGCTTGCAATATCTTATTTAAATAGAGAGGATCTTGCTCACACCCCATCGATTAAAAAAATTGAAACTACAGGTGGAGAAGAAAATCTAGAAGAAAGTAAATTCCTTGATGTCTTAAAAAATATTACAAGTAAGGGATTTGTTAGAAACCAATACAAAGAAAAATTGGTTGATCTTAGCAATGTAAGATTAAATATAAAAAGTAAAAAGGCTTAACTTTTTATTATTTTAGCAATTTTAAATTAAGTTCTTTTAACTGATTGTCACTAACTTCACTTGGTGCATTCATCATTAGATCTTGAGCGCTTTGGTTCATTGGAAACATGGTCACTTCTCTAATGTTTTTTTCATCGGCTAGCAGCATTACAATTCTATCAAGACCAGGAGCTATACCTCCATGTGGAGGAGCGCCATAAGATAAAGCATTAATCATTCCAATAAATTTTTTATCAACATCTTCTTTTGAATAACCAGCTATATTGAACAGTTTATACATCAATTCAGGTATATGATTTCTAATTGCTCCAGAAGAAAGTTCTATCCCATTACAGACGATGTCATACTGGTAGGCTTTAATATCAAGAGGATTATCAAAATCTAGTTTGGTAATATCACCTTGTGGCATTGAAAAAGGGTTGTGACTAAATTCAATTTTTTTAGTAGTTGGGTCTATTTCAAACATTGGGTAATCAACTATCCAACAAAAAGCAAAAGTATTTTCATCAATCAAATTTAAATCTCTTCCGACTTTGTCTCTTGCCAATGACATGATTTTTTCAACTTCAGATTTATTTCCACAAGCAAAAAATATACTATCTCCTACTTCTGCCTCACATAATTTCATTAAATTTTTAATTGCATTTTCAGAAAAAAGTTTACCAACTGGTCCTTTTGCTGAAAGCGCATTATTTTCTTTTTCAATAGTTAAATATGCTAAGCCCGAAGCTCCCTGCTCTTTAGCCCACTTATCAATTCCATCAAAAAAACTTCTGGGCTTATCAAATGTTTTGGGTGTCTTTAAAGCTCTAACAACCGATCCACTTTTTACAAGTTTTTTAAAAATTTCAAATTTTACATCATCTTCTAAAAACAATTTAGTTGTATCAAAAATAATTAAAGGATTTCTTAAATCAGGTTTATCAGACCCATATTTTAAAAGTGCATCTTCATAAGTAATTTGTGGAAAATTTTCTTGTAATATTTTCTTAGTTGAAAATTCTTTGAAGACATCCACAATCAATTGCTGAACTACTTGAAACACATCTTTTTGTTCAACAAAAGACATTTCAATATCTAATTGATAAAATTCACCAGGACTTCTATCTGCTCTAGCATCTTCATCACGAAAACATGGAGCAATTTGAAAATACCTATCAAAGCCAGCTACCATTATTAATTGTTTAAATTGTTGAGGTGCTTGTGGTAATGCATAAAATTTTCCAGGATTCAAACGACTTGGAACTAAAAAATCTCTTGCCCCTTCTGGACTGGAGGCTGTTAATATCGGAGTTTGAAATTCTAAAAATCCTAATTCTTTCATTTTTTTTCTAATAAAAGAAATTACATTTGAACGAAGAATAATGTTTTGATGAAGTTTTTTTCTTCGCAAATCTAAAAATCTATACTTCAATCTAATGTCTTCAGCATAATCTTGATCACTAAACACAGGCATTGGTAACTCTTTGCAATAAGACAAGATTTCAAAATTACTAACTTTGATCTCAATTTCACCTGTAAGCAAATCTTTATTGATAGTCTCTAATGATCTTTTGCTAGCTACACCCGATACTCTAACAACAGTTTCGAGTGACGTTTTTTCAATTAAATTAAAATTAGGATTATCATTTTGAATTACACATTGAGTAATTCCGTAATGATCTCTTAAATCTAAAAATAATAGGTTTCCATGATCTCTTTTTTTGTGTATCCAACCTGAAAGAATAACTTCTTCGCCATCATTTTTAGCGTTAAGTTGATAACAATTATGTGTTCGATAAATATTCACTACAAAGCTCCGAAAATTAAATACATTTAATAACTAAAAAAAACAATGATTATTGAAACAAACCAATCTTTAGAATCTTATTGCAAAGAGCTCTCTAAAAAAAAAATTGTATTCATGGACACCGAATTTGACAGAAGAAGCACATATTTTTCAAAATTATCATTCATAACTATATCTGACGGCAAAAAAACTAATATTATAGACTGCTTACAGAAAAAAGTATCGTTAAATCCTTTAGAGAAAATTATTAGTAATAAAAAAATTACAAAAGTATTTCATGGATCGCAACAAGATTTAGAGATTTTTAGAAATATGAAAATACAAATACACTCCATATTTGATACTCAAATAGCAGCACAATTTTGTGGTTATAAAAATGCTCCTTCGTATGCAAATTTAGCTAACGATATATGCAAAATAAATATCGATAAAACTTTGCAAAATAGTGATTGGCTTAAGCGACCAGTAAATAAAAAAATGATTTCATATTTAGAATCAGATGTAAAATATTTGAGCAAAATCTATAAATTTTTTAATAGAAAACTAAAAAAAAATAAAAATTTAGAATTTTTTAATGAAGAAATGAATAATATTAATGTTATTTCTAATTTAATTTCTAGTAGTGCTATAAGAAAAAAAATAAATCATCAAAATATTAAACTAAAACAATTTCAAGATTTATTAAAATTTAGAGAAAAAATAGCAAAACAAAAAAATATACCTAAAAATTGGGTTTTTAAAGATGAAGATATCAATAACATTATTGAAAATAAAAATTATCTAAACTTAAAAAAAAATAAAAATTTAAACATAAATGAAAGAAAAAAAATAATAAGTTTGTTTCAAAAAATAAAATTAAAAAAAATAAAAATAAATTTTAATAGTAATATTGAAAAACTAGTTAATATATTAAAATCAGAAATTTCAAAAAAATATATAATTGCAGAACAGTTAATAGCTACAAAAAATGAAATTAAATTATTTTTAGATAATAATATTATAGTTCAATCAAAATGGAGAAATAAGATATTTTATAAACCAATTGAAAAATTAATTAAAAAAGGAATAAATATAAAAATAAATAATAATAAAATTATTTTTTAATTTTTTTCAAGGATTGAATTAATTACTTTTTTTGTAATTTTTTTTTTATCAACCAAGTTCTTCCTATCTATCAACTTAACAAAAGTGTTTATAGCTAGATAAGATCTTTCGATTTTACTTAAAATAAAATCAGTCATTTTTGGCTCTAGAGCAATTTGTCTGTCAGAAAAACTTTTTAACAAAATAGAGTAAAGTAAATTGTCTGAAGGATTGTGTATTTCAATATTAAAAATTGATTTAAATCTTGATCTCAAATCATTTAAAGCAAAATGAAGTTTTGCGGTATCATGCAAGGAAGAAAATATTAAAAAATTACCATTTGATTTAAAATGATTATAAATCAAAAATAACAATTCATTGTCAATTTCATTGGTAATATCTTCTATAATTATTTTTTTTTGTTTTAAAACATTGTCAATATTGCTTTTATTAATTTCTTTTTTTGAAATTTTTACAAAAGAATTTTTTTTTGCAAAAATTGATAATAAAAAAGTTTTGCCTGATTTTTCTGGACCAAAAATATTTACTATATTTTCATCCCAATTTGGCCAAGTATTTAAAAAATGATAAACCTCCTCGTTACTTTTTGAAACACAAAAATCATCTTCTAAAAAAAAATTTTCTTCTGTAAAATTAAATACCTGCTGCTCATTCATTAGTTAACAATCTCCAAGAATTAAAATTTTCTTTCAAAATAAAATTTATTTCCTCTAAGTTTTTATTAAGATCATTAATTGTGCCTGAATAATAAATCTTTCCCCTATAAGCTTTAGAAGATACTTCAATATCCTTAATTTGCTTAATGTTGTTTAGTTTTTGTAATTTTGATCTAATAATATTTAATTGTCTAATATTTTGAATATTGGTTGTGAATTCAAGGGATGTAACCAAACTAGAAAAAATTGTATTTTTCTTTTTCCATATCTTTTCTGTTTCAATTTTAATTGTATTAATTAGTTTAGATAACTGCAAATCACTTATTGTATGTGAAAAAACTTTATAATAATTAGTTTTGTTCAAAGTTAATTTATACTGAATATTATCTAAATCTTTATCAAAATTAATAAATAAAATTAATGAATTTTTTAAACCATATTTTTTTAAAAAATAGGAACTATCATAATAATTAATATCAAACGAATTTAGATCTATATTTTTTTGATCCTCCAAATCTCCAGTTGGAATTAAATATTTGACTAACTTAGTTTTATCTTCATCCAGATTCCAATTAGAAAGAAAAAAATTATCTTCCCATAACTTAATAGTATTATTATATTTAAGTATAGGTATTACCAAAACTGGTGAACTTACTGTATCTGTGTAAATAATATTTCTACTATTTAATAAATTTTGTATTTTTTTTTTGTGAAAAGTTATTGATGTTTTAAAAATAAAATTTTTTTTATTTTTTTCTTCTGCCAGAATATTAAATTTTACTATTGATTCATTTATATTGTTAAAATCAATATTTTTAATCTTCCAGTACTCGTCCTCCACCAAAACTCTTTTTGCAAAAGTATCAAAAGAACTATTTATTGCTTCTATTATAGCTTCATTTCTACTATATTTTTCTTTGCTATAGTCTGTTTTAAGAATAGTGTTTTCAACTTTAAAGATATCACTATAAGATTTGTTAGATAAAATTATTAATATTAATAAAATTAAAAATAGTTTATAAATTACTTCATATTTTTTTAAAAAATTAAATTCTAAAATATTCATTTGTGCAAAAAAAATTTACCTATAAACAAAGTGGTGTTGATATTAATAATACAACAAGACTTGTAAAATATATTTCAAATTTATCAAATAAAACAAAGATCAAAGGTTCTTCAATAAGAAATTTTAAAAATATTGGCGGCTTTGGTTCTTTATTTGATCTATCTCAATATAATATTAAAAATCCAGTATTGGTTAGTTCTACTGATGGTGTGGGCACTAAGCTTGAAATCGCTAATGAAATGAAAAAATTTGATACCATTGGCATTGATTTGGTTGCGATGTGCGTCAATGACCTGATTGTACAAGGGGCAAAACCTTTGTACTTCCTAGACTATATTGCAATAGGAAAAGTAATTGCGAAAAAATATAAAGATATTCTCAAGGGAATTGCAAAAGGATGTAAGATTTCAAATTGCTACTTAGCAGGTGGAGAGACTGCTGAAATGCCAGGAGTCTACACAGGGAATAAATTTGATTTAGCTGGTTTTTCTGTTGGTGTAATAGATAAAAAAAAAATTATAAATGGAAATAAAATTAAAAATAACGATGTAATTTTAGCAATTCCATCATCGGGTGTTCATTCTAATGGGTATTCATTAATTAGAAAAATTTTAAAAGATAAAAAAATTAAGTATACACAAAAAAATAAAAAACTTTTTCATGACTTATTAACTCCTACAAAAATTTACGTAAATGAAATAATAAAATTGGTAAATCTAAATTTAATTAATGGTTCTTGTAATATTACGGGCGGTGGACTTTTGGAAAATATTCCTCGAGTTTTAAAAAAAGGAGTTTGTGCTGAAATAAACTTAGACAATATAAAAGTACAAAATATTTTTCGCTGGATAAATAAACAGGGTGTTGAAGAGAAAGAAATGCTCAAAACTTTTAACTGTGGTGTTGGTTTTGTATTATTTGTAAAAAAAAATAATGTTAAAAGAATTCAATCTTTTTTTTCAAAACAATTTAAGCCATATATTTTAGGCTCTATAAAAAAAGATAAAAATACAAAAATAAAATTTAATGGAAAAATTAAATTTTAAAAAAAAAATTTGTGTTTTTATTTCTGGAAAAGGCTCAAATTTACAATCACTGTATAAATATTCTCTGTTAAAAAAATCTAATTATAAAATTCATTTAGTGGTTTCAGACAAACATGAGGCAAAGGGATTAATTTTTTCTAAAAATAAAAAAATTAAATCAATTGTTATTAATGGCAATAAAGAAGCTTTTGAAAAAAAAATTTTTCATATAATTAAAAAAGAAAAAATTAATATTTTGTGTTTAGCTGGTTTTATGAAAATTCTTAGTTCTAATTTTATTACAAAATTAAAAATTCCAATAATAAATATTCATCCTTCGTTGTTACCAAAATATAAAGGATTAAATACTCATCAACGAGCCATAGACAATAATGAAAAATTCTCTGGTTGCACAGTTCATTATGTTACTGAAAAATTAGATAGTGGAAAAATAATCTCCCAAAAAAAAGTTAAAATTTTAAAAAAAGACAATGTAATAAGTTTAAAGAAAAAAATTCTTCAACTGGAACATAAACTCTTCCCTGAAACTTTAGATAAAATTTGTAAAAATTAACTAAAAAATAGTTCTATTTCTCTTTTTGCACTTTCTGCTGAATCTGAACCGTGAACAGAATTTTTATCAATAGATATTGCAAACATTTTTCTAATAGTGCCCTCTTTTGCCTCGCTTGGATTAGTAGCTCCCATTAATTCCCTATTTTTTTGAATAGCGTTTTCACCCTCTAAAACCATAGCAACCAAAGGACCTGAGCTAATATAACTACAAAGGTCATTAAAAAATGGTCTTTCTTTATGCATTTCATAAAATTTTTCTGCAAAATGTCGGTCTACATGTATTTTTTTCATATGACCAATTTTAAGATTATTGTCCTCAAAGACATTTATAATTTTACCTATTAGATTTCTTTCTACTGCGTCTGGTTTAATTAAAGATAATGTTTGTTCCATATTATTTCTCGTAATGCTCCTTTACTAGTCTGTTTAATAATTTTACTCCATACCCAGTTGCTCCCTCTGGAGTTACTTCTGTATTTTTTTTTGTCCAAGCCATGCCCGCAATATCTAAATGCGCCCAAGGAGTTTTGTTTCTTATAAATCTTTGAAGAAACTGAGCTGCAGTTATTGATCCTGCCCCACCTGAATAATTTATATTTTGCATATCTGCAATTTTTGAGTCCATAAGCTTGTCAAAATTTTCATTAAGGGGTAGCCTCCATGCTTTTTCATTATCTTTTAAACTTACTTCTTGAATTTGATTAGCTAATTTATCATTATTAGAAAATAACCCAGCATACTCATTACCAAGCGCTACTACAATTGCTCCAGTTAACGTAGCTAAATTTATTATGAATTTTGGTTTAAACTTATCTTCTGTGTAAGCAATTGCATCAGCTAGTACTAGTCTACCTTCGGCATCAGTATTTAAAATTTCAATGGATTGTCCTGAATAACTTTTAACAACATCGCCTGGTCTCTGAGCATTTCCATCAGCCATATTCTCA
>Ga0255769_10005077_pt1 | contig 12547 bp, 4 predicted proteins | sample 041ome_9_FD_179637 | JGI IMG/M metagenome (GOLD analysis project Ga0255769, IMG submission 179637) | Coastal salt marsh microbial communities from the Groves Creek Marsh, Skidaway Island, Georgia - 041413US metaG (version 2) | ecosystem: Environmental > Aquatic > Marine > Intertidal zone > Salt... | reverse complement strand
GTGTAAACTGATTGTTCAAACTGTCAACATAGATGTTTGACCATCTTTGAGTGTTATCACCTAGGTCATATGTACTGTCAGCAGTTGGAACAATGTTTGATCCAACTTCAGCACCTAATGTAATAGTATCTGTATCAGCATCACCTAATGTAATATCACCATTTGCAGTAATGTCACCAGTAGCAACAATGTTTCCTGTTACACTAAGTTGTGTAGCACTAAGAACCATTTTTTCACTACCACCAATATCAAAGCGGATGATGTCTTCGTCAGCTGACTCTTCAACTTGGATCTGTGTGTCACCATCAATGTCAGCAAGTGTGTTGATTGTGGTAGTAGTAGTAAACTTACGTACCTCAATCAAGTCACCGGTTGCTGGTGCTGTAGTAAATGACAGTGTATTGCCTGTAATACCATAAACAGTTGTTGGCTCTTGGACAATACCGTTTAGTGTAACAAATACACCAGCAACAGTATAACTATCTGCACCACTCAGTGCTGAAAGTGTAAAGTCTGTTGTAGTATCATCACCACTGAATGTTTGTGATGAAGCAATTGTAAACGCTGTACTAATTGACTCCCAACTGTCTGCATCATAGTATTCAATACCGCCTACTGTTGTATTATAACGGAACATACCTGTTACACCTGTTGGACGATTTGCTGTAGTACCAGCTGGTATAATCATTGCACCTGTGTCGTTTATGTGGAATACTGCGTTAGCATTTGGTGCACCACCAATACCAACATTATCGTTACCAGCGTCAACAACTAGTAGAGTAGTGTTTGTATCACCTTCTACTACGAAGTCTACGTCAGCGCCTGCTTCGTTAACACGAATTGAGCTAGTTGCTGCACCATCAATTTTGAGGATACCAGTACCGTTTGTAATGGATGTATCTGTACCATCATGGTTGATAGTAAGGTCATTGCCTGTACCAACTCTAAGTGAGCCAGCGTCAGCAATGTCAACGTTGCTTGATGCTGTAATAGCACCTGTAACAGCAAGTGTTGAACCATTAAATGTTAAGTTACCACTGTCTTCAATAGCACCACTTGTTCCTGCTAGTACTACACGACCACTTGTTAGATCACTAACTGTAGCACTGCTTAGTGTAGTTGCGCCAGCACTCAATGTACCGGTTGTTGCAACATTACCTGTTGTATCAGCAACAGTAAATGCACCATCAACGTCAATACCTGCATCAAGTGAAGCAAGTCCACTTGCATTGATAACACCAAGTGTTGATGTACCTGTTACGGCAAGTGTACCACTTGTGCTTACGTTACCTGTTATGTCAGCAACAGTAAATGCACCATCAACGTCAATACCACCATCAAGTGAAGCAAGTCCACTTGCATTGATAACACCTAATGTTGATGTACCTGTTACATCTAGTGTACCACTTGTACTTACATTACCAGTTGTATTTGCTACGGTAAATGCTCCATCAACGTCAATACCACCATCAAGTGAAGCAAGTCCACTTGCATCAAGTGTGCCAACGTCTGTGTTACCAGCAGTTAATGTACCAGTTGTGCTTACATTACCACTTGTATTTGCTACTGTGAAAGCACCATCGACATCAATACCACCGTCTAGACTTGCAAGGCCACTTACGTTCACAACACCAAGTGTTGAAGTGCCATCAACAGTAAGTGTGCCATTTGTGCTAATATTACCATCCATAGCAATATCAAGACCAGTTGCACCATAACCACCACCAACTTCAAATGTCGTTCCATCAAAAGTTAAGTTAGCGTCATCTTCTAGTGCACCACTTGCACCGGCAATAACAATACGATTGTTTGTTAGATCACTTACTGTAGCACTTGCTAGGGTTGACTCGCCGGTAACACCAAGTGTACCGCCTACTGTAACATTGCTGCTAAATGCACCTGTAGTAGCACCACTTAGTGCACCACTGCTTAATGTGGCAGTGCCGTCTGTTAGTGAACCACCAGTGATTGTACCATCGGCTGTGATTGTACCGTTTGTGCTAACATCGCCATCCATTGCAATGTCAAGACCTGTAGCACCGTAGCCGCCACCAACTTCGAAAGTGGTGCCGTCAAATGTTAGGTTAGCACTATCCTCTAGTGCACCGCTTGTGCCAGCAATAACAATTCTGTTGTCAGTTAAGTCTGAAACAGTTGCGCTTGCTAGTGTGCTTTCGCCTGTTACACCTAATGTGCCACCAACTGTAACATTACTGCTAAATGCGCCAGTTGTTGCGCCGCTTAGTGCGCCTGAACTTAGTGTAGCAGTGCCGTCTGTTAGTGAACCGCCAGTAATAGCACCATCTGATGTAATAGCACCGTTTGCTTGGATAACGCCTGCTGCACTGATTGTTACACCAGATGAGCCGTATCCACCGCCGATTGCTGCGTCATTTAGTGTTGCTGTACCTGTACCAGTAATTGTAGTACCTGTAATAGCACCAAAAGTTGCTGCGCCGGCAGTACCACTGAATACTTCACTTGCGTTAGTTGCTCCTGTTAGGAAAACAAATGCGTTTGCGTCGTTGTCCCAACCAAAGAAGCCAGTCTGCACGCTACCGTCGTAATAGAGGAACTCAATACCACGGTCTTTACCACCATCTTCGCTTAGACCTGTAACACCAAGTCTCATTACTGGATCTTCAAGTTCTGTAGTTGTACTGTTAACTGTTGTAGTTGTACCGCTAACTGTTAAGTTACCTGCGATTGTAACATCGTCTGGTAGACCAATAGTAATTGTGTTATCTGTTACTGTTGTTACAATTTCATTTGCTGTACCAGCAAATGTCAGTGTATCACTACCAACTGTTACTGTGTCTGTACCACTATCACCAGCAATATCAAATGCTGAAGCATTTGATACTGAACTATCAACATATGCTTTGGTTGCTGCGTCTTGGTTAGAAACTGGATCAGCTACGTTAGTAATCTTGTTTGAACCAACATCAATTGTTTGTGCTGCTGCAACTGTAAAGCCGCTATCAAAGTCTGCACTTGCACCAAATGTTGCTGTACCTGTAACAGTAATAGCATCACCTGAGGCATCGCCTAGTGTAACTGCTCCATTAAGTGTGGTTGCACCATCGACATTAAGTGTACCAGTTGTACCAATATTACCATTACCGTTTGCAACAGTAAATGCACCATCGACATCAATACCGCCATCAAGTGAAGCAAGTCCTGAAGCATTGATTACACCAAGTGTTGAAGTACCATCAACAGTAAGTGAACCATTTGTACTTACGTTACCGTCCATTGCGATATCAAGACCAGTTGCACCATAACCACCGCCAACTTCAAAGGTTGTACCATCAAATGTTAGGTTTGCATCATCTTCGAGTTCGCCGCTTGTGCCTGCGATAACAATACGATTGTTTGTTAGATCACTTACTGCTGCACTTGAAAGAGTTGATGCTCCAGCACTTAATGTACCACTTGTGCTTACGTTACCTGTTGTATCAGCAACAGTAAATGCGCCATCAACGTCAATACCGCCATCAAGTGAAGCAAGTCCACTTGCGTTCACAACGCCAAGTGTTGAAGTACCATCAACTGTTAATGTACCATTAGTGCTAATATTACCATCCATTGCGATGTCAAGGCCGGTAGCACCGTAACCGCCGCCTACTTCAAATGTAGTACCGTCAAATGTTAGGTTGGCATCGTCTTCTAGCTCACCGCTAGTGCCTGCAATAACAATACGATTGTTTGTTAAATCACTTACGGCTGCACTTGAAAGTGTAGCTGCGCCTGAGCTTAGTGTACCAGTTGTAGCTACGTTACCAGTTGTATCTGCAACTGTAAATGCTCCGTCAACGTCAATACCACCGTCAGCACTAAGTAGACCACTTAGGTTTACAATACCTGCTGTGGTTGTACCTGTAACACCAAGTGTTGTGCTAATTGTTGCAGCACCTGTAACAGCCAATGTTGAACCATTAAATGTTAAGTTACCACTGTCTTCAATTGCACCGCTTGTACCAGCAAGTACTACACGACCACTTGTTAGGTCACTAACTGTAGCACTACTTAGAGTTGTTTCACCAGCACTCAATGTACCAGTTGTTGCTACGTTACCACTTGTATTTGCTACTGTGAAAGCGCCGTCTACGTCAATACCGCCATCAAGCGAAGCAAGTCCACTTGCGTTCACAACGCCAAGTGTTGATACACCTGTTACACCAAGTGTGCCAGTTGTTGCTACGTTACCACTTGTATTTGCTACTGTGAAAGCACCGTCTACATCAATACCACCGTCTAGGCTTGCTAGTCCGGCTGCATCTAGCGTACCAGCAACTAAGGTGTTACCAGTTGCTGCTGCTACTGTAAACTTGTTTGTGGCAACATCAAAGTCACCATCAACGCCAACTGCACCACTGAAATCACCAGTTGTTGCTGTTAGGCCTGCCATTTGTAGGTCAGCATAGCTGCTGATTGTTACGTTACCTGCAGTATCGCCGGTTTCTGCCCCAACGTTTGCAATTACGAATTCATCTGCGGACTCATCCCACATAATAGCTTGGTTATCTGATGAACCGCGGTCAATCATTAGACCTGAGTCATTGGATGGGCTACCACTAGTACCTTCTGAAAGGGTAATGAAGCTGTCGCTCACTCTTGTGTTAGTTGTACTAACGGCAGTAGTTGTACCACTTACTGTTAAGTTACCGCTAACCGTAAGATCACTTCCGTAAGTTAGATTATCTGCAAGCTTGCCTGCTGTAACAGCATTATTGGCAATCTTAGCTGTGGTAACTGCACTATCAGTGATCTGATTAGTTTTAATTCTGGTTAGGGCCATATATATATCCTCCGACCTATAAGTCAACGTTTTACGTTATTGTATTTATTGAGTTTAATCAAAAAGATATATGCACAGATGATAACGACGCCAGAAAACTCTGCGTTCTAGGGCGTTTATTTAAATGTCGGGAGGAATTTGTAAGCCTGTTACAAATTTATTTATCTAAATTAAATACGGCCGACAACAACCTCAATGATACCATCTCCACCATCATGAGCTTGTAATGATTTACCAATTACTTGACCAATTTTAGGATTATCTTCAGCACGAGCCATTCCATTACCAGCAGACACTAACATATCTCCTTTGGATATAGGACCTGTGACTTTACATGGCACCCGACCTTGCAATGCTACTGCAACACCAGTCTCTTCACTATTCATTAGATAACCAGGGTTTGATGAAATTACGCCAGCAATTTTCCTATCTCCATCTACAGTAGACACAGTTACTTCAGCGTCACCACCAAAAGAAACTACTGTGCCTGGCTCTATATCTGAATCAGAAGTATAGATTTCTGCCAAGTCAGCGTATTGTGCTGATGTTGCTACACCAGTTATAGTGCCTGCACTGAAGTTACCACTTGCGTCTCTAAACACAATAGTATTTGCAGTATTTGCGTTTGTAGCATTAGATGTAACAGTAAATGTTCCACCTTCGCTGCTTACTGAACCAGAAATACCGTTACCTGATGTAGCACCTGCGGCAACATAGTTGCCGTTAGTATTTGTACCAAGTGTTAGTGATATTGTGTCAGTTGTACTATCACCACGTGCTAGTGTAATAGTGCTTCCACTAATGGTTAAGACGTTAGCCGCAGAACCTAGTGCCTGTGCCGATGTAGTTGCAACTTTAGTCGCTAACGCAGTAGTTACAGTTGAAGCGTAAGAAGCGTCATCGTTAATAGCAGCCGCTAGTTCGTTCAATGTATCTAGGGCGCCCGGCGCGCCACCAATCAAGTTGGTGATTGATGTTGTAACATATGCAGTTGTAGCAATCTGTGTATTATTGGTAGCAGAACTTGCTGTTGGAGCAGTTGGAGTACCAGTCAATGCAGGAGATGCTGTAGGTGCTTTAGCGTCTAGTTGTGTTTGTATATTAGACGTTACACCATCTGTAAAGTTGAGTTCAGTTACACTAGAAGTTAGACCTGTTAGTGTAGTTGCAGAATCAGCATTACCAGTTACATCACCAACTAGATCAGCTGTAACAGTACCAGCACTGAAGTTACCACTTGCATCGCGGAAAACAATAGTACTTACTGTGTTCGCGTTTGTAGCGTTAGATGTAACAGTAAACGTTGAACCTTCACCGGTTGCACTGCCAGTTAGACCATTACCACTTACTGCACCAGTGCCTACATAGTTACCAGTTGTATCAGTACCTAGTGCAACACTGTTTTCTTGCACTGTAGCTGTTAGTGTAACGTTTGCACTACCATCAATGCTTACACTACCGCCTAAATCACCAGCTAGTGTGATTGTTCGTGCAGTAGTCCATTTTGCAGCATCTTCTGAACTAATATTTAATGTAGCTTCGGTAGTGCCGTCACTCTGGTATACACCCATCGTATTGTCACCATTATCTTTGAGTTGGAGTGTACCTAAATGTATCGTGCTACCGCTAAGGTATAGATCACGCCACTTATAGCTTGAGCTACCCAAGTCATAACCAGTTGTTCCATCTGAATTAGTACTTGGGATAATACCACTAGATGTAACAGTAAAAATTTCAGTGCCAGCAATATCAAAACGGATGAGATCTTCGTCTGCACTTTCTTCTACTTGTATTTTTGTATCGGCATCAGCATCCGCAATACTAGTCATTGAGAGATTAGAGCCATTGTAAAAATTTCTTACTTGAATTTTATCAGTTGATAAAGGAGCCTCGGTAAAAGTTAGGGTTGTTCCTGACACTGTGTAGGTATTATCAAGCCCGGGCTGTTGTAGAACACCGTTGAGTGTTACCCAAACATTGTTAGTTGTTGAACTAGCACTTAGAGTAAATTCCGTAGTACTATTATCACCAGTGAATTCATCTAATACAATAAGTTGATCTTCACCAACAGTTCTCCAACTACCATTATAAACTTCCAAGTTACCTGTACTAGTATTAAATCTTATCATACCAGTTTGCCCACTTGGACGTTGACCAGTTGTACCTACAGGAACAATCATACCCGATGTAGTATCAATTAGAACAAATCCAGTACCGCTTGGTTCTATAATTATTTCTTCATTGCTAACCGTAGTTTGTAATCTATTATCTGTAAAAGTAAATGCGCCAGTATCACCGCCTACACCAAACGTTCCACTGTACCTTGCACCTGCAATGTATACGCTCTTACCTGTAAAACTTACACCATTAGGAAGATTAGTACCAATGAAGTGTAGCACACCACTTTGATAGTCAAAGAACCATTCGTCATCGTTACCTGAACCAGTTGCGAATACTTGATCACCGCCGCTAGCACCAGCAGCATCACTTGATGTATGAATGTAAACTTTTACTTGATAGGTACTACCAAATTCTGGACTAATCCAATCTGTTTGTCCTGTTTTCCAAGTTCTATTTGCTGTTGCGGTACCATCAAGTGTACACTCGATAGGTCCACTTGTAGGATATACAGTAAGTACACCAGCACTACTAGCAGGTTGTGTGCTAGGAATACTACTAGCATCTTTCATAACCTTGTCAGCACGTAGCTGAAGTGGACTTGCTATAGCTTCGTTAGGTGCCTTTTTATTAGCGTTAGTGTCTGACTTAGTTGCTGCATAACCTAGCTTTTTCCATAGGTAGTCAACTTTTTGGGTATCTGTAATAGCCATTAGCTTGCTACTCCTACACTAAGTGCCGTTACACTTTGTCCGCTTGTTAATGCAATACGAACTAGTACAACATTGCCTGTTGCATTTGTGCCATTCTCACTGCCCAGTGTCATTGTGTAACCTCCACTTAGTGAAGTACTTGTTGCTATTCTATCACCTGAAGTAAACGCACACCCGTCGCTACCATTACCGCCGTTGCCTGTGTCACTGCCAGGCACACCGCTACCGCCGTATGTTGTGCTAGCATCTAGCCAACCATTTAGTCCACTTGCACTATCAATGGCAGTGCCTGGTGCTGCAATCCAAAGTCCAGCAATACCACTACTTGTAATATTAATATCAAAGTTACTCATTGTAGTTCTTCGGAAAGCAAATGTAAAGTATTGTGTGCCTGTATCACCACTACGATCTGGACCAGCAGGCAAGAAGCCTGAACTGTAATCAGTGACATCATATTTTAATACACCCAACCTAATGGTTGCTTCTTTTGTGCCGCTTACGCCTGGATCACTTGATTCAGTATATGGGCTATTGGTGTAGAAGTTTGTTGCACCATTGAAACTTGGATTGTCTGTAGTTGCTGCATTAAAGTCAAATATACGAACACCGTCGTCATCAAAGCCAGCGCCTAAACTGTCACTTACTGCAATAGCAATTTCACTAATGCCACTTTGCGCTGCTGTATGGACCTGTACCTTGCCTGTAATATCTGAATAACTACCAATGCCGTTTGCGTTTCTAGCGCGAATTCTAATTTGTTCAATTGTGCGTACACTGGAACTTGTTACTGGGATACTCAAATTTCCAATACCATATGCACTGCTAACACCAGTGTCTGCATTTGGAATACCACCAGTAAGCATACTAACTGCACCATCAATATTAGCATAGGTATAGTCTTGCCCACTAATTGCTGCGCTGCTTGTACCTTCAGCATTTGTACCACTGTCAATTTCAACAATATTTGATTGGTTGGTGTATGCTTGTCCAGTTAGATTACTGATAGTTGTACTTGCAAGTTGAAGTGTTGGACTTCCAGTGTTATAGTAAGGAATACCAGAAATATAACGCTTTGTACCGCCGCTACTTTCTGTAAGTGTACCTGCACTTGTTATGCTTGGACTAGATGTAATATCATCTCTAACAACATGAACATAGTTTGTATTGCCAGTTGCGTCATGTGTTAATCGTTGTGCGTTTACGCCAACGCTATATCCAGTTAGTGCCTTTGTAATCTTAGCATCAAATGTCTGGTAAAAATCGCTAGGGTAACTACTATTAATACTATTGTAGTCTACCTGTTGTGAAATTACTAGGCTTGTAAATGTTCCTGTTTCACCTGTTGACGTACTGAAAGTTTTTGTTCCATCATTGGTTGCATTAATTTCTGCTGCTAGTGTACCGCTTGCGCCATTGTAAGCATCATTTACTGTACTTGTATCAATAGTGCCGCTGGTATAGCGTCTTTCTGTACTTGTATTGAGAGCATCACCTGCACTAAGAGTATCTGCTGCACCGGTGTTGTCATCAAATCCTGCACACAATAGAGGTAAGGTGCCTTGTGCGCTATCACTTAATGTAATACTCTTTGTGCTAAGGTTAGCAGGTGCACTTGGTGTTGCTTTTAGATTAAAGGTTATACTTGTATCAACATCTGTCTGAGCTGTTAGATCAGGTGTGCCATTTGCTGTAAATGATAGATTATAGTTACCAGTACTTTCGCCAGCATAATCATGATCTAGCGTAGCGCCAATACTACCAGCACTTGAACCATCTTCTGTTGGTGTGTCGTTTGTACTTCCGTCTACCCAATCATATTCATAATCATCTGCGTTCTGCGAAGTATTTGTAGCACGGACTAGTGCACGATTGTTGCCACTTAAATCAGTAAAGTCATAAATTGTATACTGGTTATCACTGCTACCATCACTAGTTGTCACCGCGGTAGCAGCAATATTTGCTCTTACATCAGGTTCAACGTGTACAGTAAATGTACTACTAATAAATGGTGAGCTTGTATGATTACTAATAACTCGCAAGTTACCAGTGTAATCAACTGCTGTGCCACTTGCTTGATTTCCACTACTTAGAGCAAACGTATGACTAATAGCATTGCCTGTGTCACCACTACCACCAGCACCTACATTAACAGTTGTGTTGCTCGTACCGTCGCCCCATTGATACTGATATTGCAGTCCATATGTAGCATAACTGCCAATAGTTGCTTCTGTAGTATTTGTAAATGTTACAACGTGTCCGCTTGTGCCTTCTTCGTTGATGCCACTGTTATCATCAAGTGTCACACTAGGAGTGTGTGTATCGTAAATCTTGTAAGCATTACTATCGCTAGTAGGTGTTACACCAGGTGTTGCTGTACTGTGACTATCTAGTGTTAACTGAACAGTTCTTGTTACTTCTTGTTCTGTGCTTGCTGTAAATGTATGAGCAAGTCTACTGCCTGCTGTACCACCTGCGGCTGTGTCATCTGTAATTACATCATCGCTTTCGCTATCACCCCAATCCCACGTAAACTGGATTGTTGCACCGCCAATGTTTGTTGTATTGTTTTGGAAGTATACAGTATCACCGTCATCCCATTCGGTAATAGGTGAACCGCCACTGGATGCTGCATAGGCTGCAAAACTTACAACAGGATCTGCTGTATAGATTGTAATATATTCTGTTCTCGTTTTACTTTCTTCACTGCCACTGCCACTACCGCCGTTGTTATATGCTCGTACAGTAACGTCAAATGGGGACCCAACGTTTGTGTTATAAGTATGACTTGGTGTTGTATCTGTTGTGCCAGTTGTAGTATCACCGTCGCCCCAGGTAATGTCATATCTATTAGGGTTACCATCTGCTGTGATAGTAAGTGTTACTACTGTTCCTGCACCGCCACTGGTTGTGTCTGCTGTAAAATCAACATTGCTAACTGCGGTATTGTTTAATACATTTTGTACAACTTCATTTAAGTCATCAATGCTATCTGTAACTTTTGTACTAGTTGTCCAACTCTTATATAAACCATCTGTTACCAGGCTACTGTCTGTAGGAGTTCCAAGGGTAATTTCCATACCAGTACTGATTGCGCCGCTGCTTATCTGTGCGTCTACATATGCTTTAGTTGCTGCGTCTTGTGCGCTTGTTGGGTCTTGTACGTTGTGTATCTGATTGCTACCAAAGTCACCAGCACTTCTTACTTCTAATATGCCACTGCCGTTGGGTTCAATAACAACATTGGTATTTGTTTCGTATGTTGTGATCATATTATCAAACATACGAATATCATCAATAGTAATGGTACTATTAAGTACACTGAGGTTACCGCCAATGATAACATTACCAGTGGTTTCAAGTTGTACTGTGGGACTTGTGGTACCTACGCCTATGCGACCATTAGCGTAATCAATGACTAGAGTATCTGTATTAAACGCAAGATCATCATCTCGTTCTAAGTTTGCCTTAAGTGCTTTACCGCCAATACGACTGATAGTCATACTTGTTCTCTCCGCTATCTTGCGCTCACCGTACTAACATCCGAGGTGACAGGGTTTGTATAAGTTTATTTATGCTTGGATTGTTATGCGGCGGAGGTACTATCTAAACCGTGGATTACAGTAATAGTTTCGCCGCCGCCTGGTGGGCTAGTAAAGGTAATAGTTGTCCCGCTGAGTGTATAAGCACTAGCTGGATTCTGATAAACGTTACCTACAGCAACAATAATACGCTGAGTTTGATCGCTGGTTACACTTGTGCTCATTGTAAATGCTACAGTTGATCCGTCGCCAGTAAAGCTGTCTTGTGTAATACTAGCAAAACCAGTAGTTGCCATACTCAAAAAACTACTACCATTGTATACTTCTAAAGTATTAGTATCAGTATTAAATCTAATTTCACCTGCTATAGGAACAGTGCTGCGTGTAGCTGTTGATCCAGCTGGAACACTAAGACCAGCATCTGAACCTGCCCTAACACTACTTTCAATACTCTTTGTTTTTACGAATCTAGGCATATTAGATTCCTACATAACTTACTGTAGCATAGATGCTGCTTGTAGCACTTGCTGTTGCTTGAATAGTGTCGCCATCGGATAACACAATTTTTTCTATGTTTATAATATAGGTGTCAGCAGGATCAATACTTAAACCTTTAATGATCTGAGTCGTTGTGCCGGCGGTATCTCCATTAGGAACAATATAGACATCCAGTGTTCTTGCGCTAGCGTTATCGTTCATAAAGAAAATAGACGTAGTAGCACTACTACCACTACTTGTGTAGATTGTAGTTGCTGTATTTCCTACTAGTTGTTGTGCTATTGCCATTGTGTGTTTTCCTTAAAATATCAATCCATAAACTATGGCTTTACTTTTACTTACTAGTTCATCAGTTGTGCTGCCGTCTACAAAGTATAATCCTGTGCCACCGCCACTGGCAGTAGCAGCATAAAGTAATGTAGTACCTGTAACAGCACTAGGAGCACCGGGCTGATCTGCAAGTCGTAACGGACTTGTAACAACAAGATTTCCTGATCCATTGGGAATAATATTAATATCCTGATTGCTTACAGCACTTGTAATATTAAACCCATTTATGTCTAGATTGCCACCTAATTGTGGGCTAGTATCATCTAGGACAGCAGTAAGACCTGACCCTGATGAACCTGTAAGAATTGTCGTATATGTACTGCCACCGTCTGTACTAATTTTCCACAAGTCGTCATTTTCATCAAACACTATAAGAGCGTTAGCTGATGAACCACGATCTACTTCTACACCACTGTATCTACCAGTTACCCCAGATCCAAGTTCTCCAGCGTTTAATGTAATAACTGTATCTGTTAAACTTGTATTTGTAGTAGTTACAGTTGTTGTACTACCAGTAATAGTTAAATTCCCAGTGATCTGCGTGTCAG
>Ga0255769_10005053_pt1 | contig 12580 bp, 7 predicted proteins | sample 041ome_9_FD_179637 | JGI IMG/M metagenome (GOLD analysis project Ga0255769, IMG submission 179637) | Coastal salt marsh microbial communities from the Groves Creek Marsh, Skidaway Island, Georgia - 041413US metaG (version 2) | ecosystem: Environmental > Aquatic > Marine > Intertidal zone > Salt... | reverse complement strand
TGAGCACGCCGTTGAAATCGTAAAAGTTTTTGAAGAAGTTGTTGACGCCCTTACGACCTGCTTCGGGCATGATGGCGTCGTAGCCTTTGGCGACCGGCTTCACAAGGTAGCGGTCCAAGCCGTCGTTGGTGTTGTGCATCCAGCGGTTGTAACCCTCCCACGGGTCGGGTTCGGTTTGAGCATATGCCTGCGCCATTCCACAAAGGAGTAGCAGCATGACAGCGAGCATCTTGACCGCCGACCGCGTCGGCGCCAGCACCGCGCGCAACGCACTGCAAGACTCACGCGAGCGCGTGCGCCTTATCACTGACAAGGCGTTTGAATGGGAGAAATAAATTGTGGCGTACCGCAACATACCGAGGCGCTCTGGGCTCTCTTCGGGTGTAACTTTAACGCTATTGCGCGCGCGGGTCACGGGGGCTCAGCGTGGATTATCTACCATCCAACGTTGCACCTGCTGCCACTGCTGTTCCAAACGCTTGCTCGACACCGGCAGCCGGGTCTTCATTTGCTGCGCAAACAGCGACACCCGAAATTCCTCGAGCATCCATCTATAAACATAGGCCTCGTCAGAGAGACGAAGCAAACCCGGATATTGCTTGGTCGCTACCTCGAGTTTGTCTGTCCAGGGAGTCAATAACTGCAATGCCTTTTGATCTTTGAGGTATTGGCCGTTCAGCCGGCTGATGCGGTGCTCCGCCGCGCGAGCATAGCGCGGATACTGGGCCAGCCATTCGCTACCCGCATAGCGCACGGTGTCACTGGCCAGAAGGGTCGCCATGTTGCGCCAGCAGTCTTGCTGGCTGTCGACATAGTCCTGACTTCCCAACCGGGTCGCCGCCGTGCGCGCCGCGGTCCAACCGGTGAGCGCTTCACCGAGCTGCCCTGCCACCGCGGCCGCCTCGGCGTGCCAATTGGTGCGCAGGGTGTCGAACCACGCCTTAAACGCCGCCTCGTTACGCGGGGGTTCCACGCCGCGCAGGCGCTGGTGGGCGACCGCCGCAATAACATCCTCAACCAACTGCTTGCGATCAACCTCCACCGCGGCAAAAGCCAAAGTGAGTTCGTTACCCGCCAGCAACGACTTACGCAGGGATTTGATCAACTGACTGGCCTGTTTGATCGCCAGCGCCACCAACCCCGCCTCGTGGGCCAGCGCCGCCTCACCGGGGTAATCGAGCAAACGAATCGCCACGCCTGCTATCTCGGGCACCAGCGCCGGGTGGGCGATGACCTCGAGTCCGGCGGCCCGGGACTTCCACACCGCGGGCAACTCACCAAAATCCCAGCGCTCGACTGCTGCGCGCTCGGGGGAGTCAGCCTGAGGTGTGGCCACCGGCGCCTCTCCGCCTCTGAACTCAGCTACCAATGCCGCCATGTCGCGACCCTGCCCCAGCAGCTTGCCCGCGGCATCCACTACGCGAATATTCATTCGATAAAAATTTTCGAGCTGGCCCGGTTGCCACTCCGACGGACTCACCTGCACCCCCCGCTGGCGCTTGAGCACGCCACCCAGTGCCGTACAGAGGTCCGTATCCGCTGCGGCGAGTTCTGCCAGCGCCGCGTCGACCACGTCGGGTACGGGCACCAACTGTTTGCGGCTCGCCTTGGGCAAGCCCTTGATCAGCGCAATACATTTATCGCGGAGTAATCCGGGTACCAGCCAGTCGAACAGATAACGCGGTGCGCGATTCAACAGCGGCAGCGGGATAGTGATCGAGACGCCGTCGTTCTCACGGCCGGGCTCAAATTGATAGCGCAACTGGTAGTCGACTCCCTGCCAGTGCAAGGTGGGCGGGAACTGCGCCTCGACCTCGGCGCCCGGGTCGCGCACCAGAATCTGCTCACGCTTTAGCAAAAGGTGCTGCTCGCGTGTGCGGTCCTGTTTGAGCCATTTGATAAGCGAGGTCATACCGACACACGCCGTCCCGAGACGCTCGTCATAAAAACGCACCAGCGACTCTTCCTCAATAAGCAGATCGCGCCGACGGGTGCGGGACTCGAGCTCCTCCACCGAGCGCATCAGGGCGAGGTTATCGCGGAGAAATGCCGGCGGCTTCATCACGTTGCCGGTAACCAGCGCATCGCGGATAAAAATATCCCGGGCTGCGGTGGCATCGATCTCACCAAAGTGCACCCGTCGACCATCGCTGATGGTCAAGCCATACAGCGTCACCCGCTCCTTGGCCATCACGCGACCACTGCGGCGCTGCCACGCCGGTTCGTAGTGATGCCGTTTCAGTACATGGGGGTTCACCCGCAGTAACCAGTCAGGCTCGATGGCGGCGCACTGGCGCGCATAAACCTGTGTGGTCTCCACCACCTCACCGGCCACCAGCCACGGTGGCGGTTTTTTGTACTGCCCCGATCCGGGAAACACCAACACCTTCCGGTTGCGGGTGGCATGAAACTGCTTACCCTCGTCGCGTTGGGCCACATTGCCGAGGAGGCCCGTGAGTAGCGCACGATGAATCGCCTCGTAGGCCTCTTCCTCGGGGAGCTGCGGGCGCACGCGAAACCCCAGCTGGCGGCAGGCAATAACGAGCTGTGAATGAATGTCGCGCCACTCGCGCATGCGCATAAAGGCGAGGTACTCCCGCTGGCACAGCTTGCGCAGCTGATTCTGGCTCTGCGCCTGACGCTGGGATTCGTAATGGCGCCACAGAGCGAGCCAGGCGAGAAAATCTGACTGCGGGTGCTGAAAGCGGGCGTGGGCCTGATCGGCCTGGGCCTGCTTGTCGGCCGGTCGCTCCCGCGGATCCTGAATCGACATGGCACTGACAATCACCAGCAGTTCGGCCAAACAGCCCGACTCATTGGCCGCTAGCAACATGCGGCCGAGTCGCGGATCCACGGGCAACCTCGCCAACTTGCGACCCAGCGCCGTGAGCCTGCCTCGTGCCGACACCGCACCCAGTTCCTCGAGCAGCCGATAGCCGTCGCGGACCAGTTTGGCGTCGGGGGGGTCGATAAAGGGAAACCTCGCCACGTCCCCCAACCCCAGCTCGAGCATGCGCAGCACGACGGCGGCGAGATTGGTGCGCCGAATTTCGGGGTCGGTGAACTCCGGGCGCCCATCAAAATCAGGCTCGCTATAAAGCCGCAGGCACACCCCCTCGGCCACACGGCCACAGCGACCCATGCGCTGGTTGGCGCTAGCCCGCGATATCGGTTCGATGGGCAAGCGCTGCAAGCGGCTACGCACGCTGTAGCGACTGATGCGTGCCTCGCCGGGGTCAATCACGTAGCGAATGCCCGGCACGGTGAGGGAGGTCTCGGCCACGTTGGTGGCGAGCACTACCCGCATGCCGGCACCGCCGCCGGTGAATACCCGATTCTGCTCCGCCTGACTTAAGCGTGCATAGAGGGGTAGCACCCGCAACCGGTCGTTATGTCGCAACGCTTTGGCCAGCTCACGAATATCCCGCTCTCCGGGCAAAAATACCAAGGCATCCCCCCGCGGCCCGAACTGCCCGCGCTCGATGTCATTGAGCACATCCACGATCTGCTGACGCACCCCCTCGTCGCGATCTTCGGTGTCACCCAGATACTGCACCGTTACAGGATACGTGCGACCGCTCACCTCAATAACGGGCGCGTCGTTAAAGTGCGCCGAGAAACGCGCCACGTCGATAGTCGCCGAAGTCACGATCACTTTGAGATCGGGTCGGCGCGGTAACAGTTGCTTGAGGTAACCCAACAAAAAATCGATGTTAAGGCTGCGCTCGTGGGCCTCATCAATAATCAGTGTGTCATAGGCGCTCAGATCGCGGTCGTGGCTGAGCTCGGCTAGCAGAATGCCGTCGGTCATGAGCTTGATGGCGCTGGCGTCAGAGAGAGTGTCGTTAAAGCGAATCTGGTACCCCACCAGCTCTCCTAGCGGGGTGTTGAGTTCGTCTGCAATGCGCTGAGCGACGGTGCGGGCAGCGATGCGGCGGGGTTGGGTGTGGCCAATGCGCTGCCGCCGACCCCGGCCAAGGCTCAGACAAATTTTTGGAAGCTGGGTGGTTTTGCCCGAGCCGGTCTCGCCGGCGAGTATGACCACCTGATGATCGCGAATTGCCGCTTCGATGTCGGCCCGCCGCTCGCTGACAGGGAGCTGCTCGGGAAAATGTATCTGGTCCGGTACCGCCCGCTCGGGCACCGCCGTGGAAGTACTCATTTAGGTGCCGCCGCGTTGGGTCCTAGTCACGCAACTCGCGACGCAGAATCTTGCCCACTGCAGTCTTGGGCAGCTCATCCTTGAATACCACTGACTTGGGTACCTTGTAGCCGGTGAGGCCCTCGCGCATAAAATCGCGCACCGCATCTTCGGTGAGTGCCGGATTACTCCGCACAACAAACATACGAATCGCTTCCCCGGTACTCTCGCTGGAGATTCCGACCGCGGCGCACTCCACCACGTCGGGATGCGCCACCAGCACGTCCTCAAGCTCGTTGGGATACACGTTAAAGCCCGAGACCACGATCATGTCTTTTTTACGATCGACAATACGCAGGTACCCATCGGGCTGGACCAGGGCAATATCGCCAGTGGCAAACCAGCCCTCACCGTCGATGACCTCAGCAGTGGCCTCGGGCCGCTGCCAGTAGCCCGCCATCACCTGCGGCCCGCGTACGCAGAGCTCACCCGGCTCATCGAGTCCCAATGGGTTGCCTTCGTCATCGCGTATTTGGATCTCGGTGCTTGGCACCGGCACGCCGATGGTGCCGATCTGCACACCGTTACCCGGATTCCCGGACACGGTCGGGGATGTCTCGGTCAAACCATAGCCCTCTGACACTATGCATCCCGTGACCTCAGTCCAGCGATTCGCAGCATCGTGAGTGAGCGCCATGCCCCCCGAGAGGGTGACCTGCAAGTTGGAAAAATCGAGCGCGCGAAAGGCCTCGTTATTACATAGCGCCACAAACAGGGTGTTGAGTCCACAGAACAGCGCCGGTCGGAAATCGGCGAAGGCCTTGACCACCGATGGCAGATCTCGTGGGTTGGGTACAAAGGCGGTGTGAGCGCCAATGCGCAACGCGTACATTGACGCGGTAAACGCATAGATGTGATACACCGGCAGAGGTTGCAAAATCGTCTGCCCGCGGCCTTCCATGTTGTGGGTGGCAAAGAAGGCATCGCTCTGCAGCACATTGGCCACCAGATTACCGTGGGTGAGCATGGCGCCCTTGGCGACACCCGTGGTACCGCCGGTGTACTGCAGCATCGCCATGTCCGTGCGGGCTAACGTTACCGCTTGATAAGGCGTGGCGGCCCCGGCCTTCAGCACGTTATTGAGTTTGAGGGCACCCGGAATATGAAACGGCGGCACCATCTTCTTAACGTACTTCACCAAAAAATTGATCAACATACGTTTGGGTTGCGGATGCAGGTCGGCGATTTCGGTCACTACCACCTTTTCCACCCCAGTACGAGGCAATACGGCCGCCGCGGTCTGCGCCACATTGGCCTGCACCACCATGACGCGGACACCGGCATCGGTGAGTTGATGTTCGAGTTCACGCTCGGTGTAGAGCGGGTTGGTGTTAACCACTACCATGCCCGCGCGCAGCGCACCCAGACATACCACCAGGTATTGAATCAGGTTGGGCATTTGAATCGCAACTCGATCACCCCGCTCAAGGCCCGCATCGTGCTGCAACCAGCCCGCAAACTGCGCCGACAGGTGGTCGAGTTCGGCGTAGCTCAGGGTGTGCCCCACGCTGGTACATGCCGCCTCGGTAGAATAAGTAGCAAATGCCTCCTCAAAGAGCGCCACAATCGAGGGATAGCTGTCGGTATCGATGCGCGCGGGAATGCCCAGCTTCTCCAGCTGCGCGGCGATCGCGGTATGGACCATATCCGTCATGACTTTATCTCGGGCAATGCGGGGAGGTTGGGTATGATGTGGATCATGCGCTGCGGGGTCAACCTCCCCCAGCCCCATCACAAAGATTCGAGGAGCCTCGCTGGTGCAAATCACTAACCTCACATTTGATGAAATCGCCGTGGGCGACGAAACCACCTACACCCGGCTGATTACCAACCGCGAGGTGGAGGCCTTTGCCGCCGTCTCTGGCGACCACAACCCACTGCATCTGGACCCTGATTACGCCGCGACAACGCCCTTCGGCGAATGCATCGCCCATGGCATGCTCACCGGCGCCCTGATCAGCGCCGCCATTGCCATGCAGTTACCGGGGCCCGGGTCGGTCTATCTGAACCAGAGCATTCAGTTCAAGGCGCCGGTGCTATTGGGCGATACGCTCACCGTGACCCTCACGGTGTCAGATAAACACCACAAGCGACCGTGGATTACCCTGCAGTGCAACGTTACCAATCAGGAGGGGAAAACCGTCGCCAAAGGCGAGGCACAGGTGGCGGCACCGACCGAAAAAGAGACGGTCACCATTGTGCCTCCGCCGGCAATTCAGCTACTCGAAGACGCGCTACTGGCCGATTCAGACTGAGCGAACTGCTCGGGGTCGACAAACATGAGCTCCAGCAACACGATGGCCTCGCTGGGGTGCGGATCAACGCCCAGCATCATCACATTGATTTCTGCGCCGGACACGACCGGTGCGGTGATGCCATAGAGTCGGCGCTCGAGGGTAGGCGCTCCCGCCTCGTCCAGCGCACGCATCACTGACAGTGGCTGTTCTGCCGTCAGGTGGTCGCGAAACCGTGATAGCAAAATCTGCAGGGCGTCGCGAAACGTCGAGTAATTCAAGGTGCCCCTGAAGGCATCGGTGCTCAAAGTAAGATCGACCCGGGTCATGCTGTCGTCTTCCATCTTCAGCCGCGTCAGCATGACGCGGGTACCCGCGTCGAGCTCCCGGAAAACCCGCTTACTGGTGGTGCGAGGTGTCTCGATCAACGCTTTATGAAGAATATTGCAGCACACCGTTGCAAACTGCTCCTCGGTGAGTGTTTTGTTCGCTTCAGCCATAAACCCCTCTCGTTGCTGGCGGGGAGTTTACCGCGTGGTCCAGCCTTCGCCCACCACCTTATTCCGCAGTTGGCATGGCTTTGTTTTTTTCAAGATGGCGCTTTTCCGAGACGGCATACCGGCCCGCCGAGGCAACGGGTTTTGATAGACTGCCCGTTCAGCTGCCGGTAGCGAACAACGCCGCCGCGTCTACCCGAGACTTCTGATAACCGGTCGTGATCAACCCTACCCAACAACCTTGGTGCCCACTGGCGAGCGCCGCCCTCGACTGGCAGGGCAACACCCCGGTGTCGCAGGCGGCCGGCGATATTTATTTCTCGGCAGATGACGGATTGGCTGAGAGCGACTATGTGTTCATTGAGGGCAATCAGTTACGCCAACGCTGGCAATCCCATCACCCTGACACACCCTTTGTGATCGCCGAAGTCGGCGTCGGGACCGCACTCAACGTATGTCTCACCATCGCCACCTGGCTCAGGCACCGTCCTCCGGGGGGGCGGCTTCACTACCTCGGGTTAGAGCGCGCCCCGGTGGAGCCCGGCGATATGCAGCGCGCCCTGAAGCAATGGCCCGAGTTGGCCGCAGTGCTGACGACACTCTTGGAGCGATGGCCCGACCCCCTCGCGGGGTGTCACCGGCGATATTTGAGTGAATGGAGTGTCACGCTGGATTTGTGGTGGGGGGACGCCGGCGAGGCACTGTCGGATCTGTCGAGCCAGGCAACGGCGTGGGTTGACGCGTGGTACCTCGACGGCTTTGCTCCGGCAAAAGAGACGGGGCCGTGGTCAGACTCTATTTTTACGGCCATGGCGGCGCTGAGTCGCCCTGGCGCCACCGTTTCAACCTTTACCGCGGCCAGCGCAGTGCGCCAGGGTCTGACTACTGTGGGCTTTTCGATGCAGAAACGGCCGGGGTATGGTCGCAAGCGCGATGCGCTGTGGGGAACCCTGCGAGAGTCACCACGGCTAACCCCACCCCTCACCCCGTGGGATCTGAATCCCGCGCCGCAATCCATTGATTCGGCCCTCGTGGTCGGCGCCGGCCTTGCCGGTGCGCATATGGCACAGGCGCTCGCAAGACGCGGGATCCCGGTAACGGTGCTCGAGGCAGCGTCGGTCGCAGGCGGGGGTTCCAGTAACCTGCAGGGCGTCACCTACACGCGCCTCTCCCATCAGCACAACCCGCTGACGGATTTCTCTATTGCCGCCTTTGGTTACGCTGCCGACTACTACCGCACCCTGACCGGGGCAGGTCTGTTGGCACCTGGCATCGACATCGGTCACGGCGGCTATATTCAACTCCACGAGCCCGACGACACCCTCGCACACCTCCAACAGGTGCTGGCGCTTGCGCCCGAATTTGCCCGCGCGCTCTCGGCCACTGAGATCTCGGCCATCACCGGCATCACTCCACGGTGTGGCGGCATTCATTACAAACGCGGGGGCTGGCTCGACCCGCGCGCCCTATGCCGCGTGCTGCTTGACCATCCGCTCATTACGGTAAAAGAGCAGTGCGGCGTCATCTCACTGCACCGGCAGGGGGAGAACTGGGTTGCTTGCAGTACCCAAAACTCTGCGCTGGCGCAAGCACCCGTAGCAATCATCGCCACCGCTCGGCACGTCTTGCAACAGCCCGAACTGGCCTGGCTGCCCCTGAACTCGATTCGCGGTCAAACCACCCATGTGCCCACCACCCCTGTTTTGGCCGACGTGACTATCCCGGTGTGCGATGAGGGCTATCTGCCCCCCGCGCGTGAGGGCGTGCATTGTATGGGAGCGAGCTTTGGTCCCGGCGATACCGATACAGATGAACGGGCAGCAGAGCACGCGCATAATATCGACATGATGCGTCGCGCTCTTCCCGATCTTGAGCTAAACCCGCCTCCCGAGGGCTGGCGCGGGCATGTTGCCCTGCGCTGCAATAGCAACGACTACCTGCCAGTCGCTGGCATGGTGCCGCGGCTTGCCAACTTCAATCAACGCTACGCGGCACTGGCACACGACCGTAAGCGGGTGATTCACGCCGACGCCCCGCTCTACCCGGGCCTCGCCGTGCTCACCAGCCTGGGATCACGGGGACTCACCGCGGGCCCGCTCGCGGCGGAGCGGGTGGTTGATCAGCTATTGGGTACGCCGCCCTGTCTGCCCCGCTACCTGCAGCGCGCGATTTCTCCCGCACGGTTCGCCGAGCGCGCTTTAAAACGCGGCGAGGCCCTGTGATGCCGTATCGCACGGGCGGGCGCCAAAACGCCATAACAGAGCGCTTCGGGAGCCTGATGCCGGCGATATCGACTGGGGTTTTTTTAGTGTTGGTCTTGGGCATCTTTCCGGACGAAAATGCCCGCGCCGCAGCCACACCCCCAGCGCCAGCCAACGAGATCAGCGCAGTTAACGCCGGTACCGAAGTTACCGACTATGGTTATCGGGTGGTGTCGCAGCGCCGCTTCGACCGCGAGAACTTCACCCAGGGTCTGGAATTTCATGACGGTCGGTTGTACGTGAGCTCCGGGGGGTACGGCCAGTCCATGATTCGTGTTTACGACTTCCCGGAGATGACGCCCCTACTCAGCGTGCCCGTTGACCCCCGCATTTTTGCCGAGGGGTTGACCGTCATCAACAATCAACTGATTTTGCTGTCCTGGCGGGAACGGGTCATGCTGGTGTATTCACTGCCCGATTTGACACTGGTTGGGCAAAGCCCTTTACCGGGCCAGGGCTGGGGTGCCACTCATCAGGGATCGGTGCTGTGGTTCAGCGACGGCTCTGACCGACTCTACTCGGCGGACCTCGCTGCCGGCGGGAAAATCACCGTGTTACCGGTGCGTCTCCAAGGCAAGCCGGTGCGAAATCTCAACGAGCTGGAGTGGGTCGACGGCGAGATCTGGGCTAATGTATGGCAGACCGACCGCATTGTGCGCATAGCGCCCCATAACGGTCACGTCACGGGGGTCATCGACTTAGCCGGCCTGTTGCCAGAAGATGACCGACTGCGCGATACCGATGTGCTCAATGGCATCGCGCGCCATCCCGAGACAGGCACCCTGTGGGTCACCGGTAAAAAATGGCCCTGGCTATACGAAATAGCGCTGGAAAAAACCGCCCCCTGACCCCACATTGGTCAGGGACGCAAAAAAAATAGTGGTAACGGAATCTGATATGACTGAACTCTCCCGCACGCCCGAAGCCAACACGCACCCCAACACCTTCGTACGCAAGTGCGCGGTTCCTATCGCGAGCCTGAATCTGACGGTGGAGGAGTATGCCCACCCGGCGACCGGTGCGGTTCATCTTCACCTCGCCAGTGATTCGCCGGAGAACGTGTTCATGGTGGCATTGCGCACCGTACCCGAGGACTCTACCGGCGTTGCCCACATACTTGAGCACACCGCACTGTGTGGTAGCGAACGCTACCCCGTGCGCGACCCCTTTTTCATGATGTTGCGACGGTCACTGAATACGTTCATGAATGCCTTTACCAGCTCTGACTGGACCGCCTACCCCTTTGCAACACAAAACCGAAAGGACTTCGGCAACTTGCTCGACGTGTATCTGGACGCCGTCTTTTTCTCGCGGCTGGATCCACTGGATTTCGCCCAGGAAGGTCACCGGGTCGAGTTTCAAGGCGATGACGCCAGCCAACCGCTGGTGTTTAAGGGCGTGGTGTTTAACGAGATGAAAGGCGCCATGTCCTCAACGCCCTCGGTGCTCTGGGATCGCCTATGTCACGAGCTGTTTCCGTCCAATACTTACCACTTCAACAGTGGTGGTGATCCGGAAGTGATTCCCGACCTGACCTATCAGGCGCTGCGTGATTTTTATGCCGAGCACTACCACCCCAGCAATGCGATTTTCCTGACCTTTGGCGATATCCCTGCGGCGGAACATCAGCAGATTTTTGAGTCAGCGGTACTGCACCGATTTGCGGCGCTCGACCGCCGCATCGAGGTGGCACTGGAGCAGCCGTTTGACGCACCTCGTCGCGCGACTCATCCGTATGCGATCGATGCCGACGAGACCGCGAGCAAAAAAACCCACCTGATCATGGGCTGGAAGTTGGGCGAAAGCGCCGACCTGACCGCCATGCTGGAGGCGCAGCTGGTGTCTTCCGTGTTGATGGAGAACAGCGCGTCTCCCCTGCTGCACTATCTCGAAACGACCTCACTGGGTTCCTCGCCCTCACCGCTTTGCGGGCTGGAAGAGTCCATGCGCGAGATGGTGTTCTGTTGCGGCATCGAGGGTAGCGAGACCGCGCACGCAGCCACCTTTGAGCAAGAGGTGCTGGCGTGTATTGAAGGCGTTGCCAACACCGGCATTGACCCGGACAAGATCGAGGCCATCCTGCGCCAGATTGAGCTGCACCAGCGCGAAGTCAGCGGCGATGGCATGCCCTACGGACTAAACCTGATGCTGCGCGCCCTTGGGGCCGCTACTCACTACGGTGATGCGGTCGCGGCGCTGGATCTGGAGCCGGTCATTGCCAGCCTTCGCGAACGCGTGAAGGAATCCGACTACATACCGGGCTTGATTCGCCGCCTGCTGTTGGAAAACCCGCATCGAGTCAGCCTCGTAGTGGCACCCGACAGTGGACTGGCCGAGCAGCGCGAAAAGGCGGAGGCAGCTCGGCTCGCAACCCTCAAAGACGGCTTGAGCGGCAGCCATACGGCAGAAATTCTGGACCTGGCGAGCCGACTTCGTGAGCGCCAAACACAAAAAGATGATCCCAATGTGTTACCGCGGGTTGAACTCTCGGACATTCCCGCAGAGATCCCCAGCCCCACACCCGAGGTGCACACCACTGACCATACTCACTATCGCTATACCGCCGGCACCAATGGTTTGGTCTACCAACAGTGGGCCAGCCGACTGCCCGCCATGACCAGCGCAGAGCTGGAACATTTGCCGCTGGTGACGGCATTGATGGCCGAAGTGGGCGTGGGCGAACTCGACTATTTGCAAGCGCAGGATCGACATTCCGCGACCGTGGGTGCGCTGGGTGCTTCGGTGAGTAGCCGCGCCCACCGCGACGACGAGCAGTCCTGTGACAGTTTCTTTGTCCTGTCCTCCAAGGCATTGGCTGACCGCATGGACGGTCAACTGGGCCTGATGTCCGACACTTTGCTTGGCGCGCGCTTTGACGAACTCCCGCGGATTCGCGACCTGGTCAGCCAGATTCGCGCCCGGCGGGATCAGGGCATTACTGGTAGCGGACACGCACTTGCCATGAGCGCTGCCTGCGCGGGCATGAGCCCTCTGGCTCGGCTGGGTCACGAGCAAGGCGGGCTCGAGGGGATTCGTCGCCTGCGCGCGCTGGACGACGCGCTGGCCGATGATGGCGAGTTGGAAACCCTCGCCGCGTCGCTGTCGGCACTGCAACAGAAGCTGGCAAGTTCAGGTGCGCCCTTTCTCTGCACCATTGCCGATGAACCCAATCTGAGCGCGGCCGCCAACGCCGCGCTCGGAGCCGTGACTCCACTTGGCGGTACTTCAGTCGAGCTCTGGCAGGGGGCGCCGGTCCGCGAGGGACGGCAAGAGATGTGGGTCACCAATACCCAGGTCAATTTTTGCGCCCGCGCTTACCCCACGGTGCCCTCGGGGCACCCTGACGCACCGGTACTGTCTGTGCTGGGAGCTTTCCTTCGCAATGGC
>Ga0255769_10005051_pt1 | contig 12581 bp, 12 predicted proteins | sample 041ome_9_FD_179637 | JGI IMG/M metagenome (GOLD analysis project Ga0255769, IMG submission 179637) | Coastal salt marsh microbial communities from the Groves Creek Marsh, Skidaway Island, Georgia - 041413US metaG (version 2) | ecosystem: Environmental > Aquatic > Marine > Intertidal zone > Salt... | reverse complement strand
AAACCACTGCTGCAAAGAAAACCACTGCTGCAGAGAAAACCACTGCTGCAAAGAAAACTACAGCTCCCAAAAAGACAGCAGAAAAAGTAGCCGAAACCAAAACAGAAGTTGCTGTGGAGGATATCATTCCAACAGAAGCGCCCAAGCCTAAAGCCAAAGTCAAAGAAAAAGCTGAAGTGGATGAGTTTTTGGACAACTTTAATTGGCACAATTATCAAGAGGGAATTGACGAAATTGAAGATGATAAACTGCGCGAATTTGAGGCCTTGGTTGCTGAAAATTTTGTTGATACTTCAGATGAAGATGTTCTTGAAGGAGTCATCGTTCATTTGACCGATCGTGAAGCCATCATCGATATTAACGCTAAGTCCGAAGGGGTCATCTCTCTAAATGAATTCAGGTACAATCCCAATCTAAAGGTTGGAGATAAAGTCGAGGTTATCGTTGATAGCCGTGAGGATAAAACGGGTCAATTGATTCTATCCCACAGAAAAGCAAGGGTCATCAAAGCATGGGATAGAGTAAATAACGCCCATGACAATGGTGAGATTGTGAATGGTTTTGTGAAATGTCGTACCAAGGGAGGAATGATTGTTGATGTATTTGGCATAGAGGCTTTCTTGCCTGGATCTCAAATTGATGTGAAACCCATCAGAGACTACGATCAATACGTAAACAAAACCATGGAATTTAAGGTAGTTAAAATCAACCATGAATTCAAAAACGTTGTAGTTTCTCACAAAGCGCTAATTGAGGCAGACCTAGAGGAACAAAAGAAAGAGATCATTGGTCAGTTAGAAAAGGGTCAGGTGTTAGAGGGTACTGTGAAAAACGTTACCTCCTATGGAGTTTTCATCGATTTAGGAGGAGTGGATGGACTGATTCACATCACCGACCTCTCATGGAGCAGAATCAATCACCCTAGTGAGATTTTGGAATTAGACCAAAAGTTGAATGTGGTCATATTAGATTTTGATGATGATAAGTCGAGAATTCAACTGGGCCTTAAACAATTAAACGCTCATCCTTGGGATCGATTAAGTGATGAACTTAAAGAAGGTGACAAGGTAAAAGGTAAGGTGGTCGTTATTGCAGACTACGGTGCTTTTATTGAAATTGAGGAAGGTGTGGAAGGACTGGTTCACGTTTCTGAAATGTCATGGTCAACCCACCTAAGAAGTGCACAAGATTTTGTAAATGTGGGTGATGAAGTCAATGCTGTGATATTGAGTTTGGATCGCGAAACACGAAAAATGTCTCTTGGAATTAAGCAACTTTCTCCCGATCCATGGACCGATATAACATCAAAATATCCCGTTGAATCCAAGCACAAAGGTATCGTAAGGAATTTCACGAACTTTGGTGTTTTCATTGAATTGGAGGAGGGCGTTGACGGTTTGGTTTACATTTCAGACCTTTCTTGGACCAAAAAAGTAAAACACCCTTCTGAGGTCCTTACCTTAGGGGATGAAATTGATGTAATGGTCTTGGAATTGGATGTTGAGGGTAGAAAATTAAGTTTGGGACACAAACAAACCCGAGACAATCCTTGGGATAAATATGCCGAAGAGTTTGCTTTGGATTCCGTTCACAAGACTGCCATCACTGAAATTGTAGACAAAGGAGCGACGATTGAGTTTAACGATGATGTTATCGCTTTTGTTCCACAAAGACATATGGAGAAACAAGACGGCTCTAAGCTTACCAAAGGTGAAGAGGCTGAATTCAAAATCATTGAGTTCAACAAAGAGTTCAAACGTGTTGTGGCTTCTCATACGAGCTTGTTTAAGGAACAAGAAAAGCAAAATTATAGCCGAGCTGCAAAGAAAGTGAAGGAAAGCAATTCAGAGAAAACCACCTTAGGAGATCTGGATGCCCTTGCTGACTTAAAGAAAAAAATGAATGATGAATAATTCAGTTTTTCTATTTTAAGATCAAACCCTTCCTCAGGAAGGGTTTTTTTGTTGCAACCGTTCACTAAAAAATAATATTTTTGTATCATCAAAGTCTGTATGTCTGCAAGAATTCTCTTATCTCATCAAAAAATAGAAATCATTCTTAATCGATTGTCTTCACAATTGATTGAAAGATTTGACGATTTTAAAAATGTGGTATTGGTGGGGTTACAGCCCAGAGGCATTCATTTACTGGATCGTTTGGTCAATCTCTTGGAGGAGGAGTATGGCATTAAAAAGGTTACCTATGGCAAACTGGACATTACTTTTTTTAGAGATGATTTCAGGAGGTCTGATAAAACCCTCTCTCCCTCCGCTTCCGAAATGGAGACAACTATCGAGGGAAAATCAGTAGTTATCATTGACGATGTATTGTATACTGGCAGAAGCATTAGGGCAGCACTGACGGCTTTGGATTACTATGGCCGCCCAAAAGATATTCAATTGTTGGTTTTGATCGATAGACGATTTAGTCGCGACCTCCCCATCCAACCTGATTATACCGGCGCACAAGTGGACGCTTTAGAAGGAGATAAAGTGAGAGTTCAATGGAAACAACTTGCGAATGAGGATACAGTTTTTATAGAAAAAAGATAGCCAATGGAAGTTTTAAGTGTCGATCATTTATTGGGAATCAAATACCTTCAACCAGAGGACATTGAATTGATCTTTAAAACGGCTGATCGCTTTAAAGAAGTTATTAATCGTCCTATCAAAAAAGTTCCCAGTTTGAGAGACATAACCATTGCCAATTTATTTTTTGAGAACAGTACTCGAACCAAACTCTCATTTGAATTGGCTGAAAAAAGGTTAAGCGCAGACATTATTAATTTTTCTGCCTCACAGTCCTCTGTCAAAAAAGGGGAAACCCTGATCGATACTGTAAATAATATTTTGGCAATGAAGGTAGATGTTGTGGTCATGCGTCATCCGAATTCTGGAGCTGCATCCTTTCTTTCTAAAAATGTAAATGCCTGTATTATCAATGCGGGAGACGGTACTCATGAGCATCCTACCCAAGCCCTTTTGGATGCCTATTCCATTAAAAATAAATTGGGAGTTATCAAAGGGAAAAAAGTCGCTATTGTTGGTGATATTCTTCATTCCAGAGTGGCTTTGTCCAACATTTATGCCCTAAAAATGCTTGGCGCTGAAGTCAAACTTTGTGGGCCGAAATCTTTAATGCCAAAGCATATAGAATCACTGGGGGTCAGTCTAAGTACAGATCTTATGGAGACCCTAAAATGGTGTGACGCTGCCAATATGTTGAGAGTACAAAATGAGAGAATGGATTTAAAGTATTTTCCTTCCTCAAGAGAATATGCTCAACTCTACGGTTTGAATGCCAAAAAAATGTCAGATCTTAAAAAAGAGATCCTTTTATTGCACCCTGGTCCTATAAACAGAGGGGTGGAGATTACCTCCGATGTTGCGGACTCCAAAAATGCCATCATCTTGGATCAAGTTGAAAATGGTGTAGCCATTAGAATGGCTGTTATTTATCTTCTGGTGGCTAAACTAAATGTTTCCTCAAATGACCCTAACAGAGAAGGATAACCATTTTTATTGTAAGCCCGTAAAAAACTCGGGAGAGATCATTCTGAAAAAATTTCAGCAAATGAATGTCAACATGGATGTCATCATTGATCTGTCCGAATTTGAAAAAGTGGATCAAGCTATTAGCGTTACCCTGGTTTCAATCCAAGAGATCATCTCTAATGGCGGGTTTTCTCTTGTGGTGGTCTTCAAATCAATCTCTAATTTCCCAAATTATGATTCCTTAACAGTTGTCCCCACTTTGGGAGAGGCAGAAGATTATGTTCAAATGGAACAAATGCAACGAGATTTGGGGATATCTTTATGAGACTTAATATATTAGGTTGTCATTCTGCAACTCCATTGGAAAATGCTCACACCACCTCTCAGGTATTGGAGGTGAGAGACCATTTATTTCTCATTGATTGTGGTGAAGGTACCCAGACGGAATTGCGAAAGAATAAAATAAAGTTCTCAAGAATAAAGCATGTCTTCATATCGCACCTTCATGGAGACCACTTCTACGGGCTGGTGGGATTGATCAGTACTTTTAGGTTGCTTGGTAGGGAGGCTGATCTGCACATCTATGGTCCAAAGGGGATCAAAGAAATCATCACACTTCAGCTAAAATTGGCCAACTCATGGACCAATTATGATTTGTTTTTTCACGAGTTGGAACAAAAAGATTCGCATTTGATCTTTGAGGATGATTCCTTGAGTGTTCGAACCATACCTTTGGATCACAGGGTTTATACCAATGGTTTTTTATTTGAAGAAAAAATGGGGTTGAGACGATTGGATAAAGATAAAATCGGTGCTTACGATATCCCCCATTACGAATTACAAAATTTAAAAAGAGGAAAAGATATCGTTCTTGAGGATGGTACTCACTTGAGTAACCAATCCCTTACTTTGGATCCTCACCCGATCAAACGCTATGCCTATTGCAGCGATACCGCCTACAATGAGTCCATCATTCCATTGATCCAAGAAGTGGATTTACTCTACCACGAAGCTACTTTTTTGGAGGATCATCAAAATTTGGCAGCGAAAACAAAACACAGTACCGCTTCCCAAGCTGCAAAAATCGCTCAGTTGGCCAAAGTTAAAAGATTGGTTTTGGGTCATTATTCTTCTCGTTATCGTGATAAAAGTGATTTTTTGAAAGAATCCCTCCCCATCTTTGAATCGGTAGAATTGGCCTCCGATGGTAAAATTTTTGATATTTAGTTATGATGGATAATCGTAAATTTGTAAAAAAATTGGAAGATGAAAGCTAAGCTGGCCAGTTTGAGAAAATCATACGAGAAGGGCATACTGGATATGGATCAAATTACCGACAATCCCATTCAGCTTTTTCAGACGTGGTTTTATGAAGCGAAAGAATCCGATTCTATTGACGAGGCCAATGCCATGAGTTTGACGACTCTAGGCTTGGATGGTTACCCACGGGCGAGGGTAGTGTTGCTTAAGGACTATTCGGAGGAAGGCTTTGTTTTTTTTACCAATTACCACAGTGATAAAGGAAAATCCCTATTAAAGCACCCCAAAGTTGGACTATCCTTTTACTGGCCTGTACTTGAAAGACAAATTATCATCAAAGGAACAGCAGAGCAGCTTTCTGCTGAGCGTTCCGATCAATACTTTCATTCCCGTCCGCGCGGCAGTCAGTTGGGAGCTCATGTTTCTCCCCAAAGTGAAGAGATCAGAGATCGTAAATTTTTGGAGGACAGACAGGCCGAGTATGAAAAAAAATATGAGAATACTGAAATTCCCCGACCCCAGCACTGGGGAGGGATATTGGTTGTTCCCTCTGAAATTGAATTTTGGCAGGGTCGACCCAACCGCTTGCATGACAGAATATGTTATGTTTTGGAAAATGGATTGGACTGGAAAACCAAACGCTTAGCTCCCTAACCAATGAAAGAGCTTGTCATCCTCCGTCACGCAAAATCGAACAGATCCTATGCTGTAGATGATATCCATAGGCCTCTATCTGCTGAGGGCATTGAACGAATCACCAGTATTGCAGAAAAAAAAGCTGACTTTTTTGAGCATACCGACATCCTGCTGTCCAGCCCAGCCATCAGAGCCCTTCATACTGCTATGATCGTTGTGCAAGAATTGTATCTGCCGTTTGAAAAACTAACGATTGATCAAAACCTATACACTTTTTCGGGTTCAAGTGTGATCGATTACGTCTATACTTTGGATGATCGTTGGACGAAAGTGGTTTTGGTAGGACATAACCCTGCATTTACAGAAGTAATTAACCATTTTTCGGAAGTGGGGATCAATCATTTAAGAACTGCTGGTTTGGCCAAAATAACTTTTGATAGTGAGACTTGGAGTGATGTAACTGTGGGTGATGCTATTATGGGTCAGAAACAAAATGATACCTTCTAAAATGATTAAAACCTCAAAATACATCAATAGAGAGATCAGTTGGCTGGATTTCAATGCACGTGTTTTGCAAGAAGCCGATGACAAAAAGGTTCCCTTGCTGGAACGCCTTCGTTTTCTGGGTATTTTTTCCAATAATCTGGATGAGTTTTTTCAGGTAAGGTATGCCACGGTAAAGCGGATTGCCCAATCTAGTAAGACGGGAAAAAAAGTTTTTGCCGGTAAGAGTGCAGAGGCCTTGCTCAAGGAAATTACGGCTAAAGTGATCAATCAACAGGGAGAAAGCCTAAAAATTCTCGATAGCATTTATAAAGAGATGGAGGGTGAAAATATTTTTTTCATCAACGAGAAACAAGTAAAACCGGAGCAGGAAGGTTTCTTGAAAAACTACTTTATTCAGAATGTAAACCCTGCCTTGGTGACCATCATTCTCTCTCAGGACAGCAGTCAAGATTTAACCACCAACAAGGCTTTTCTTATCGTAACCATGGATTTAGATGAGGCATCCAATCAAAAAATTTATGCTTTGATTGAGATCCCAAAAAATACCAAAAGATTTGTGGTGCTCCCCAAAAATGAAGATGGAAAACAATATGTGATGATGCTAGACGATTTGATCCGCTATCATTTTCACATGATATTTAGTTTTTTTAACTACAGTGGCATACAGTCCCATATGGTGAAGATTACCAGAGACGCTGAATTGGATTTAGAGGAGGACGTGTCAAAAAGTTATATAGAAAAAATAACCCTTAGTGTAAAGGATCGAAAGATCAGTGACCCAGTAAGGCTGGTTTATGATGAGGAAATTCCCGACGAAACCCTTCGTTTTGTGATTGAAAAGCTCCATATCGATTCATCTGACAGTCTGATTCCAGGCGGTCGATATCACCACCGTAGGGATTATATGGATTTCCCGAGTTTGGATCGACCTGATCTGTTGTATTCTCCTTTTCCGCCCCTTCCCATACCCGGTTTGAGTCTAGAGGAAAACATATTGGATGCTATCGATCAAAAGGACTACCTCCTTTATGCTCCCTATCAAGATTTTTCCTATTTGATTAAGTTTTTGAGAGAGTCGGCATTGGATCCCAAGGTAAAATCCATCAAGATTACCATTTATCGTTTGTCCAAAGCCTCTCATATTGCAAGTGCTCTGATCAATGCAGCCAAAAATGGCAAAAAAGTGCTGGTTCAAATTGAGTTACAAGCACGTTTTGATGAGGAAAATAACATCAATTTTGCTGAAAAATTAGAGGCTGCAGGAGTTCAATTAATCTTTGGGGTACCGGGACTAAAAGTTCATTCAAAGATCTGTGTGATCGAAAGAGAAAACGGCAAAAAAACACGAAGGTATGGATTTGTCAGTACGGGTAATTTCAACGAGTCCACCGGAAGAATATATACAGATTATACCCTTTTTACTGCCGATCAAAAAATATTGAAAGAAGTCAACAAAGTCTTTAATTTTCTGGAAGTCAGTTACAAGCTCAAAAAGTACAAACACCTTATTGTCTCGCCTCATTACTCGGCTTCTATTTTATCCAAATTGATCGATCATGAAATCGAAAACCATAAAAACGGCCTTCCTTCGGGCATTTCATTAAAGATCAATAATATTACAAATTATGCTCTGGTGGACAAGCTCTACGAAGCAAGTCAAGCTGGAGTGAAAGTCAAGATGATCGTTAGGGGAATATGTTGTTTGGTTCCAGGGGTCAAAGGCTTAAGTGAGAACATTACGGTGCTGAGTGTTGTGGACAAGTTTTTGGAGCACCCTCGGGTGTTGATTTTTGAGAATGGGGGAGATAAGAAAATCTATTTGTCCTCTGCCGATTTCATGACCCGAAACATTGAGAATAGGGTGGAGGTCGCATGCCCGGTATATGACAAAGATTTACAACAACAAATCTTAGATACCTTTAACATTTCGTGGAACGACAACCTAAAGGCGAGATTGGTCAATCAAAATCCTCAAAATAAAATGGTAAAACCCAAAGTGGGAGCAGCTGCTGTTCGTTCTCAATGGGAGACCTATGATTATTACAAAAATAAATTAACAGACCAGTATCGTGAAGATTAAAAAATTTGCGGCCATCGATATTGGTTCCAATGCCATGCGGGTTTTAATTTCGAACATCATCGAAACCGGTGGTGAGGTGTATTTTCAAAAAAATGCTTTGGTGAGGGCACCTGTCCGTTTGGGAGAGGACTCTTTTACCTTGGGTGAAATTTCCAAAAAAAGCATCAAACGGATGATCGATGCGATGAAATCATTTAAGCTGTTGATGAAAGTACATGAGGTTTCCCATTACAAAGCCTATGCTACTTCGGCACTGAGAGAGGCCAATAACAGTAATGAGGTTATTGAAAAAATTAAAAAGAAATCCGGTATTAATATTGAAATCATCGACGGACGAAAAGAAGCAGAGATCATTTCCTACAGTAAACTCTCTGAATTTTTAAATACCCAAAAAACATTTCTTTTTGTGGATGTAGGTGGAGGAAGTACGGAGTTTTCCATTATCCATGAGGGAAAGCGGGTGAGCGCTAAGTCGTTTAAAATAGGTACGGTTCGACTGATCAATAAGCTGGTGGATGACAGGGTTTGGGAAGCCATTCAATCGTGGATTAAAAAAAATGCGAAGCCCTACCGTAAAATTACTTTGATGGGATCGGGCGGGAACATCAATAAGCTTTTTAAACTGGCCAATATCAAAGAGGGCAAACCGCTATCGCTTATCAAACTCAATCAGATTTTTCTCGAACTCGATTCCCATTCCTATGAGGAGCGAATGGTCAAATTTGAACTGAACCCCGACCGCGCCGATGTAATCATTCCCGCCGCCAGGATCTACTTAAAGGCCTTGGAATGGAGTGGAGGACAAAAAATTTACGTCCCCAAGTTTGGTCTCTCCGACGGGATGATCAAATACATGTATGAAAGGCGCGATAAAAAGGGCTAAGCCTTTACCCCAATAAGCCCTCCATCCTGCAGTTGCCAGGAAAAAGTAAAGGAACAATGCCTGATTGACGGAAAATGGTTTGCTGACTATAAAAGAATCAGAATAGTTGCTAAAAAGGAAAAAAACGTTTGCTAACAAGGTATATAGTCCATACCCTTCGGGATACGCACGATATACAGACCGTTACCAAACATTTAAGAAAACCCCAAATCCAATCAAAAGTCAAGGCCAATAAAAACGGGGGGGATGGAAGATCGGAGGCTTCTCCGATGGGAGATCCAATACAGCCATAAAAAACACGCTAAAAAAACTAACCGTGTATGGTTTCTTTTTTACCCAATTGGGACATCAACTCCGCCTCATATTCCAAGAGGGCTTCCCATTTTTGATTTACTTCTTTTTCGTTTTGACCGTATTGTCGGGCGAATTTTAGAAAAAGGGTGTAGTGATGGGCTTCGCTGATCATAAGCTTTCTGTAAAATTTTTGGAGTGCCCTATCGGCAATGGACTCAGAGAGCAATCGAAACCGCTCACAGCTTCTCGCCTCAATCAATGCAGCATAAAGCAGTTGATGAACCAATTGATCCATTCTGCTCCCGCCTTTGGGGAAAAACTGTTTTAAATCCCTGACGTATTCATCTTTGCGTTCTCTTCCCAACACCCAACCTCTTTCTAGTATGAGTTGATGTACCATTTCGAAATGACTCAGTTCTTCTTGAGCCAGAGCGATCATGGACTTTACGAGTTCCTTCTCCTCGGGATACCGCACCATCAAAGAAATGGCAGTACTGGCTGCTTTTTGTTCACAAAATGCATGGTCGGTTAAAATCTCGTGTATGTTTTTTTCAACGATATTGACCCAGCGCGGGTCGGTGGGAAGTTTTAGTCCAAGCATTTTTTTGTCTATAGGTCCAAATCAAATTCTTTTTTTAAAAGCTCAATTTCGGGATTAATTTTTTTCAGGTGTTTGTATTTGTCCTCTGCAGTATAGATAAAATCACTTTTCTTTTGCTCTTCGACGATGATGTCAAAGGTGATTTTATAATTATTCAATTGCTTACTTAAATGTGCAATTAGGTCAGGTAATTCTTTTGTCAACTCAATTTTATTGGATTGGCTGTTGGTTGTTAATTGTATTTTAAAGTGGTCCTTCAAGAGCGGTGGGCTCATTTCCATTAAAGCGGCGATATTATTTTCTCCTTGGTTGTTTTTCTCCTGGGTGTATTCTTGCCACAGTTGGGTCAGTGTTTCTTGACCGAAAGTTTCCTCGGCTTTGTTGACCGTTGCATTTTTTGAGGACGATTTTCTCTCGCTCTCTTTTTTAAATTGAATGCTTGAAAGGGAAAGACTGGATATTCCGATATTGGATTGTGGTCTTTCAATTTTTATTGGAGGCGGAGTATCCCCCTGAGTTTTTGGTTTGCTTTCCTCCACGGACAGGGGCGGTTCTTCGGCCTTGTATGCCACTTTTTCCTCCGCCACGACCTTCGTTTCAACGACATCGCTTTCCTTGCCATCATTGGAGAAATGGCTTGAAGGAATAATAAAATGATTTATTTTCCCTCGAAATGGAGTGAGGCCATTTGCATTAAACATAACTCAATCAGTAATCTTTTATTTTTAGTATTTCTGTAGTCCAGTTCGCATTTACTGGCCAAATCTATACCCGACAACAGCAGTGGGAGGGGAGCATTGGTGGTTTGTTCGATATATCGCTTTTGGGTGGTTTCGCTGACTTCCAACAAAGGAAGGTTTTTTTCCTCTTTGCTGACCAACAAATCCCTAAAATGTGAGGCCAAGCCAGTGATGAATTGCAATTCATCAAATCCTTTCTGTAGTATTTTGTCCAATGCGGACAATAGCCCTGGGATATCGTGATTGAGGATCAGTGTTGTGATACTAAAAAAGGTATCGTGATCCAATACATTTAAGTTTTCAGACACGGATTTTACCGTGAGGTTGCGGTTGGTGAAATTCACCATTCTGTCAAAGGTGGAAAGGGCATCTCTCATTGCCCCGTCAGCTTTTTGAGCAATCAGATCCAAGGCCTCTTCTTCAAAAGTGATCTTCTGGTCTTCCGCTATTTTTTGAAGGTGATCCTTACAGTCTTTTACGCTGATCCTTTTAAAGTCATAGGTCTGGCATCGGGAGAGTATGGTGGGGATGATTTTCTGCTTTTCTGTGGTGGCCAAGATAAAAATGACGTGTTTTGGGGGTTCCTCCAGAGTTTTGAGAAAAGCATTGAAAGCCCCAATGGACAGCATATGAACTTCGTCGATGATATATATTTTATGGGTACCCACCTGAGGGGGAATTCGCACCTGTTCGTTGAGGGATCGGATATCATCAACAGAGTTATTGGAGGCAGCATCCAATTCAAAAATATTAAAGGCAAAGTCTTGATTGGGATCGGCATTGTCTAGGCCATTGATCTTTTTGGCCAAAATACGGGCACAGGAGGTCTTGCCTACACCGCGTGGGCCACAAAAGAGCAATGCTTGGGCCAATTGATTTTTTTCAATGGCGTTTTCTAAAGTCTGGGTAATGGCTTTTTGCCCTACCACTTCTTCAAAAGTTTTAGGACGGTACTTTAGTGCAGAGACAACAAAGGTTTCCATAATTGATGGTGTCTAAAACAAAGATAAAAATAGAACGCTGACCCTTGGGGAGAGAGAAAACAAATTCAGCTTAAATTATCAACAAAAGACTAAATTTGCAAATGGCAGGCTGTCTTATTGCTCTTTGAAAAAAGAGAGGAAAGTCCGGACACCACAGAGCAGTATAGCGGGTAACGCCCGTCGTCCGCCCAGGCGGATAGGACCAGTGCAACAGAAAGCAAGTACAGTTCGGCTGTAGTGAAATCAGGTAAACTCTATACGGTGCAACGCCAAATAAGATTGCTTTTGAGGACGGCTCGTCCGATGCAATTGGGTAGGCGGCTAGAATGTTGCAGTAATGTAACATCCAGATAAATAATAAGACACGACAGAATCCGGCTTACAGGCCTGCCTTTTTTTATCCTTTAAAAAAACTGAATACATTGCTCCCGTATTTTCTCGAATGGGAAAAGTATGGGTGTTCATCCAACAATAGATGCGTACTGTGTTCTATGATCAAAATTCCCGTTTCCCCTACAAGCTTTTTGGAAAAAACGGTTGCTATGATTTCGTTGTACTGATCCAGACTCATATCGTAGGGGGGATCTGCGAATATCAAATCGAATTTTGTTTTAACAACAGATAAAAACTTCAGTACCTCTATTTGGGTGACTTCTATTGGGAGTTCCAATGTTGCTGCAGTTTTTTTGATATAGGCCACGCACATTCTGTTTTGATCTACAGCATGTATGGCTTTTACCCCTCTGGAGCCAAATTCATAGCTGATGCTTCCTGTACCGGAAAAAAGATCCAATACGGCTATATGCTCCCAATCGAGCTGGTGCTGAAGGATGTTAAACAAGGCCTCTTTGGATCGGTCGGTGGTGGGTCTTACAGGGAGCTTCTTTGGAGGGGAGAGTTTTCGGCCTTTGTGTATTCCCGAGATGATACGCATCGGTCAAAAAAGATTAATGAAATAGGGTGCAGGATGCTCTTTTCCATCAAACAACACCCATTCTCCTTCCTGGGTAAAACTTATCTTCTCGTGGTGACTTTCTAGGGCGGTGTAATATTTCTTATAGCGGTCGTACTTCCCAAAAAATTAGATGCGAAACGATTCTGGA
>Ga0255769_10005034_pt1 | contig 12606 bp, 9 predicted proteins | sample 041ome_9_FD_179637 | JGI IMG/M metagenome (GOLD analysis project Ga0255769, IMG submission 179637) | Coastal salt marsh microbial communities from the Groves Creek Marsh, Skidaway Island, Georgia - 041413US metaG (version 2) | ecosystem: Environmental > Aquatic > Marine > Intertidal zone > Salt... | reverse complement strand
TCATCTCGACACCAAAATCAATACTGTCGAACGGACCAGCATCCGAGAACTCAAATGAACCACCAAAGCGCGCCTGCTCAATTTCCATGCGTGCGTAGTTATTCGCAAAAACACTTCCGGTCACAATCATGTCGCTAGGATCAAGCGGGTTGCTCAAATCCAGAGACAGAACCGGCAAGTCGCCGCGATCGAAGTAAGTCGTGGTTTTGTCACGGCTGAATGCGGCGATAGAAAGCAATGCGCTGCTGCCAAACGGACTGTCCGGTATCTGCTCGGCGGTCGAATCGTGGTAATCCGCCCACAAGCTCAGTGAATCGGTCACGTCCCAAACAAGATTGATGCCCACCGACTCATTCTCAGCCTTGGTCGCGTCAGAACCGCCGCCCATGGCGAAGTCACCACCACCGCCATTGTACTCGGCGTATTTAGTAGGACTGGCATTCATTGCACCATCCCACTCTGTTTCTTGACCGCCGAAGTTAAACCACGCGGAGTAGTTGGTGTAAGTTCTCTCCAGCTCCACCTCAGAATAGGTGTAGTCCGCAGTCAGCGTTAGGCGCTCAGAGGGCTGCCATTGGAACGTCAGCTGTCCGTTGGTACGAACTCGATCCCACTCTGCAAATTCGTAACCCGTATTCTGTGGAACGGAGTACACCTCGTCCGAGGTCAGTGGCCGATTCACCTGCGTGGCTGGATCATAGGGAATTCCACCCCACTCTGACGGACGGGCGCTGCACCAGCAGTTATCCACGTCTCCAGCGAAGCTTCTCCAGCCGCCCACTGATGCTGTATTCGCGCCGTTATTACGCTCCTGCCTGATCGCACTGAGTGCGATACCGATGGTGTCATCAGCAAACGTATTTGAGATTAGGCCTGAAATCTCTGGTGTCCAATCATCACCCGCCTCTGTCGAGGTGTCGTGCATAGCCGACGCGGCAATTGTGGCTTTGAAACCCGGGTCGTCGAGCGGACGCGTGGTCGTAATATTCAGTGTGGAGCCGATACCACCAGTCGGTACGTCTGCCTTGCCACTTTTGAACACCTGCACAGACGAAATGCCTTCGCTGGCGAGGTTGCTAAAATCAAAAGAGCGACTGTCGCCGCCTGTGGTAGGCATTTGACGGCCATTCAGCAGAACCAAATTAAATGCTGGGCCAAACCCGCGAACCGTCACATACTTTCCCTCTCCGCGCTCACGCTCAATTGAGACGCCGGTAATGCGCTGCAGCGATTCAGCGAGGTTTGTGTCGGGGAAAGCGCCCATATCTTTGGCGGTGATGGCGTCCATCACGCCATCATCAGACCGCTTGAGGTCCATAGACCGCTTAATGCTATAGCGGATACCGGTTACAACCACCTCCTCAAGGGCTTCAGACGAGGTCACCTCGTCAGCGTTCACCGCGGCGTCCTGAGCCAGCGCAGTTGCACCGTACAAAGCCACCAGCATGCCTGCTGCAATGGGTTTTTTGGGAAAATCGGACGGCAACATAGATAGGCCCCTCGTTATCTTAGCTGTAATTAGTGTTTTATTAGCGTGGACTCTAACTCTCTGACGGAGCCAGTGTGGGCAATTTCGATAAAGTGGTCAGTAGAACGGATGAAACGGACTAGCTGAGCAACGATGCAATACTTTTGCGGTAGTTGCGGCTCACCTTAAGCGATGTCTCGGTACCGAGCTGCAGGCGAAATTCCCCCTTACTCAAGCTCGAGACGCTCGTAACGCGTTGAATATTCACGATTGTGGACCGATGGATGCGAACGAAGTCCTTCACGGGCAACTTTGCCAGCAGTTCCTTCATGGTTGAACGCATGATATGGGTCTTGCCGCCGACGTGGAGACACATGTAATCGCCTGCAGCATCAACCCAGTCGATATCACTGATGGTCACCAGCTCTGTCTCTCGCCCATCCCTGACAGCGAGCCTGCCAGAATCAGCCCGATCTGAATCGACAGTCACAGCATCTTCTGACAATTTTTGAATCTGCCGGGACGCACTGATAAGCCGACCCTTCAGAGACGGATCAGATCCCAACTCAGTTCTCACCCGCTCAATGGCAATCGCGAAGCGATCACTATCGAAGGGCTTCAACAAATAATCTACGGCATTCAGATCGAAGGCATCGATGGCGTAGTTGTCATAGGCCGTTGCAAAAATGATGCTGGGCATGTCATCAGCCTGCAACCTCTTCACTACATCGAACCCCGTAAGGCCTGGCATCTCAATGTCCAGAATCAGAACATCGGGCGGATCATTTCTGCATGCCTTCAGTATTGCGCTACCATTTTTGAAGCTACCCAGCACCTCAATATCGGGCACCGCCTTCAGGAGCTCCTCAAGGTAACCCCGCGCCAAAGGCTCATCATCCGCCAGCATGATCTTAAGCGGTTGTGTCTGCGTCATCAGACAGTGGACCTCGCCCCTAAGGGGGGCACCTCAACCAAAACGCTGTACCCACCGATATCGGCTTGCTCGATCTGCAAACGCCCACCGTCTCCATAAAACGCATGCAAACGCGTTTGTGTATTGTCCAAACCAACAGACGCTCCCGGCAGCCGTTGATAAGACTGTTGGTTGCTCACTTCTGGGCCACTGTCTTCAACTCGGAGCTGCAAAACACCGGAGTCTGCCTCTGAGGCCACAATACGGATATGCCCACCCTTCTCCGACACGCCGATCGCGTGCTTCAGGGAGTTTTCCACCAGCGGTTGCAGGATCATGGGGGGGACTAATCGAGACTTGGCAGATTCCGCTATTTGTATCTCCACCGTCAGGCGATCAGCGAAGCGTGTTTTTTCTATCTCAAGATACAGCTCGGTTGTAGCGATCTCCTCCGCCAAGGTGACCTCTCTCTCGGGCTCGGCACGGAGTGAATGACGAAGAAACTCACTGAGCTTAGCGACCATCTTCGTCGCCCTGCCGGCGTCACCTTTGCTAATCAGCGCATTTACCGAATTGAGGGTGTTAAAAAGAAAATGGGGGTTTAACTGATAACGAAGCAATGCTAATTGGGCATCTCTGGCATCGGCTTCTACCCGCGCCAGCTTGAGCGCCTCCTGCCTCTGTAGCGATTCAATCCGAAGCAACGCCTCCCGCTCCCGCTGCAGCATCTGGTAGTACTTGATACCGTGATAAAGCGCCGCCCAGGTGAAAAAGACAAACATTGAGGGGAATAACCAACCGCCAAAATCGGGCCACAGCCCGCTTTCCCCGGTCATCAGCATAAAGAGCGTAAGCCTCAACGCTGCCCAGACCAAAGCAGCTAAAATCGCGGCGCCCAACACAACCACCACTCTGGGCAGGAATTTCCAATTCCAGACGGTTCGAAAAACCGGCCTCAGGGGAATGGACAACACCAAGCCCACCACAGATTGAGAGATATTATGGGCGAGATACGCTAACTCGTTCTGGTCATAGGGCACGCTCAAGCTGAGATAGGTGAGCAGAGAAATACCGGTCCAGCCGAACAGTTGCAGGGACCAAAAAAGCGCGTCGTCGTCCCCCAGCACACGACCGTACACGCTGAGGATCTTGTTTCCACTGACACCCATGGGGGGCCACCTTCAAAGAAATCAGAGCGATAGTCAACTTAGCGGGCCGTCAAACCCGGGAAGTGCTGTGCCCCGCCTTGTCCAGCAATTATCGCTCGAATCAGATATATTTTGAGGCCAATCAGATGGATCTGTCCTCATGTCTGCCGACGCACAGCCACCCATTGAAGCGCAGCGGGAATCCGGCTCCGGGCTAGCCGGTTTACTAGGCTCTGTCATCAGTGCCGGCAAGGGTATTTTGGCGCGCCGCCGGCGGGCGGCGGCTGAAGCCCCATCCGGGGACTTACTGGCGAAATGCCGGCAGCTGCTTCATCACCGCGGCGAAGCCTCGGGTCTTGCGCTGGCCTGCGAAGTCATTGCCGACTATCAAGCGCTCGATGCCGCCAACCGAACCCTCTTTTTTGAAGCGCTGGGCGATGCTTTCGATCCCGACCCTGAAGGGATCGTTGCCGCCGCCGATGCCTACAAGACAGATCCTTCCGACGAGCAACTGACAACGCTAAGCAAGGCGATCGAAGCACCCCGGGTCAAACTGTTCCGCCGCATGAATATGGCGCCCGATGCGACCTCGGTGCTGGTGAAAATGCGCGGGGCTTTGCTGCAATTACTGCCGGACCATCCTGAGCTGAAACGGGTCGATACCGACCTCAAGCACCAGTTCGTTTCCTGGTTTAACCGCGGCTTTCTGGAGTTGCGCGTGATTGACTGGAACTCGCCTGCAGCGGTGTTGGAGCGCATCATTCAATACGAATCGGTGCACGCCATTCAGGGCTGGGACGATCTGCGCTCGCGACTCCGAGAGAACCGCATGTGCTTTGCCTTTTTCCATCCCGCAATGCCGGATGATCCGCTCGTATTTGTTGAAGTGGCCCTCACCTCTGGTGTTCCCACGGCTATCGCGCCTCTCATAGACAAAACCGCGGAGCCCGCAAATCTGAAAGACCTCGATACGGTGGTGTTCTATTCGATCAGCAACTGCCACCCGGGGCTGGCCGGGGTGTCTTTTGGCAACTTTTTGATCAAGCAGGTTGTGGAAGAAGTCGGCAAACGCTATCCCAAGGCCAAGCGCTATGTAACGCTCTCGCCAGTACCCGGATTTTGTAAGTGGCTCGCGGCAGAGAATAGCGCGTCGGCTCTCGATATTCACGAACTGCGCTCATTGGCCAAAGTGCATGGGACCGATACCACCGACCCACGCTGGGAGGCCGCGCTCGGGCTCTGTGCGCGTTACCTCGTCAGAGAGCGCTCTCAAGATCTCGCGCAGGACCCCGTGGCGCGCTTCCACCTGGGCAACGGCGCGAGCCTGCATGCCATCCACTGGGCGGCGGATCTAAGCGACAAGGGACTGCAGCAGTCAGCGGGGATGATGGTCAACTACCTCTATGACCTCGACAGCATTGAAGAGAACCACGATGCCTACTTTGATCAGGGCGAGGTGGCCGTCTCCCGCACCGTGGCGCGACTGTTGAACTGAGCCTTCTGCAGTTCGGAGCCAGCAGTCGTAAAGAATCTTCACCTGTCAAAAGCCGTCTGCGCTGAGTAGCGGTCGGCTCTGGCCCAACCGCCTGAAGCCACTTATCGGCAGGTGACGTCGCAACGCGGTCTTTCCCAGAGATCTGCGAGCTCCGCCGGCCGCAGTAGCCCCAACCGGGAAAGTGGCAATCAGCCACGCCACAGGTATGATCAGAGACGCAGGCGCTCTGGGGCGCCTCCTAAAACAATAATTAGGCGGCAAGACAGCATGGCATTTGATATCTCGCAGTTCCGCGAATTCCGCTACGGCTGGCCGGTCGTATTAGCGTCCACTTTCGGCATCTCTCTGGGCATGTCGCCGCTGCCCTTCTACACGATTGGCGTCTTCGCGCAGCCCCTGGCTGAAGAATTCGGCTGGGGTATCGACCAGATCATGTTCGGCTTGGTGCCGTTTTGCGTCGTGACGGTGATCAGTGCGCCGATGGCAGGCTACCTGTCGGATCGTTACGGCGTCAGAAAAGTGGCACTGATTTCGATGCTCACCTTTGCCATGGGCATGATGCTGTTTTCGCTGAACAATGGTTCGCACACGCTGTACCTTTTCCTTTGGGGTCTGCTGTCAGCCCTCAGTGCCGGCACCCTGCCCATCACCTTCACCAAAGCCATCTCGCGCTGGTTCCATGAAAAACGCGGCCTTGCTTTGGGGATTGCACTCGTGGGCACCGGCATCGGCGGCGCGGTGGCCAAGTTAATAGCCGAGGAGCTGATCAACAGCGTCGGTTGGCGCATGGCTTATGTGGGTATCGGCTTCCTGCCACTCATTGTGGCGCTGCCTATCGCACTCTTTGCTTTCCATGACGTGGACGACCCTAAACCTAAAGTCGCCAAGCGGGCTGAGGGGCTGGCTGCGCTGAGCCGTGAGACCGGCAACACCATGCAACAGTATGGCTTTACCTTCATTCAGGCGCTGAAGGACTGGCGGCTGTGGTTGCTGGGAGCAATCTTCCTGCCCCTGTCCTTTGCTATTGGCGGACCCATTCCCAATCTGGAGACCATGATGGGTTCCAAGGGCTTCGCGCGTGCCGACGCGGTCTTATTGGCGAGCTTTTTGGGGTATTCGGTCTATGCCGGGCGACTGGTTGCGGGTTACCTGCTGGACTTTATCTGGGCGCCCGCGATCGCCTGTGCCCTGATGATCATGCCGGCGATTTCCATGATGATGTTCGCCGGCGCTGACCCCAGCTATAGCCAGATGGTCATTGCCATCGTGTTGCTGGGTGTAGCAGCAGGCGTCGAGTACGACCTGTTGGCGTATTTGGTATCGCGCTACTTCGGCGTGCGCAGCTACGCCCGCATCTACGGCGCTCTGTATGCACTGTTTGGCCTTGGTGCTGGCTTTGGACCAGCCGCCTTTGGCGCGGTGTACAGCAATACCGGGTCCTACGATCAGGCCCTCTACTACTCTATGTGGGGCTTCATTATCTGCTCGCTGGCGCTGCTCTTGCTGGGCCGCTATCGAGACGAGCAACTCAAGGCCATGGTCTGAGAAAACAATGAAGCCGGAGCCCGCGCTGAAGCGAATCGATGCCTCTGAAATGCCGGAAGACATTTCCTCGGCGTGGGAGGCCTCCATGGCGCTGCGCGGTGATGCCACGTTCTTTGAGGTCTTCGCGAATCACCCAGATCTTTATCGTTGGTACGTGGGCTCTTTCTACGGAGAGGTGTTCCGCGGCGGTAAAGTGGCTCAGCCCTATAAAGAGCTTCTGCGACTTAGGCTCTCCACCCTGCACGGTTGCCGCTTCTGTAATCAGGGCAATCGTCAAGATGCGCTCGCGTCGGGCCTGACTGAAGAACAAATTGACGCCTTTGATGACCCAGAGAATGGCCCGTTCACCGATGCCGAAAGAGCCGTGCTGGCGCTAGGAGAGCAACTGGCTCTCACACAGCCCGAGGGCACACTGAATCCCGCGCTGCACCGCGAACTTGCCAAGCACTTCAGTGACGCTGAAATCCTGGAGCTGGGATTGGTGGGTGGCATTCTCGCGGGGGTCGCCAAGTTTATGTTCGCCTACGATCTGGTAGAAAAGGAGGACGCCTGCCCTTTTCATCCGGCGAGCGGCTGAGCCAACTCGTTTCTCGAAAAAGCTTGGCTCTTGCTCCCAAATACCTGTCCGGCGGATTTCTTGGCTAACGGATAGACACTAGCCGAACCTTTATTGCAGAGCTCGTTTCAAACCCTAGCTGCCGTCCCATTGGCTCACTGACAGCGTTTACAGCGCCCTTCACCGACGCTAACATGTCATATGACATGCGGAGCGAGTGATATGGGCGAAGACACAGGTAAATCATCGGGTTCGGCCTTACCAATTCCTGTCGACCGACGACTCCTAGCGGGTAAGGGTCTCACCGCTGGCGACCTGTCTGAGTTTGACGATGAAGGTGTCACGCCCGAGGACGAGTCAGCAGATTTCCGAACTCATAACTTCCACACGGGCAACATTATGGTGTCCGTGTATGAGGCCGGACCTGGAAAAGTCAGAATTGACGGCTCCGTTTACGATGAATTTATCACCATCATAGAGGGCAGATTGATCCTGACACCCGACAGTGGTGGTGAATATGAATACAAGGCCGGTGAATCTCTGATAGTCCCCAAAGGCTATCAAGGCGGCTGGGAAATGCCTGAGCGGTACCGCGAACTGATTGTCGTTGACACTGAATTTATGCGGGAAGATCCAGCAGTCAGCGACTCATAGCATGCCCATAACGTGGCCATTGTTGTGCCACTCGAGCTTAACAATTAGGGCCATTCTGATTAAACTAAGCTAACATGTCATTTGACATGCGGACATCAAGGCCGGGCATATAAAGCATTAAACTTTTGTAACCTTTGGAGAGCGCAGTGAGAGCGTTATTAACCTCAGCGACCCTGCTGATCGCACTGATGAATCCCGGTGTTGGCTTCGCGGCTGACATCAATCCCGAGGACTACCGCGCCCTATCCACCAAACAAATGGGCCACGTGCGCCACATGATCAACATAGCGAACCAACTCGACGGGGATTTTTCCTTGATGGGTGAGTTCGATCCCGTTTACTACATGAGCTTCCACGCCTATCAGTTTCAGTTCGCGTTCGCCGCCTACGCACTGGCCAGCACCCATTACCACTACACCCCTGCCCACCGCGATCTCTATCAGAAAGCGTCGAACAGGCTGATCAAAAGGATGATCTACAAGGACGTGTGGGACTACTGGGCACACACCAGCAAATTCGATCTTACAGATCGAACTGAAGACGCTTTCGGCCTTGAGACCATGATCAGCCGCACCGAGGAGGATTGGTACGGCTGGATCGATCCCAATATCAAGAAGAACATTATGTATAGCGGCCACCTCCTGCAAATGGTGGGCCTACACGCGATGCTGTTCGACGACCACCGCTACGACGAACCGGGCTCTCTCACTTTTCGCTTCGCGCCGGTCGAATATGGTCAGGACCCAATCGAGATGGAATACGACCATCACCGACTGGCGAAGGTCATCTATGACCAGTTCGCAGAGGATCATTTTCGTGGGATCGAGTGTGAGCGCAACGCCGTCTACGCGGAGTGCAACCAACATCCAATCCTCGGGCTCATGCACTACGACTTCAAGCACGGCACAAGCTTCTCGCTGAAGGTCCGGCGAGAGTTCAAGAAGACAATGGAGGCGCGGCACTATGTAAATCCCGAGACGCACACGACGATGTATTTCCTGAAGGTCAGAGAGGACGAGGTCGTCCCGGCGACCTACGCATGGGCCGACGGCTGGAATGGCCATGCACAGCATGCTTGGGACAAAGAGTACATCGAGAGTCTCTACCCGCATCAGCGCGAGCGCTACATCCCGTCGATGCTGCGAGGGTGGCCCTTCTGGCCCATGGGTTGGACTGCGTCCTTCGACTTTGGTTGGTTCGCACTGCTCGCGTCCGAAGTCGGTGATGTCGAGACGGTGCAGACAATGGCCGACTACGCCGATGCACACTTTGAGCCGACCTGGAGGGATGGGGGCTACTACTATCCGAGTACCGATTACTACATTTTTAACTACTTCCGAGACTGGCTGGGATACATTCACAACGTCGGCCCGGTGACCGGAAACGTGTTGGTCGGCTTTGCGCGCATTAATCCGAAGGACGGACTCTGGGAAATCTACAATCGCCCATGGGAGAAGTCACACTTCGCCGAGCCCTTCATTAGCGACGTCGACTACTTGCAGGCCAGCGTCACGAGAGCCGTTTTTGATAACAAAAAAGATGCACTGGTTGTCACGCTGGCGCCCGGGCCTGTTGAGAGCACCGAGGTCTCGTTCACTGTCCATCAGTTGGCAGCCACCAAGACCTATGAGTTGATCAAGGACGGCAAATCCCTAGGTGATATCAGCAAAAATCAACCGTTACCACCCGGCACCCTGTGGCGGGATGACGGCGCTTTGCTCATCACAACGGCTTTACGCGAGCAACACTCCTTTATCATCAAAGCGAAATAGAAGCACACTGCCGGGAGGGTAGAGACCATATGCGCAGTGCACTACGACATCTCGTCTCGCTCGCCCTTGTACTTGCGCTGGTAGCTTGCGGGGCCAAGGAACTCGACTCCTCTTCAACGGATGCGCTTGAACCTGCTCTGGTGAAGGAGTACCTCCTTGCACACCCAGAAATCGTGCTCGATAACCCAGAAGTGAGCGATGCCATTCACAAAGCACACCTCCGCCGCGAACAGGGCCGCGCTGCCACGCAACGGCGGGCCGTATTGAATGCTCACAGTGAACTGCTTGAATCACCGTTTACGCCCTTTTCGGGGAGTGCCGACACTGACCTGACCGTAATCGAATTCTTCGACTATCAATGTGCACCTTGCCGGGCCAGTTACCCGGAACTGCAACAGGCTCGATCCAACGAGCCCAACGTCCGCTACCTATATGGCCAACTCCCCATCTATGGCAGTCATTCGATCATGGCTGCGCGTGCCGCCATCGCGGCTCAGCGGCAGGGTCTTTTCGAAGTGTTTCACCACACGCTGATGACTACCGATACGGCGTTGGACCTGGGAATGATTTTTGCGAGTGCCGGAGAGGCGGGGCTCGACGTTACGAAACTTCAGGCTGACATGCGTGACCCGCTTGTCCATCAATATCTCGAGGAAGTTCGTGCACTGGCTGAAGCGCTCAATGTAACGGGCACGCCGTCGTTCATCGTGGGCGATGCGAAGTTGAGCGGCGGAATAACAGCTACTGACCTGACGTTGGAAATCGAACGACAACGCGCGCGGCTTGCTCACTCTGCCCAGTCTTAGAGAATCGGAACGGCGCGGGTCTCATTTTTTTCACTATTGTAAAGTCAACATATAATCGCCGGCAGCACAACAGTCTCTGCCCCCAAGCCGCGATCCCACACATCGACACTCAGCTCCCAGAAAACCGCTACCACGTTTGATGAAGAGGGCATGCAACAATGAAGCCCAGAGAATTCCTCAAAAATAGCTCAATCGTCGGTCTATCAATGGCAACATCACTCGATAGACCCGCAAAGGCACGAACCATGGCCGATGAAATCACCCGCATCAGCGCCTCAAAACTCTCGCAGGCAATCAAAAGCCGAGACGTTTCTTGTGTCGAGGTGATGCAGGCATACCTTGAGCGAATTCATCGATATAACCCGCTCTATAACGCGATCGTTAGTCTGGTGGACGATTCAGAACTCCTCCGACAGGCGGAGGCAGCGGACAAAGCATTACTCAAGGGTGAGTACTGGGGATGGATGCACGGGATGCCCCATGCGACCAAAGATCTCGCGGATGCCCAAGGCTTAGTAAGCACCTACGGCTCACTCATTTTTGCTCAGAATGTGGCCATGGCAGACAGCCCCCCCGTGGCCCGAATTCGCGCACAGGGCGCAATCTTCATCGGCAAAACCAATACTCCGGAGTTCGGCGCGGGTTCACAGACCTATAATGCGGTGTTTGGCACGACTCGCAACGCCTACAACCCTCATCTCACAGCAGGCGGCAGCAGCGGTGGGGCCGCAGTCGGTCTGGCAGCGGAGCTGTTACCCACTGCCGACGGTAGCGACATGATGGGATCGCTGCGTAATCCCGCCGGCTTCAACAATGTCATCGGCTTCCGGCCGAGTCAGGGCAGAGTACCCGGCCCTTCTAACGAAACCTCACTTTTCTACGATCAGTTATCGACTGACGGGCCCATGGGTCGAAATACGGAAGACACCATCCGGTTGCTTGGCACGATGGCGGGCTATGATTCACGTGCGCCCCTCTCACTCCGCGACGAGATACCGCCTTACGAGGCCTTCTCGCCGGCGGCGCTTGAGAACATGCGCATTGGCTGGATGGGTGACTATCAAGGCTATCTTCCGATGGAACCGGGTGTCGCGTCATTGTGTGAATCCGCGCTGAAGCAACTCACGCAGCACGGCGCGACGCTAGAAGGCTGCATGCCGGACTTCGAGATGGCCAGACTCTGGCAAACCTGGCTGACGCTCCGTCATTGGTCGTGGAGTGCCGAAAAGCCACTCTACGACAACGCGCAAACCAAGGCACTTTTGAAGCCAGAACTGCAATGGGAGATCGAGGGCTCACTGGACATGACCGCCGCTAGAATTGCCGAGGCAGATCGAGGGCGTTCAGACTGGTACCGCGCACTGGACGACTTATTTGGTCGCTATGACCTCCTCGCGCTCCCCACAGCCCAAACATTCCCCTTCTCCGCAGATATCCATTGGCCTGAGTCGATTGACGGCAAAGCGATGGACACCTATCACCGCTGGATGGAAGTCACGATCGGCGGCACATTAGCCGGGCTTCCGGTCGTCAGCCTACCTGCAGGATTTGATGAGGACGGGCGTGCAATGGGCATACAGTTCATAGGGCCCATGGGAGCTGATCAAAAAGTGTTGGAATTTGCGATGGCCTATGAAACGGTGACCCAGCATCTACATCAACGGCCAAAACTCGTCGAAAAACTGGACTAAGGGCGGCGAAACCCCCTCAGCAGCGCTGCGACGTTCTTGCCCAGTGCCGAAACCGCATATCCCCCCTCAAATACGAACACCGTCGGTAGCCCAATAGCCTCGATCTGCTCACCCACCTTGACGTAATCATCGGTCTGCAAGCAGAACGAAGAGACCGGATCGTCAACAAAGGTGTCCATCCCAACCGACACCACCGGGTAATCTGGCTCACACCCACCGACAAATTCGATGGCCTCGGATAAGGTCTCGCTCCACTCCCCGTAAGCGGTGCCCGCAGGCAAAGGCAAATTCAAATTGAACCCGTGCCCCTCCCCTTCGCCGACTTCGTCGGCGTGTCCGGCATAGAACGGGTACTCAAATTGCGGATCTCCGTGAATGGATACAAAGACCACGTCACTGCGATCGAAAAAGATCTCTTGAGTGCCATTACCGTGGTGGTAGTCGATATCTAGAATCGCCACGCGCTTCGCGCCGGCATCCCTCAACCATTGTGCGGCGATCGCTGCGTTATTCAGAAAACAATAGCCGCCCGCGTAATTCGGGCCCGCGTGGTGCCCA
>Ga0255769_10005017_pt1 | contig 12631 bp, 5 predicted proteins | sample 041ome_9_FD_179637 | JGI IMG/M metagenome (GOLD analysis project Ga0255769, IMG submission 179637) | Coastal salt marsh microbial communities from the Groves Creek Marsh, Skidaway Island, Georgia - 041413US metaG (version 2) | ecosystem: Environmental > Aquatic > Marine > Intertidal zone > Salt... | reverse complement strand
GTACCGAGTCTCCAATCGCAAGGATCCTCGAACCTCCCGCCGATGCGCCAAGTGCTGGACGAATCTCAGGTTCGCCCGGCTCGTCATCATTTAGAGCGTTACCACCGACAGGGCTATCACCGGTCGAGTTTGGAGAAGATTCGCTCAAAGACTCTTCCAGTTCGACCGGAGTGTGGGAGGGTTCCTCCGCCAACGAGGTCGAGGGAAGAGCACTCTCAATTACCGAGTCAACTTCTTCGAGCACGAGTCCGGGTGTACACCCGGCGAGCATCAGAGCGACGGCAGTGAGAAGATAGCAGCGAAGCATCAGAGCCCTCCCGGTGCCATACCATCACCCGACCGGCGGACGAGACTCATGATGGCGTGGAGCGATTCGGCTTCGTCAACAAAATGACTCGGAGCCCATCATCGACTACCACCTTGAGGTCTCTCGGGGGATTTACGGTAGTTCCCGCATCAGCAGTTGCGACGCCGATCACGATTCCGAATGGAATCCCAAGATCAACCAATCCGCCGAATGTCAAAGTTTGCGATTCAAATAATTGCAGCGCAGGCAACGACAAAATTTCGACGCCTTGTGCCTCAAACAATGCATCGAAGACTCCAAGAAGTTTCGGCTCCTCGGCAAGCTGTGCGAGCAGCAGTGATGAGATGCGATCACTGACAACGAAATCATCTCGGGTAGATCCTGCGATCGCTACGTCTTCGACATCTCTGAGCTCGGTAACAACATTCGCAAAACTGCTCGGGCAATCCGAACGGCTAAGAAGTTGCCGAAGTTCCAACAATCGCATCAGGTTCAAACTGTCGTCTTCAACTACGCTTCGATCCCGGCTACACAGCAACACGATGTTGTCGAACGCTCGTTCATATACAAGTTCTCTCAGACCGTCCAACCGATTTATGTCCGCATTACGCGACTCAAGATTGACTGAAGTTGGAATTACTTGACCATCGACATAATTGGGGGCACATACGGTGATTGACGAACCGCCTGGCAGAATTTCGTCGAGCTGTTCAACCAGCCCCGACGCAATTTCGCTCCAACCAATGAGCAAGACAGATCGTGGATCGAGCACAAGTTTTGTCTGCAAATTTTCCCGCTGACGATACTTTGAGATTGTCCCAAGCGTGAACGTTGAATCATCCTCAGCAATAGCGATGATTTCATCATCCTCACCTATTTGAGATTCCGGACCTGGGCATAGATCCGCAACCTCGCCGTCCCTGAGGAGCCCGATGGGTATCGAGTCAGAGTAAGACATCAGCGCAGTCCCGAACGTTTCTCCCACCAGACGCGGTTCTGACTTGACATAAATTTCAGAGCCTTCAAAATCTAGGAGATCCTCGTACACCCGCGCGAGCCCCCGTGACCGACAAACTTGCGAGGTCACCTTTGACATCACATCTTTGCGACTTACGACCAAAACACGACCCAAAGTTGCCTCGCGAAGTGCATTGGCAAGACTTCGGTCGCTCACCTGGGTGACAATGGCCCCATAAAAATCGGGAAGCTCGTTCACCACAGCAAGGGTCGTGCGAACATTCTCAGCATCAGGATTTTGGACGTTTCCATGCAAGATCACAATTGCTCTGGCGTCCTCTGCACTCACCGAGCGTAGGGAATTCTCATCAGTTGTACTTCCGGAACGAACGAAGACCCGCTGATGTTTATTCTCTCGGATACTGACTGTGAGTTCATCCTTCACCTTCGATACGTCAGACTCCGACAGGATCACGATCGCTGGTCGGTGTCGACTTCTGTTCGCCTCAGCCAATTCACTAACCAGCGTTTCTGTGCCCGGTGACCATCCCAAGATCACCGTGTGATCCACCAGCTGAACTGACCCTCTTCCTCGGCGGAGTTCCACCAACCGGGAGTCAATTCCTGCGGTAATGACGCCAATGAGAACGCTCAGAACCAAGATTCCTGCGATGGTTGCAGCGAGCGAGGTAACACGAAACAGCCATCCGGCATCCCCACCCATCGTTCCCGGGTCAAGTGTCCGCATAAGCGACCACCAGGACGCCTCAAAAAACGACACCGTCTCACCACTGTCGGTCCGAACCCCTCCGACAACAAATACGAGGCCACAAAGCGCGACGACAGCAGCGGTAATTACGGCTAGCAGCGACGCTCCAATGCCGACCCCACCCAGCACCAGGCTGTCAAGCCGAAACCGAATCCACCGCTTTAATCGCTTCATCAGTTATCGACATTAGCGAAGGAAACTGTTGCCAAATGTGCCGTAGGGGTCACGCAGAAACTTGCAAAAAGTCACTTTTCTTCCATGATTCATAATGTAGAGCGGGCGTGAGCACAAAGTGGGAGATCCTAAGTAACCACGAGCCCGTTTGAGCGATCAATCCAAGAAGATTTTGCTCTATGGCATGATCCCCTAAACAGCTGGGAAAGGAGCACATCAGTACCCTGAGAGAAACCACATGTTTTTGCCGATCAGATCACTTATGTCAAAGATAGAGATGCCATCAATGCGAGTGATAAAGGCGTAACTTCTTCTTTGCTAATCTGCTCTGATGCGAAGGAAGTTCTCGAATCTAGTTGTTTATGGTGGAGTAGGAATTGGGACGTTCTTTGCGATTGCCGCCGCCGAACAAGTAATCACCGAACAGGTGCTCGGCGACTTTGATGCTCAGTCATGGCAAGGAGCCGCCGGGGCGCTCGGTGCTGTGCTGGTTGCCTTCCTCGCAAGGAAGATCATTGGCTCCCGCAAGAAATAAGACAACCAGCTCTGAATCCCGCGCCCGGCTCCAGGACCTCAGACAACGGAGGGGCCTGCGTCATCATCAGAAACGTGATTTACGAGACCTGCCGATGGAAGAGCCATTCCAGCAAGCGATTCCGGTGGAACCGCGGGCGAAATTGTGATCCGATGATTCGCAAATATCAAGTCACGGCCCTGAGCTGCAGATTCTGCAGCCGCCATCGCGGATTGCTCGTCAAGCGGAGGTAAAACGTCCTCAACATTGGATGATCTAAATCGGATAGCAGAACCACTATTTCCGAAGAGATTCGCCGAGAATGGTGGCGCTTCTTCGAGTTTAAATTGAACACCATCCAAGAAATCTGTTGCAGTCAACCCATGCAGTGCTGCACCTGAACCCGTTACGGAGATCTGTGCAAGAAGATCGTCAAGTGGGACCTCTCTCAGCCAGCCCATAATTGACTCCGTATGAGCAGTGATCACAGCTTTTTGTAACTCACCGTCTGAACACTTTTCTCTAAAGTCTTGGCGAGGCCCAAACACCGCCTTATTAGTTCCAGGAAGCCGTACACGAACAACATTTGGCTCACTGTTATCTCCCTCGGGTTCTGGAGGGGTGTCCAACAGAACACGCTCGTATTCAGTTCTCCAATGGGCACGCATTTCCTCAAAAACTGTCCCCATCCATCCCCGATGAACGGTCATCTTTCGAGCATTCAGTTGGGCTTTAGTAAGTTGGTCAGCTGACGGTCGACTTGCCCCATACACAAATGAATGTGGTCGTTCAACTGCGATTGATTGCATCATGTCGGAGGAAACCGATGGTGGGGTCCCGAACGGGGTGTGCGTGAGAACTCGCAACACCGCCTGCCAATCGTCAAACTGCGTTTGCACAGACTGCAACTCTGACAACTGCTTCGCATAGTGCTGGGCAGCCAGAAGAGCTACTTGCCGCTCGGATGCACCAGCATGCATTCGGGTTTGAAGCCGAGCTAGATCACGCGCAAGGAGTCCGATCTTAACGATGACTGCAAGGATGGCAGCGGTTCCGCCGCCGAAGATGTAAATCAATGGCAACAGCGCAAAGATCCACACGGCGACAGATGCGGCGACTGCAAGGACAATCACGAGCAGAAATACCTTGCCCCATTTGCCTAATGCGCGTCGGGCATCCTCGTCCTGAGACGTGTCAACTTGGCTGTCATCTAAATATTTTGACATCGAGTCGGCAAGACCCTCCGCTGCGCGATCGGTTCCTGCAGCAATGCTCTCCCCGACCCTCCACAACAGCGACTTTTGCCGCATCGACAGCCACTCCTGCCAACGCGACTGTGCTGTCCCGATTGCAATCTGACGCGAATTGTCGTTTGAGGGTTGCAGACCATGCGTCCTTGCACATTGGTGGCCAACATGAACAAGGTCACCGCTAGGGGTGTGCAAGTAAACAACGCCGTGATGAAATGCTACGCCACAGAAATCGCAGCTCTTCTTAGCTCTCCATCTACCGTTAAACACGGTGTGCTGCTCTTGGGCCAAGACATGAAGCGCATTTTGCTCCTCGTACTGTGCGCTCTCTTCTTCTTTTTCGCCCTGGTAGAACGAGGTCAGCGGCTCATAAGACGTTGGATCAAAGTCGGGCTCGGATGGCTTGTGTGAGTACGTCACCGAGTCAGCGACATCAGCGAATCCATCAACTTCGACGATGACATCAGGAACTTCAATCACCCTTGACGTTCCAGCAAAATCTCGGTCTACCGCCTCAACAATCGAGTCACCAAAAGCGGCATCAAAATACTGATCTACAGCCTGTGCGTTCTGAACATCCATCGACCCTACGGTCGCTAAGTCTGGAGGCAACTGTAGGAGTTCTTGTTCGCCCTCCGAGAACACGAAATCGACGTCACTCGGGGCTGGCCCAATCGCCCAAGGATCCGTGTACAACACACGTTTTGTGTTGTGCTGAGGAACATGGATCGATTGAGGTAACTCTCCGCCGTCAACCAATGACAGCGCCGTCCTTCTCAACAAGTACCAGGGCGTAGGGTCTGGAATTGCAGGAGGCTCAAGATCCGGCATCCTTGCTGCCTCGAGTTCTGCCAGAAGGTTGGCTGCTTCCAAACGAGACATTCCTGGCTTGAACGCCATCACTTTTGAGGAATTGCCCCCAAAGGTTAGTCGCTGAGCCGCGCTCGTCACCCGCTCTCCGACTGAGGTCACATATTGATCAATGATGATGTAAGGAGCCTGTTTTAAGGCCTTAAGAAAGTTCTTTCCAAACATCAGCAAACCGGCGACCAAACCAATTTCTTCTGGTCGCTTCCGAGCAGGCCCGACGAAGGGTGAACAGCCAAAACCGGTCTGACTGCACAAGTCGTCAAGAACTCGGTCATTTACAACAGCACCAGGGGGAGCCTGAACTGCTTGTATCTCAGGTGGAGTCGTCCAAGGCCCGCTTTCAGGAAACGCGCCAGCAATCACGTCATCAATAAATCGACCGGCATTGATTGCACGAATCTGCGTTCGAATAATTCTCACCGGCCGAGTCTGACCTGTTGCATGCTCCGACAGATCGACGGTGGGTTGTTCTTGCCATCTCAACCCGCCCGCAAGAACGACAGCCGACATGAAACACACCGCAGCCCTATTGGAATCATCGACCGGCAAAGTTGCCACCTGACCGTCCGCAATGAGAACCGGGTCGTGCAAGAAATGAGCGTCAAAGTAGGGATTGAACAACTCGGGACCGAATGCAGGCTCACTCTGAGCGATGCCGAGGGTATAACAACGAACTGTTTGATCAATGAATCGACCTCTCACAAGTTCAGTTGTTAAAACCTCCCTCTGAAACCGTTCGTCGCTGTACTTCTCAAAAAGCTTCTCCCTTACGGAAACCAGTGTGACCGAATCCCACCGCCTGCGTGTCAAGACATCAGACAATGACAACTCGGATCTTCCACCAAGCTCTACCCATGACACGCTCGATGACAATCCGCCGTCCAAAGAAGCGATGTCTAAGAGTCCAACTTGATCGATCAAGTCAGATTCAAACCAACTCTCAAAAACCTCTGCAATGTTGACATCGACGTTGCTGTCGTACGCGATGAGCGTGAGTCGCATTGTCATACAACGCCGCCTTCTTCGATTTGCTCGACTGCGTTTCGGACGAGTTCATATTGCTCTAACAGATCGTTGATGAGTTCGATCGACATTGTGCCTTCGGGGTTGACTGCTCCGTATTGGTCTCTGGATTCTTGACCGGTGAGCGGGCGTGCTTTCAACTTTTCGTAGCGTTCGATGTTTGCGTTCATGTACGTAAGCATGTTTGCTTTGCGTTCGTTGATCGTTGGAGCATCTCGTTGCGCCGCTGCAAGTGGGTCAACTGGCGAACACGCCCGATCACCTGAGACCAAGTAGTCCTTGACCTCTTGTGGCAGGGCGAACGATGTTGTTTCGCTTTGACCGAGTTCATACATACGGTTGTATGCGTCGAATGCTCTCACCTGTTTTGTTGGGGCGTCCGCCAATGTGAGTGGGAACGACTCCAACAACGCAGGCAACAAATCATTCGCACTCACGGTCGTGAGCAATGGAGGGAACTCGTGAGTTGCGTTTCTCCCACTGATCGTCACCGCTTTAGACGGGTCAGCAGTGATATATCCCATCATGCGAGCTACAGCGAATCCTCTGATCATTGCTCGACGCACGACGTCATGTAACGGAACAAAATCCTCGAGTGTCTTTGTCCGTCTCCACAACCAGAAAGCTGCCTTTAGGCGGCCGGGGTCAGATCTCATGCTCTCAACAACGCTGGACAGCGGTCGACAGATCGATGTCACGATCATTGGGTGGACTGGGTATTCGATGAATGATGAGATCAGTACTGATTCGGCGTCACGGTCGGTGAACCGTCCGGTTCCATCGCTGTCGCTTGTTGATAGCACTTCGTCGACGATGTCGCGTGCGGGGTGTCCGACAGGGAACGGGAAGCCTTGAACCAACGGTTTGATTGCAATCTGACCACGGGCAGGGTGAACGACCGCGTTCAGACCGGTATCGAGCTCGATCAGTGGCTTTGACTGGTTCAGCGCTTCGCCGAGCCGTTGACGGAATTTACGTAACCGTTCTGCGTGCGCTCTGATGGGTTGGCCGTTTGAATCGGTTTCATTCAAATAGTCGCGTAGGCCTTCGTTGAGAACGCGTGACATTGGGCTTGATGGGCGTGACAGCCAATCTTCAACCCGTTCTTCGAGTTGTTCAAGCGTGACCGAAATACTGAAACGTAACTGACCTCCAGGAGTCCACCGCGGTGAACCGCCAGCAAGATCATCAACCCATGCTTGAGGGCGAGCTTTGCCTTGGGTGCCGCGCTGAAACTCGCCGCACGCCAACAAATAACGGGCAGCATCAACCGCGCTAGATGGCTGATACGTCAACCCGTGAATATCGAGGTCCCGCACGATCTCAACAGCCTCTTGGGAAAGTTCAGTCATGTTGCTTGGCCATTCAGTGGGCTGTTCCAAGAAGAACTCGACCGGTGATGGCAACAACCCTTCAGGAACCCCACCATTGGCTTGTGGCCATGTCTCAATGACTGCGGGTTCACCATCAACAGGTGTCACCAACTCGTGGATCGTGCCGTGAGCCATTTCAAGTTTTGCTTCCAACGGTTTCAACACCTGCTCAGCAAACGCGACCATTGCTTCAGACACTTTTTCGCGACGAACTTTCAACCACTCATTCGCCACATACTTAGAAATCTGATCTAAACCAGTTTGCACCGGGCTAGAAGAATGCTGAACCTTGCCCGAACCAATCGATCTGAACGTCTGCAACGCTTCGTCATACGCCGTCTGACCATTCGAGCGTGCCTCTTGAGATTCAGTTAACACCTCTGCTGCAACCGCGTTCATTTCCGTGTACGCAGCCGACACCAACCCAGCAGCAACTTTCAAACCAAACTCACCAATAAACGACGACGTAACCCGCAACGTACGTTCCAACGTTTCAGGACCCCACTCCACCACAATGTGGTCAAAACCAGTGACCGCATCAGTTTCAGCGCGTCGACCAACCGACTGCGCTTGCTGCACAACAAGTTGAGCCCACTCATCACCAGAACGTTCCTGACCCTGGAACGGACTATCAATCTCACGACGAATCTTCGCTAACTCATCACGAGCCTCCGCAGTGAACCGATCCTGAATCTGATTATTCGACGCCCCACGCTCATGCAACCCCGCAGCCAACAAAAACTTTTCCAAATGCGACTCAACAATGCGACCAATCACCGCATTCGACGACAACGTCGCCGCGTCAGAACCCAACGTCGCAACCGCCCGACGCTCATGCCCCGAATACAAATGCTCAATCGATTCACGCAACAACAACTTCGACGCATACTCACGGAACCGATCACGACCAATCGACAACGTCGCAGACCCAAACGACGACACAACACCAGGGTGATACTGCTTCGCAAACGGATACCCACCCTGATTCTGCGCAGCGTACGGCGACCAGTTGACCGCAACGAAGTTCATGACTTGTTCTTGAACATTGCCCGACATGACCCATGACGACAACGCCTCACCAACCGCTCGATACACATTCTTCGAAGACCGAAGATCAATACCGTCCATATTCTTCCGACCAACAATGAACACAGAATGCGGCCCACGATTATCCGTCGACACATTCGCCGGAATCAGAGCAGAACCACTCAACTCGTTATCCCAATACGCAGACATCAACTCGGACATAAATGCCATTCCGTTTGCTGACATGGCATCGGAGGTGTGGGAACCAAAAATGTCCGCTGTGAACACCACCGCAATTGGGAACTGGCCGCCGTCGTTCGTGCGACGCACCAAATCAATGACATCCAACATGATGCCAGCGCCGGTACCACCAGCCATCGAACCCAACACCACCACAATCGGATCCGGCGTCACCGTCCCAGCAGGCACCGGAACACCCAAATGCTCGGACACCAACTGTAATTCTGGGCCACCTGCCGAACATGCCGTGAAGGCCTCTTGGATTTTCGGGCGAACTGTTTGGGGCAGTGAAACAACCCCTGCTGCGCGACCAACAGCTCTCATCTGGCCTGCTCCCGCCTGCAGCGGCACCGACACCTGTGATGCCTCGGGACGCCAACCGATGAGTTCCCCGTAACCCTTCGTTCCGGGCCCGTACGTTGCCATCAAGGCATTGTCGAGCTGCGGGAAGGTCGAGAATGAGAGAGAAACACTTTTGTAATCTGCTGAGGGCATTGTTGGTATTTCCCCCGGGGACTCTTGAACATTAAGAGTGTCAAGCCCAATGAATTGCCACGCCTGCGGAAACGGACCCGTCCACCCAGAATGCAAAAGTTGACGTCGGACGGCATCGCGAATGTAACGAACCGCTTTTTGACCAGATCCGCCACATCCGATCATGATCACTGGTTTCAACATTTCTCACTCCTATTTGATTTTTGCTGTTGTAACTAACTGAAGGGGTCGTTCGAACTGAATGGGTCATTCGAGGGTGATTTCGGTGACGAATCACCAGCACCACCAGCAGGGTCTCGAATTGGCGCAGATGATCCGAACGGATCATCTGATCTAGAGGTCGTTGCTCGCCCGCCTCCACCAAACGGGTCAGAGTCTCCCCCGCCACCCGTCTGGCCTGAACTAACCGGCGACGTTGGGGGGTTCACTTCAGACGAATTAGGAGTTTCTACTGTCTCTGCCGCTTTGAGGTCATTGCGAAGCTGTGTCATTCGACGGGTGCCAACACCGTCTAAATCCTCTAGGAGACGATCGAGTTGCGATTGGGCACTGTTGTTGGGGTTTCCGTCGACGACGAACCAAAGTTCACCCGATACGGGCTGACCATTGACCAACACACCTTTTTCGGTGGTGGGAATACGAAGCACCCATGCCGACGCAATGCCAATCGGCATCAGCCCGACTGAGCCTGAGGCATTCGGCGGATCGAAGCCTTCAGACCCGACGACATAATGAGACCCGTAGCGAACCCTCACGACCGGTTCTTGGCGGCGCATCAACCATCCGAACCGCCCCCGAGCAGGCTCTCCTATGAAGGTTTTCCACCAGTTCACCTCAAGTTGTTGACCACCGACGTTTGCTGATCGATCACGATGTTCCAAATCGGTTGCAAAGTCAAGGTCATGCGACTGAAGAGGGCCACGCGTCCGATTCGAGAGTGTTATCCGGTCAGACCCATCTACCGTTATTTGCACTGATGCATGTCGAGCCCCAAGAGGCGCCTCGAACCATCGCGAAATCATTGAGGTGTACACCGCTCGAACGAGAAGTTGAACCACCGTCAACATCAGTAGCAACAGCAGAAGGATCCCGAAGAATTTCGTAGTGTCTGGCGGGCGCTCCATTGAGAAGGGCTTGACCTCAAGCACCTCAGGCGGCGGACTCTCTCCTCTGAGATCACTACCAGACAGTCGGTATTCGAGTTGCAGCCCTTCGACTGACTCAATTGCGCCTCGCCAACCATGATCAAGTTCAATTTCGCATCGGTAGTTCTCCTCAGAAGGAGCGATGTCTGAGCATCCCCGTTGAGAACCGATCGTGAACGTTTTCTCCGAATATTCTGGGTCGATAAAGGTAGGTTGCTGGGCAACTCCAATCACCTCGAGTGATCCGACCCCCTGCTTCGGAGGCTCTAATTCAATCGTGACGACGACTGGGGCATCCGGGTCGCTCTCGACCACGTTGGACGAAACGTGATCTACGTACACCGGGAGCCCGCTGTCAGCCCGAATTCCAATCGAGCCAGTCACCGGAGATTGGACCGATAACGACGATCCGGTTGCCGTGTGAATCACGGTTGGGTCCACGCGAATCGTGAGTTGACTACCTTCACCGGCGATGGCTTCCAGAACTGTGCTTTCAGGTATTGAGAAGGAGCCATCGCTCGCCATCAGGAGGCCGTTTTCGGCTGCGACAACCTCTCCGCCTAATTCGAGCTCCACGTCAAGGGCGACATCAAATCGATCGTCGTTGGCCACCCGAACATCGTTGCGCGTCAACCAGAATACGAGGTCGCCTTGCTCGTCGCCGCTTTGCCGAGCTTCACGATCAACCACCTTGCTGTCATCGTCAAACTGCACTTGCGGCGAACCATCGAACCATAAAAATTGACCATCTATTTCTGACATGTGGTACTGCGGAGGGTCGTCGTCAAACACAAGGAAATTTGCTTCACCACCTGAAATTTCGAGACCCCACGCCGAAGGCGCGGCGCCGGCAAGCAACTTCTCGAGATCAGTTGGGTCAAGCTGCGAACGCAATGCCTCAGTCTCAGATTCTTCTGAAACGGATTCTTCGCTCACCAACGTTGACACTTGCTCAACATCACCAACGCGCATCGTAAGTTGAACTTCAACAACATCAGGATCGTTAAATTCAGCGACTCCTAGTGGAACATTTCCCATTTCAAGGTCGGCAAAAAGCGAAGAAACTCGGACATCCGCTTCTCCGAGAGGGTTAAACCCCTGAGGCTGCTCGATTGCCAGACTGACCTCTCCCGGGAAGAGCTTCGCTATCACACGCGGTTCCTCGGGCTCATAATTGGAAAGTTCAATCCTCCAAGTCCCCCTCCAATCACCTGATGGTGACGGGTTGGTGCCTTGAATCCACATCCAACTTCCAATACGCGATGCCTCAATTCCGCTACCGACAGAAGATTGCCGTCGTAATGCCGTTCGCTTTCCGGTCGGATCGATTATCGAATATTCGACATCTCCCGATGGTGAGCCCTTTACATACAGCGAAAACGACTCAACATAGTTTCCTAAAACAAAGTTGATCTCACATCGGTCAGAGCGTTCACCGATGGGGACACAACGAGTATTGAATGTCTCACCGCCCGAACCCTCACCGCTCCCCTCAGGGTCCTCAAAACCCTCAAACATCGCAGTTTCCAGAATTCTGACGAGGTCCTCGACCAGGGTGCTGGCGTCTCGAACTTCTTCAAAGATGCCCAATGGCTTTGCCGATCCACAGACAAATCCCGCTGCTAACGGTTGCCCAGGGGGAATCGGTACTCCCTCGACTACTGACCGAATCAGAGAGAACTCGTTCTCTCTGCGACTGTCTGTCCAATCAGACTTCCCGAGACCTATCGCGATCAGCGGTACTTCTTCGGTACGCAATAGGTCTACTGGCCCGCCTGCACCACAAAGTTCATCGCCGGTGATCTCTTTAATTTCATTGGATGTATAGGTTGATGATCTCGCATTATCCGAGTCGTATCGACCGTCAGTGAACCACAAGACAAGGGGGCAGCCCTCTGACTTGTACTCCTGGACCGCCTCGCTCACATTGCTCAGCGCTAGTCCGTAATTCGTCAAAATCTCGTTATCAAGTCGGGCAAACTGCTGGGCCTCTGTGCTCGCATCGCGAACAGCACCGTCCGAGTCGAGTCGGATCCAGTTGCCCTGCTTGTACGTTGCACCAAACCCATCGAACCTGACCTCAACATCCACCTGTCTCGCTGAGGTGCTGAGCGCCTTGCGGAGCTCATAAATTTCGCTGATCGCCTGCTGAGAAGCGGCAACTCGTTTATCACCGGGGTCCGTACCTGGGCCGCGGTCAAGTTGCACCAAACTCGACGACATATCGAGTAAAACGAGAACTCCTAGGGTCGGCGTCTCCTTCAGACACTCAATCAGCGGCTGAATCGAGGCTGAATCTGCCTCGATTGCAGTACGTTCCGCACGAGCGAAGCCGCTCATTGGCAACAACACGGCGAGCGCACCAACAGCAAGAAACGTTCGAACTGCCACTCTCATGCGGCTACCACTGACGCAATGAGATAGGTGTTAAGTAGGCAAACCATCAGAGCGGAGATTCGAACTACCCGAGCCACCACGAGGACGTCAA
>Ga0255769_10005015_pt1 | contig 12633 bp, 9 predicted proteins | sample 041ome_9_FD_179637 | JGI IMG/M metagenome (GOLD analysis project Ga0255769, IMG submission 179637) | Coastal salt marsh microbial communities from the Groves Creek Marsh, Skidaway Island, Georgia - 041413US metaG (version 2) | ecosystem: Environmental > Aquatic > Marine > Intertidal zone > Salt... | reverse complement strand
GACTATATTCCACCCAACAATTTAATGGTGCACCTAACTCGCCTGATTGAAATTTATCTCGAAGAATGAGATTTGATTTATCCCATCGTTTATGAAACTCAACTGCGGCATGCAACTTATTTTTTTTTGCTAAATGAACAAGGTCAAGGCCCTCGACATAAGTCGGAGTAAGAGGTTTTACTATAAGCGTGTGGATGTTAGCCTCGAGACATTCTTTTGCAATCTGATAATGCAAATGATCAGGAACAGCAATAATTGCACAGGCAGGTTTTTTGCAACTACTTAAAACATCCCTATATGCAGTATAATTCTTTGACCCTCGATTTGGATAGGATGTAATTTCAAAATTTACACCAGTTTTTACTTTAAGCTCCCTAGCTTTCTCTAATAAATTTCTTGAAGACTCTTCAGAAGTCGATACACAATGAATACCTCCTAAATTTTTATTGAGCCTTTTCCATTCAAATATTGCTGGTAAAATAGTTCCATAGCCAGATGTGCCCTTACCGCATACATATAAACCAGCGCCTATAACAATTATTTCAAGTTGTTTCATGATTTGCTGCTAGGGTAACAATGTATTTAAAACTTCCATTTGTTCACGAAAAACATTAACTTCTTTGATATTAACATTTTTATGATTTTGAGGATCTATTGCTTTAACAATACACCAGACTTCCTCATTCTCTTCTCCAAAAAATACTGGCTCTAGTCCTGCTAACAGCAAGGTAGCAAACAAAGTTTCTTTGCTGTAATAATATGCATGAACTGATCGAAACCAATATTCCCACCAATCATTATAGTCACGAAGAATGGTTCTTGGATGCATCATATCTGGAACTGCTATATACATAAGGCCTTGTGCAGATAGAGTTTTTTTAAGATTTGAAAGGCTCTTAATTGGATCAAGCATATGCTCGACAACATGTCGCAATATAATAAAATCAAATTTTTTATCATAATCAGAATGCCAATCGCCATCAATATCACTGTCTATGACTTCAACACCAACATTGTTCTCAAGTATAAATCTTGCATCTGGTGAGGCTTCTATTCCATATAAGTTAATCTCAGGCATAAGACCCTTTAAATATTCCAACCCATATCCGGGGCCACAACCTGCATCGAGAATAGAATTTATGGATAAAGCCTTAAGATCTACTTCTTTGGTAACTCTATTCCATACCTCTTTCATATTTCGAACAACGCCCTCCGGGCCATAATCTGCTTTCAATGCCAGGTCGTATAATGCATCATAGTATTTTTCGTAGAATAAATTGTATGTCTCTTTAGTCCATCTGGGATTTAACATTACCAATCCACTTGGGTATATTACTGGATGAAGTTCCTGGCCAAACTGACCAATCGTCAGGGGCTCTTTTTGAATGAAAACTGGTATTGAGATAGCGCTGCGTGGATCCAAGTGGCTGAATGCAGTTTCAAACTTAGGCTCAAAACTTTGCAAATTTATCTCTGGTTTGGTCATAAGGCTAGCCTGTTGCTTTGTTGAGCATGTGTATTAAATGAAATATTTTAATCGATTTTTTTATGAATACTTTACAAAACCATCATTTATTTTTAAAGATTAGTCATCTAAAAACTATTTACCGAAAGGATTTTATCTAATGTCATTTGCCAATCGTTTGATCTCTCAATTACATCACTGTAAAGAGGATGAGGTTTTGCGAGCGCTAAATCAAAATTATTTTTAATTAAGCTTTCAATCACTTCTTCTAATTCTTTTTTATTGTTGGCAGGTAATACCACACCAAGCTTTCTATAAATTGTAGTGTAATTCTCTCCATCTAAAAGCTGTTGTTTTGAAAATCTATTTGGATCATAAAGCTCTATGACTGGGACTCCCATTGCATAACAATCCATTGCTCCAGAAGACCAAATTGAGATAACAAAATCAACAGAAGTTGAAATATCATAAATATGGTCATCTATAATTGAAATAGAAGAGAATTTATCTGCCAAAGAATCCCAATAAACATCTTCTTCTCTAGGGTGTTTTTTGATGAATAAATTATAATTCTCTATTTTAGTATTTATTGCGCCAACTACTGATTCTGCTAACTCCGTATGATAAGTTTTATCTAGATAACTTCCGCTACCTCTGCTTAAAACAAGAATATTAATTTTATTTCTTGTTGATAAAGAGATTCTAAACTTTTTTGATTTCTCTCTACGGTCTTGCAACCAACTATTTGAGTATTTAGGGTGACCGATATATATTTTTTCTAAATCTGGGTCAGATAAACACTCTCCATCATTTAAGACAGGATAATCTGCAGGATGACCAAGCAAAAGAAATGATCTACTTTTAGCATTTTTTATCTTGAAATCTTTATACTTGATACTTAAATTCTCTGCGTATATATGAGGAGAGTGAGGACAATAAAAAAAAAGAGAATTATGAAATTTCTCTTTCAACCATTGATCCCGAGGTCTTCTCAAGCTTGGATATTCAGAAAAAAACAAACATCTTTGTGTTTGCAAGTTCAAAATTTTTAAAGGTAACCCTAAAAAAAATATTTTTTTGAAAATCTTATTCAGCAAATTATAAAAAAATTTAACGGCTGGCTTATTTTGCAATTTTAATTTGATGGCTGCACGATGAGCAAGATAACCAAAGCGTTCAATTTTTTCAGCCAAATAACCACCGCATAGATAAACTTCTAGATGAATATTTTTTTTAGAAATATAATTATTAAGCATGCTATTTCTTTCTACACTAACTCGAGCATGCCTGGTTAAAAAAACAATATTTATGTTGAAATTTTTCTTAGAAAGATAATCTAAAATTGGCAGCACCCAGTCAAGCTCTCCAGCAGAACCAGATAAAAATGTAATTACTGTTTTGTTTTCAATATGGCTGTTAGGTATGTGGCGCATTGGTTTATTTAAATTAGCATAGTTACTTGAAATCTAAGCACTAATAGCTTTTTATAAAGAATTCTTAAATTCAATTGAAAATGCGAAGTGTTTTTATATATCAAGGTTTAATCACTAGATATATTGAAAACCGTATATCAAATCCTTCCAATTTTTTTTTCGTTTTCTTGAATCCAAGCCTTGAGAGTTTCGATCTCCATCCACTCTGAGTTAGTATCAGAGCAATATTTGAAATCTGGATCAACCTTCTTTCCATCTTTGATCCTTTCAGGATCAATGCTCCATTCATGAATGGATGGAAGAATCTTATAATGGCCTGAATACTCATAAGTATATGGCGCATCTTCAACACCTATCATCTGCTCATGAAGTTTTTCTCCTGGTCTTATTCCAACAATTTCGTGTGTAGCTTCTTCGGAAACAGCTTTAGCTATATCAATTATATTCATTGAAGGAATTTTTTTTATGTATATTTCACCCCCTTTCATATCCTCAAATGCATGCCAGACTAATTCAACGCCTTGTTCTAAAGAAATCATAAAGCGTGTCATGCGATCATCTGTTATTGGGAATACTCCTTTATTTTTGATAGATGAAAAGAATGGTATTACTGAACCACGCGAACCCATTACATTTCCATATCTAACAACAGAAAAACTAGTGTCATGACTGCCGGAATATGAATTACCAGCCACAAACAATCTATCGGAAGTTAGTTTGGTTGCTCCATAAAGGTTTACAGGACTGCTTGCTTTGTCAGTCGATAAGCTTACTATTCTCTTTACTTTTTTATCTATGCAGGCATCAATTAAGTTCATTGCGCCATTTACATTGGTCTTTATGCACTCAAATGGGTTGTACTCAGCCGTAGGAACAATTTTAGTTGCTGCAGCATGAACCACATAATCAATACCATCCAATGCTCGACACAACCTATCTTTATCCCGAACATCACCAATAAAAAAACGAATATTTGGAAAATCTTTATAAAGTTTTTCCATCTCCCATTGCTTCATCTCATCTCGAGAATAAATAACAATTTTTTTTGGATTATATTTTTCCAAGGTCATGGGAACAAATGCACTCCCAAAAGATCCGGTTCCACCAGTAATTAAGATCGAAGAATTACTCAACATATCAATTACCTCTATTCTTTTTTAAATTCATAATTTCATCGTAGTTCATTATTTCAGTCTGATGGTTGCTACCAAGGCTCAATATCATGTCGCAATTTTTTAAAGTCGTTAACCTGTGGGCAATGATAATAACAGTTATATTATGATCGAAGTTATTTATTGCGTCCATTACAGCTAACTCAGTGTCATCATCGAGTGCACTTGTAGCTTCGTCAAGAATTAGGACATCTGACTGTCTATAAAAAGCTCTAGCAAGTCCAATCCTTTGACGTTGACCCCCGGATAAACGTGCTCCTCTCTCTCCAACAACATTTTCATAACCATGGTCCCAGGACTCAATGAGCTGACCAATTTGAGCTTGTTGAGCTGCTATTTTTACATGTGATTGATTGATATCTTCCCTAGGAATACCAAAGGCAATATTTTCTTCAATTGTTCCATCAGATAAGTAAATTTCTTGAGGGACGCTAGAAATATGAGTTTGCCATGACTTTTTATTGGTATTATCTATAACCATATTATCAATAAGCAATTCTCCACTTGTTGGAGAAAGTAAGCTCATGATAATATCTAAGAGGGTGCTTTTACCGCAGCCAGTACTACCGATAACTCCAATAACTGACCCTTTTGGAATCATTAAATTAAGATCTTTTAATACCCAGGGCGATTCATCTGAGTAACGAAAAGATAAATTCTTTAACTCAATTGAGTGCTTGAAGGTAATAGGCGAAGAAGAAGATAAACCTGCATCATCAGGAATAGGTTGATCCAGTAACTCTAAAACATCATCCAATGAATATGCAGATCCCTTGATTCTACTATAGGAAGCATAAGATTTTTGGATGGCAGGTAATAATTTTTGAGCGCCCAACACAAATGCGCCCAACACAGGTAAAAATTGATTTATGCCGCCTAACTGAAGTGTTGCTAGATAAGCAATTATTGCAACTATTCCAATTCCTACCGCCTCCATAAGAAATCTTGGACCGGAATATATTAATTCATTTCTCCATGTCGCCTTCCGCATTTGAAGATCAGAGTTCCTATAAAGGTTCACATAAAATTGCTGATTGCTGTTTAATAAAACTTCTCGAATTCCCTCTAAGCCCTCTTGAAGAGATTTCACCATTAAATCTGATTTATCGGCTATGCGCTTACTATTTCCACTTAAGTTTCTTCGAGTCAGATACATCACCAGTAAATACAAACTACCAAAACCTATAAAAGCAGTTAATGTTACGAAAATATTTATTGCAGCAAGAACTATAATGATGCCAATAATTGTTACTGTGGAACTAATTAAATTCAAAACAGGCGCAATTACACCCTTAGTAACTGTGGTGGTTTTTGTAATAATTCCATTAATTACTTCACTGCTATTTCGTGCGACATGAATCGCATAATCTTGAAAGAGAGTATGCCTATAGATATTAATACTTAAGTCTGCCCCAGCCTGCTGAGATAATCTTGTCGAGGCCCATAAATGTAAAAATCTCACTAATGCAGAAAAAATAGTCAGCAAAATAAAAACAAGTGTAATTGGCAAGGCCAATTCACTGGGTTGAGTAATTTGAAGAGCGCCTATAAAAGGCTGCATGTATTCATTTCGAAATATAGTTTCTGGCTCAGCCAAAACTGTTAGAAATGGAATAACAGCACCCAAACTTGCCATCTCAAAGAAAGAAACAATTATTGCAAAGACTTGCATAAGTGCAAATTGCTTCTGGCGACGCTTAGATAAATGATTCCAAAGTCTTGTTAACATGGTCTTAGAATAAATAAAGGGATGCTAAAAATCGAAGATTAAACACCTTAATTGAAAATGGCAATTAAAATACCTATTCTAAATTGATTATTATTCATAGCCCGCCATCAACTCAATTTCATCAAATAAGACTTAGTATCAAACACTATTGTTTGAAATATCTTTCTACATTCAATGGGCAATGGCAAGCCCACGTAGCCCGAACCAATGATGGTTAATTTTAAATCATCCATTTTTTTTATACTCCAAATACCAATCAACAAAATTTTTCACGCCCTCTTCAATGCTCATAGATGGCTTGTAGTCAAACTCTTTAACAAGATCATCCACATCTGCATAAGTATCCGGCACATCCCCAGGCTGAAGTGGTAATAGTTGTTTTTCAGCCTTTATTCCAAGAGCTTCTTCTATTGCTGAAATAAAATCCATTAGCTCGACTGGTGAATTATTACCTATATTGTATACACGCCAGGGTGCTGACGACGTCCCAGGGTCGGGTTTTTCACTGCTCCAATTTGGATTTGGCTGAGCTGGCTGATCCAAAACTCTTATTACGCCCTCAACAATGTCATCAACATAAGTAAAATCTCTTCGATGTTTGCCAAAGTTAAATACTTTAATTCTTTTCCCTTCTAGTATTGCCTCAGTAAATTTAAATGGAGCCATATCTGGCCTTCCCCATGGCCCATAAACAGTAAAAAAACGCAGGCCGGTGGTAGGCATATTGTATAAATGACTATAAGTGTGTGCCATTAACTCATTTGCTTTCTTGCTGGCTGCATAAAGACTTAAGGGATGATCAATATTATCGTGAATTGAAAAAGGAATTTTTGTATTAGCTCCATAAACTGAACTGCTGGATGCATACACCAAATGACCAATATTACTATGCCGACAAGCCTCTAAAATGTGACCAAAACCAACCAGATTAGTATTTATATAAGCACTGGGATTATCTATAGAATACCTAACGCCTGCCTGAGCAGCTAGGTGAACTACTCCATTCAAAAGATTATTTTTAAAGAGATGAGCCATGGACTCTCCATCCTTTATATCGATTTTAAAATGCTCATAATTAGGATGATCGATATGACGAGCTAGACGCGCTTCCTTAAGACGGGGATCGTAATAATCATTGTGATTATCAATGCCAATAACAGTATCCCCTCTTTCAAGCAGTCTAAGCGTCAAAGCTGAGCCAATAAAACCTGCTGATCCTGTTACCAATACTTTCATAATATTTTGTCATATAACTGTATTTGCATAGCAAATATATTTTTAATTATCTCCAAATAAATCTCTTGAAAAGCATTTATAGTCAACATCTTTTAGACTTGAAGATTTTCTATTAGCTATAATGATATCGCTCGTCAATTTAAACTCTACTAAATCAGAAATGACAAGCGAGCCAAAAAATTCTTTCTGTTCAAGCTCAGGTTCATAAACTACCACTTCTATGCCTTTCGCTTTCACTCGCTTCATGATTCCTTGGATAGCCGAGAATCTAAAATTATCGCTTCCTGATTTCATGACCAGCCTATAAAAACCTACAATTTTTGGTTTATGTTTAAGAATCTCATTAGCAATAAAATCCTTTCGAGTGCTGTTTGAGCTTACAATTGCATTAATTAAAGTCTGAGGAATGTTTTCATAATTGGCTAATAGTTGTTTTGTATCTTTTGGCAAACAATATCCTCCATATCCAAATGAGGGATTGTTGTACCCATTTCCTATTCTAGCGTCAAGGCAAATACCTTCTATGATACTTTTTGGGTTTAAAGAGTTTGACATAGCATATGAATCAAGCTCATTAAAAAATGATACTCTCATTGCTAAATAAGTATTAGCAAATAACTTTATCGCCTCAGCTTCAGCAGATGAACAATATAATACTTCAATATCTTTTTTGATTGCGCTAGCAGATAGAAGCTTTGCAAATCTTTTTCCATTCTCACATTCACTTCCAATTATAATTCTTGAAGGATACAAATTATCATAAAGAGCCTTTCCCTCTCGCAAAAATTCAGGCGAGAAGAATACTCTTTTAGTCTGATATATTTCCTGAAGATATTTTGTATGATTGACTGGAATTGTTGATTTGATAATTATAAAAGCAGAATTATTCATAGTGAGGGCGTCTTTAACGACACTATCAACTGAACTTGTATTAAATTTATTGTTGATTTCGTCGTAATCTGTTGGTGTTGCCACTATTACAAACTGGGCTTTTGCATACGCCTTCTGCTTATCAGTTGTTGCGAGTAAATTTAATTGTTTGCTGCTAATAAATTTTTCTATTTCGGGATCTGCTATTGTAGATTCCTTATTGTTAATTTGATTAACACGTGCCTGATCTATGTCAAATACAATTACATCATTATGTTGAGAGAGCAAAACAGCAAGTGACATACCCACGTATCCAGATCCAACTACTGTAATTTTAGCTTTTGAAATCATTCAATTAGCACTTAGGTTGCATTAATATTTACAAGATATAAATTAACACAAAGTTTTATTTATCAAATCTTAGTGGTTTAAAAAACCTTATTAAGGCAATAAGGGATCCTATAAAGCCACCAAGCAAGGCTCCAATAATGCAGATCATTGCTCTTCGCGGTGAGGATTTTTTTTCCATGACTACCGGGTGATCTATATAATCAAACACGTAATTAATATTTGCCTCAATAAGTGTAAGCTGCTGAATTTGTTGTGCTAGAACTGCTGCAATTACTTCTTTAACTTCTGATAGACGTGTTTTGTATATTTCATTGTTGAGATAGTTAACTGCGAAGTTTGCTTCCAATCTATCTTTCTCTCTGAAATATGCATTGATTTCATCTACAACTAAATCTGCCCATCTTTTAGCAATAAATGGTGATTGATGATCTATTGAAATAGAAATAAAGCTTGTTTTTGGATCTTTGTATACACTCAGGTGATCCATAAATAATAGATAACTCTCTTGAGGGCTAGGTTTTGGTGTTTGTGGAAATTTCACTTCCCTAACCCAGATTTCTTTTGATGAATCATATATGTTTGGGTCATAAATGATGGTATTAGATTTAGGATCCCAGGATTTAACAGCTACTAGGTTTGGTAAACTAATTTGAGGCAGTATTTTTTCTTCAAAAAAACTTAAAGTATTAATTTTTTCTAATGCCACAGCGGAAGTATCAGATGAATCAGATATTGATATTCCTGCTAGACTGGCTAAGCCACTTAATTCTTGAACAGAATTAGAGACACTATCTTGCGCTGAGACAGCAACCAGCAATGCTTTACCAGTATATATGTTTGGCAATGATAGACTGTACAAAACTACCAACACAGAGGCGATACCCGTTATGCTGGCTATAATCCATTTTCCATTTAAAAGGGCTCTTATGAGCACTGATATGTCAATATCATCTTCTATGTATTCATCAGTATTATTTTTCATCTTGTAGGTTTTTGATATCCATTATACAGGACAGCTATAGATTTTTCCTTGGCTTTTGCAACGATTTACTTAGAAAGTATATAGATAATTTGGAGGCTGAAGCCGGAATCGAACCGGCGTAAACGGCTTTGCAGGCCGCTGCATAACCACTCTGCCATCCAGCCTTATCTCTTAAATGTTGCTATTGTATATGAAAGTCCTGTTTGAAGAGTAATTATTAGGGCTAAAAATAATAAGAAATTAGAAATAAATAATATTAAGGAATTATTTAAAGTAAGGCCTATCAAGTAAAAGGAGAATACTAATAACTGAATAGAGGTTTTAAGCTTTGCAAGAAAAGTTACTTTTGTAGATTCAGATGTTCCCTGTCTAGCATTCAAGTCTCTTAGGGCGGCAACCCAGAACTCTCTAGCAAGTATTATGCCACCAACCATGCCAATAAATACGCTTGATAGCTCAATACACAAAGCGAGGATCAAAAACATGGCTAAAATCTTATCTGCAATTGGGTCAATTATTTCGCCAACCTTTGATTCAAGTTTGTATTTTCTTGCAAGGAAACCATCCCAGTAGTCAGAAATACTAGCAAGGAAAAATAAAAATAATGCCCATCCATAGGAATCAAATGCAGTAATGAGTATGAAAATAATTGGAGCTGTGAAAATTCTAAAATAGGTTAGAAATTGAATAAAAGAATTCATGATTTGTAAAATATATATATATCTTTTGCTAGTTTAATACTTATTCCTGGAACCTTACAGAGATCTTCAACTGAAGCATCTTTAATTGACTGAATAGATTTAAAATAATTCATTAAATCCTTTCTCTTCTGAGGTCCCAGGCCTTTGATATTATTAAGAGATGATTTTTTTATAGACTTGTTTTTCTTCTTCCTATTACTTGTAATAGCAAACCTATGAGATTCATCTCGAATTTGTTGAAGAAGTAAAAATCCTGGGCTATCTTTAGGCATCTCAATAATCCCATCTTTGGAAAGGATAGTTTCTGTCGATCTGACTCTTTTGGAGCCCTTAACAATACTTAATATCATTGGTGACTGTTTAGCTAAAACAGAAAAAGCGCTTAAAGCAGCCTCCAGCTGAAGCTTGCCTCCATCAATTAAAACAATATCTGGTAATGGATTAGTGCTATTTTTATTAATTCTTCTCTCAAGCACATGCTTTATTGAAGCTATATCGTTTCCTGAAAATTCCTTGGGTATATTAAAAAGCCTATAATCTTTTTTTTGCGGTCCATTGGATGAGAACTTTACAGCTGAAGCCACAGCATCCTGGCCGCCATGGTGACTTACATCATAACCTTCGATTGTTAATTTTTTTATTTTTAAGCCTATGTTTAAAAGAAGATCCTTAATTGCAAACGCATATTTATCAGCCTGATTAATTCTATTATCAATAACTTGATTGGCATTTAATTTGCCTAATTTGGCTACTTTTCTCATGTCTGAATTTATACTTGTAAAAATTGTGACTTGTTTTCCAAATTTAAGTTTTGCTGCTTGCTTGATTAGAGACATATTACTGGGCTTTATATTTAAGAAAATTTTCTTAGGCAAAGAGAAGCTATTTTGGTAATAAGAAAATATTAAACTTTGAAATAAACGATCAATATCATGCAATTGATTACCCTTTAAATAATAAGTTTTGGTCCCTCTGATTTTCCCATCTCTGACTGATAAGATGCATATTCCTGTTCTATCAAGTTTGGAAACACATGTAAAAAAATCAACGCTGATTAATGAGCTGTTAAATGATTGCTCTTGCTGAAGCGAATCTAAGCTTTTAATTCTTTTTTTGATCTCTTGTGCTCTTTCAAATTCTTGCTGTTCAGCTAATTTATGCATCTGAGCGACCATTAATGATTTAGTTTTTTTTCCAGAAGATGATAAATAATGTTGAGACGATGCAATGTCTCCTTGATAGCTAGTCTCAGAAATTAAATTAACGCATGGAGCAGAACAACGTTGCATTTGATGCTCAATGCAGGGTCTAGATCTGTTATTAAATGTTGTATCACTACAATTTCTAATCTGATAAATTTTCTGTAAGTCTTTGATAGTTGCCTTAACAGCTTGAGCACTTATAAATGGGCCAAAAAAGTTTTTTGAAACAGCATGTTTAGATCTTCTCATACTAATGCTTGGGTATTTATGATCCATAGAGAAATGTACATATGGATATGTCTTATCATCCCGTAAAAGAATATTAAATCTAGGCAAATTTTCTTTAATTAATGATTGTTCTAAAAGCAAAGCTTCAGCCTCGGTTATTGTTGAGAAAGTTTCTATCCTATCTGTCAAAATTTTGATTTGTTGTGTTTTTCTATCCTTAAAAGACTTGCCGAAATATGAGGAGACTCTTTTCTTTAGATTCTTTGCTTTGCCAATATAAATAATTTTATTTTTAGAAAAGAATTTGTATATTCCAGGAGTGTTAGGAACTTGCTTTAAATCTAAGGCCATTAGCTAAGAAATTTCTTTGCTATCAGTTTTCCAGCAGCAACTCCATATTGATCAAATGGATTAATTTGTAACATACATGCAGTCACAAAGACTCTATGCTCCCAGCTTGCGAGCAAAAAACCAAGCCCTTCAAGTGATAGCTTATTTAAATGAAAAAGGTTTACTGGAGAATTACTATTGGTTTTTTCAAGAAAATTGGCAGACCCTTTAAAGTCTGAGGATAGCAAATTAGCTTGTCCCTTAGCTTGAGCGCTTAATAATGGGCTATTCGTTCTGGTTGAGTAAATAATATCGGTGCAGAATTCTGCAGTGCCCTGATGCAATAATTGAAAATATGAGTGTTGAGCTGTAGACCCGAAACCCCCAAATATTGACTGGCCCGTCTCTTTGAACATAGATTTAACATTTGGCTTCTTGCCTAGTGATTCCATCTCAAGTTGCTGAATATAAGTAGCCAAAGATCGCAACTTCCAATTGTAAGCAAGCACTACTCTATTTTTTTTCTTTAGAAAATTATTAAACCACAGGTCTGAAAACGCTAATATTTTAATAAATTTTTGATATTGTCGATCTATTTTTGTATTACCTAGAATCATTTTATCTGCAGAAAGACCCCCCTTCAAAAATTTAGAAAAATCATTTTCTAATGCGGTGCCTAGGGAGATGGGCGACCAAATTGAATATCTACCTCCAACTGTTTCTGGGAATGCGACAATAGAATTTTCTTCAAAACCCAAAGTTTTAGCTTTTTTTGTGTTTGCTGTAATGACTATTGAATTGGTTGAATCTCTCTCTTTGCCCAGCCATTTTAAGCATGACAATGTTTCATCTGTTGATAGAGATTTAGATGAAAAAATATAAAAATTCTTTTGCCCTCTGAGTGGTTTTAATATCGTATTGAATTCATCCCTAT
>Ga0255769_10005012_pt1 | contig 12641 bp, 4 predicted proteins | sample 041ome_9_FD_179637 | JGI IMG/M metagenome (GOLD analysis project Ga0255769, IMG submission 179637) | Coastal salt marsh microbial communities from the Groves Creek Marsh, Skidaway Island, Georgia - 041413US metaG (version 2) | ecosystem: Environmental > Aquatic > Marine > Intertidal zone > Salt... | reverse complement strand
CTTTTGCACGGAAAAGCGCAGTATACTATCGATCGAACGAAAGAGTGTAAAGAGAGATATTCATTCGTGCGTGGTATTGCGCGTTCTTTCCCCGATGAGTCAATCCGGGGTGTCGCGCAATGCCGCGAACGAGAGTAAACAACAACAAGATGGAACATCATCATCATCATCATCGTCACAAAAGCGAGCGTTAAACCACCAGGAACAGTTGAAAGAAAAAGCGCGATCGATCGCGCATTACCTGCGAGCGTCGAAACACTCGACGTTGGAACAACGGTCGGCGCGATTACGAGACGACCGGGTGTCGTTTTTTCGCGCGAAAGATTTCTACCGGAGCTTACGGGAAGATCCGGATTTCGTGGAGAAAGAGTGCACGATCGGAGGGAAGACGATGGATGATAAAATCGAATATCTCGGGAACGTGTTGTTACACTGCGGGTTGATTCAAAGATGCGAACGGATATATAAGGCGCCGAGGAAAGGGAGGACGAAACGAGTGAAATATCCGCACTATTTGGAGAAGACGAAGAATCAATCGTTCGCGTATCCGTCCAACGACGACGATTCGTTTTACGCGTGGACGTACGACCAGCCGATGAGTTGGACGTTTTTGATCGCCTCTTGGGCGGTGGCTATTTTGGTCATGCTGGCGTGCTTGTTTCCGTTGGCGCCGATTTGGTTCAAGAAGATTATTTTGTACTTGTGTGTGGCGATTTTGATGTTCTTTACGGTTATTTTGGTCGCGCGAGGGGTGGTTTTCGCCGGCGTGTGGTTGGTCTCGGGGAGACACTTTTGGATTTTACCAAACATTGCCAGCGACGAGATTCCAATCAACGAAGTGTTTTCGCCGATGTGGATGTTTGACGATTTGGACGCGAGCGGAAACGTGGTCGGGAAGATTGGAATCGTGCAGAGAATTTTAGGGACAGGGATTTTAAGCGGCGCGTTGGTCGGGGTGTATAAAATCGCGCCGGAGAAGACGCAGGCGTTGAAGATTGTCGGGAGAGCGCACGATGCGATATTGGAACAATTTCACTTAAAGAAAGGGTTTTTGGAAGGTTCTAACGAGACGTCCGCGAATGCGACCGCGGCGAGTGGTGGTTTAGAAGGAGATTTAAAGAATAACAATTCGAGCTTGTTGGTAAACGCGACTGCGAATAACAACACGATCAACTCGAGCGCGGACGCTTCGGTACCGTTTTGCGAACTGTTCCCGGAAGACGACGAGTGCGCGGAGTACGTGCCTTTGAAGAAAGAGAACCTCGAGGAAGAGGAGGAGAAGAAGGAGAAGACGAAAGTGCACGCGGAGTTATAAATATAGACAATAAAAATCACATATATCTGCTCTTTCTATGAACAAATCCCATGGCATCTCTCACGTCCGCGCACGTCTTTTCCGCCACCTCGTTCGCTCGCACCGCCCCTTGTTCTAACACCGAGTCTAAATACCCTTCCTCGTTCATAATTTCCTCGTACTTTTCTTGAATCGGTTTCAAATGATCCACCACGACTTCAGTCAACGCCGGTTTGAATTCCCCCCATCGCATGCTCGCGCACTCATTCAACACCTCCTCTCTACTCATACCGGTACATAACTCGTACATGGTCAACAAATTCTTCGCTTCTGGTCGTTCGTCGTCGTAATTCATCCCTTCTATGGCATCTGTTTTGCACCTTTTAATCTTCTGCGCGATCACGTCCGGCGAATCCAAAACGTTAATCCGACTCCCTTCCGCCGGGTTGCTCTTACTCATCTTCGCGCTTCCATCGGTCAAACTCATCACCCGCCCGCCACTCTTCGGCGTAAACGCCTCTGGTACAATCAATACGTCTTTCCCCCGAAATCTCCCACTCGGCGACTTCTCGTTCTTCCCTCGTTTTTTCCATTTATTCCCGCCGTATAAATTGTTAAATCTCCCGGCGATGTCTCTCGTCAACTCTAAATGCTGCCTTTGATCCTCCCCAACTGGAACTAAATCCGCGTTATACAACAAAATATCCGCCGCCATCAACACCGGATAATCTAAAAGTCCAACAGACACGTCCTCGCCTTGTTTCCTCGCTTTTTCTTTGAACTGAATCATCTTCTCCAACCATCCGATTGGCGACACGCAGTTCAACAGCCAACACAGTTCGCTGTGCGCGGCGACGTGCGATTGCACGAAAACCGACGCTTTCTCCGGACTCACCCCAGCGGCTAAGTATATCGCCGCCGATTTCCTCGTGCTCTCTTCCAGCTCTTTCGGCGAGTGTCCGCCAGCCGTAATCGCGTGTAAATCCACCACGCAGTAAAACGCTTCGTGTTCGTCCTGCAATTTCACGTAGTTTTGAATCGCTCCGAAATAGTTCCCCAGGTGGATGGAACCGGTCGGTTGGACGCCGGATAAGACCCGTTTCATCCTTTCTTTTTTCTCTTCACCCGATGCTCCTTCCGAGGACGACGTCTGCGACGCGGAGGAGATAACGGAGAACTTTCGAGGACGGAAAGGAGAAGAAGAAGAAGAACGCAACAAACCCATCGACGCAGACGGATGAGACTTTGGATAAAATGAATGTAATCCCTTCTTTGAAGAGGGCGACGGCACGAAGACGCACCGAGAGGAAGAACAACTCGAAGAAGTCGAAGCCATCGTCGTTTTCGAACGCAGGAGTGGTGGTGGTGCAGGTGCGAGAGAAAAAGATGAAGACATTCTTCGTCTGAGCGCAGCGAAAGTGCTGCTCATTTAGTGAGGGGAGTTTCCCCGAATTCACTCACAAAATGTATGCACACGCGTATGAATACACGCACACATAAACAGATGGGAAAAAGAAGCGAACGATGACAAAGTTCTCTCCCTCGTCAATGTGGAGCGTGCGAAATATGGTGCACTTATTCGCGTGGTTCCTCGCGTACGCGGAACAGATGTTCGTTTCGAAGCGTCGACACGTTCTGCGTCGTTGGAATCTTTCTCGTCGTCGCGAATACGCGCGCGAGAAGAAGAAGAACGGGCGGGAAAAAGGAGTACCACCGAAACGAAAACCTAAAGGCAAAAGAGTCGCGTACTTCGTGACTGGGTGGTCCTCTGGCATCGGGTTTGAGACGTGTTTGTCGCTTTTGCAAGGACATAAAGAAGAAGAAATGGTGGTGGAGTTGCATTTGCCAACTCGCGCTTTTCCCCCAGGAGGAGTGGGTAATAAAGGGCGTTTGAGAGAAGGCGGAGACGAAGAAGCAAACGATGCGGGAAAAAGGCTGCGAAGCGAGGCAAAATCGAGAGGTTTAATTGAAACGGGCGAGAAGGAGAAGAAGAACAGGATTGTTTTGGCAAAGATTGATTTGGATTGCGCGACGTTGGCCATCGACGCCGGCGCCCGAAAGCGAGCGAGGAAGTACTTCGCCGAGAACGAGGTGGACGTTTTGATTCACTGCGCGGCGGAGTGCAACGCGGAGAGGAGGGTTTTAGTGCTCGAAGAAGGTGGTGTAGATCGAGAGGCGATGTGTAACGTCCTCGGGCCGGCGGTTTTGACCAAGCTGTGGAGAGATGAAATGAGCGTAAACGATAACCGCGAGGACGGCGGCGGCGGCGCGATGAAGAAAACGGTGGTGTTTGTCGGGTCGTTTACGCATCGAGCGAGACTTGGGGTATGCACGCGAGCGAACGCGAAAGAGTGGATAAATCGTCTCGATCGGTGCGCGAGCGCAAGGAAAGAGAAAGATTTTGAAACGTTAGGTGTGAGGTACGCGCTGAGCAAGCTGATGGTGACCGCGTACGCGCTCGGAAAGATGAGAGAAGAAGAAGATAGAGACGATAGTTTCGTGAGGGTAAAAGTGGTCGATCCGGGATTGTGCCGCACGAAACTCACGCGAACGTGGCCGAAAGCTTTGCGTTTGTTGTACGAAATTCCCATGCGAACGGTTGGTTTGCTAGAACATCCTCGGAAAGGTGCCGAGCGCATCGTTCGCGCTGCCACGCTTTCCGAAGACAACGAGAAAGAAAAAGAGTGGTCAAACGCGGTCGCATATTCGCATATTGCGAGGGACGAATTGGTACAAAGACTATGCGTCAAAGCAGTGGACGGGTTCATCGAGAGAGAGAACGCGCGCGGATGCATTAGCTATTAGATTTAGAAACAATAAGTGTATTTTTACAAAACGAGCAATGAATGCAATACAACTACAGAAATGACGATGAATTCTTTTCTTCCACTTTTTCTCTCCTCTTTTCTTAGTCCCGGTTTGTATACTCGAACAAAAGCCTAGTGGCCGCGCTGGACACTGAGACGAGTTGCATGCGCAACTTTTTAGTCAGCTTATACATGAGCGAAAATTGGGTTTCGGTTTGCGTTTCATCCGCTGCTAACGTTCGAGACATGGACGCTTGCAAAGAGTCACCAAACGCGATTTCAGCCTCGGAACCGAGAGTAAACTGCGCACCAGTTGCGAACGGGTCCATGCCAGGATCTAGCGACAAGAGACCAGGGAGGGAAGGTGCGGCCGTCACGCGCCATCGCGCGTTACCGACGTTCCCACCGGCTTCGATTTTAGGCATCAACGACGCTAATGTCGACGAGGCTAAGGAGGAAAACGCGATTCGTCCATCGCGTTCTAACAACGATTGCGAGAGCTGTCCTTCGAAAATCCTCGCCGCTTCTTCGGGAGATAAACTCGAGAGACTGGCTAAACCGCCGCCTTCGCCACCCGAACCAGACGCAGATTCCGTCGCTGAAGATAAGACGAGATTTTTCGACCACTCTGAAGCTTGGCCTTGAATCAAAGCTCGGACATCGGCGCCGAGTAAGGAGACGTCCACCATTGGATCGAGACCGTTTTCTGGGATAAAAACTGCGCGGTTCGGGTGTTCTCGGTTCAAACGGACTTGCGCAGCGACCAAGTTCACGTCGCCTCTATCAAAATTAATCACGCCAGATGGGCGTAAACGCTTCGCGTCGGCTGCACCATCGATGGTCACTTCGCCGCTGACGCCAAAGTTCAAAACGAACGGATACACGATGGACATTTCCGGACCGATTTGGACTTTTAAACCGCGAAAGCGAACATCCGAGAGCTTGTCCAAGTTACGTTCCCGACGTAACCGCGCTTTCTCTAAAGCTGCCCAAGCTTCTGGGTCATTCGCAATAGCCGCGCGTTGCAAAACGCTCGCCAAATCTGTCGATTGTTTGCCTTCGCGATCGATACGCGAAAGCAAATCATCCTTGCCTCTGTTTGCGCCTGGAATGTCGACATCTTTTTTCCCATTTTCGGCTCCTGAAAGTGCGGCGTCTTCCGGCTGACCAGGCGTTGCGGTGACTTGGCCTTTTGAAAGTTGTATGGACCCTCCGACTTCAGGTGCGCTGATTGTTCCCTTCAAAACGAGACCGGCATTGACTTGACCGTTGTACGCGTTTCTCGCGCGCACGTCCAATCCTTGAATATCAACTTTCAATCCAGCTTGCGTATCCGCTCGAGCGACTAAATTATCCCATGTATCTCCGCCTCGTGACTTTCGCCTTTGAATAACTGGGATTGCGCCTTTAATTTTTACGAAACCTTTACCGCATCTCCCTTCGATATCGTCTGCGTACAGCGTGTTTCGTTGAATTCGAATCGTAGCGTTCGTCGGCGCAAAAGGTTTCGCCAGGAACGGAGAGACAATTTTCGCGCGTCTTATTTCAGCAACTCCATCGAACACTGGGTTTTCAGATGTACCTCGAGCGTGTAACGCGATGTCCGCGTTCCCGCTTTGCCATTCGACGTTATCGGTACCACCGGAAGCGGCGGCGCACAGAATGCACATCCCGGCGTCTCGAACTTTCGCATCCACGGCTAAAGACTGATCGTCAGCTTCTGGTAATGGTACGATACCAGACGCGCGAACGATACCACTCGAACCGCCATCAGAAGCACTCGTCATCGGCGACGCTTCAAAATCAAATTCAACGCGTTGTTGGTCGTTCAACAACGCTCTCGCTTCCACCGCGGAGAGCTTCGTGGATCCAATCTTACCATCGCGAAGTCGAACGAGGACGTCCCCAGTCGGTTCTTCCACGGAACCTCCCAAGTGCCCTTGCACTAACAAGTTCCCGTCGATTCGAGGTAGCGCAGATGGCCATAAAGGTCGAAAAACCTCGGTAAGAAAACCAATCGGTAAGTCTCGCAGACTAAAGTTGGCGTCTTGCACCTCGCCGCCGACGGCGCCTTGCGCGGACAAGGATGCAGCGTCGGAGGTGATTTCAAGGCGTTCGAGCTTCATGCCGTCTTTCTCGTTCGCGGAACCTAACGCCTCAGCTTTTCGAACAACGTGTGGCCCCCAGAGAAGGTTTTCACCCGACACGTCGAATTGAACGGACGTCGGATGTGAACTTTCTAAGTTACTCAAAGCGGTGTTAAACGCTCTCGAGGAATCTTTGAAAAAGTCGCCATTCGCTGCAGCCTGTTCGTCTTTACCGGCGTCTTCTTCATCGAGGAGTGCAGTTGGGACGCTTGTCTTCTTGATTGAATTTCCCGACGCTTGCACGACTCCACGCCATTCACCTTTCAAATCTTGTAACCCGGGCAATTGCACCGCCTTCTTCTCTGTATCCGCTAAATCGTCGTCGATGTCGTCGACGTCGATGAACTCCGTCGTTCTTCGATGACGCTGCAGTTTAGACTTTCGCTTCTTTTTGTTGTTATTCTGTCGCTGTTTTTTCTTATCGACTGCGTTGGAGGTCATTTTTTTCTCTCTCGATTCCATCAACTGTTCGAACACGTCTCGAGATATGTCTTGCGATATCACCGATGCTTGAGAAATCGCATTCACGAACGCCTCCTTGGCTCTACCGTACTCCTGCGGCGTCGACTCTTCGCGTAAACTCGCAAAGAGGCGAACAGCGGGGAGCATTTCTTCAACGTCTGCGGACGGCACCGCAAGTCGGAAACGCCACTCGCCTTCTGCTTTTGGCGCTTCCTCGGGGTTCATGGGCGGAAGCTTCTGTAACGAAGGCGCACCTGGTTTGTTGAAATTTGGCGCTCCACTCGTGCGATTCCGTCCATCAGCATCTCCGTTTCGGCGGTTTCGTGGTTTAAACTGTTTAAACACGTTCGAGAAGCGATCTTTCTTCACGGCTTGGGTTTCCGTTGACGGCGTGTCGTTCATCTTTTCTTGGAACCACGCGTCGCGTTCGTAGGACAACGGTTGTGAGGTGGACGCCGACGCGATAGAGCCAAACGGAGTTTCCACGTTACGTTCTTCAAAAGGAGAGATGTACGGTTTCACGGACCCGTTGTCCGTGTATTCGCTCGAGATCATCGATGACGTTGTTGGCGTTGCTTTCGTCGCTTTATCGTGTTGTTGGCATTGTTCTCGGTCAAAGGCGTCGTCTTCGTCTGCGTCTTCGTCAATCTGCTCTTGCATTTCGAGTTGTTCCATGCGCACGATGCGAGCTTCCTCTTCCAACTCTTCCGGTGTTTTCGTTCGAACTTCCTCGCCTTTGTTGATCTCGTCGTCACCCTGAGTCGATGGAGATGAAAGTGTTTGCTGTTCCTTGATTAAGTTTGCCGCCGGGTGCTTTTTCATGTCAGAGAAGAATCCGGAAAATAAACCTTTATTGTTGCTATTGTTGTTGTTGTCGTTATTTTTGGTTTCCTTCATCGCATCCGCCGCGGCGGCGGCGACGACTGAAGAAGTTTCATTCTCTGACGACGTCACCGCTAACGCTGGCTCCGTTACGGCATCTTCTTCTTTACCTGCTTCCGCGACTAAATCGACATCAATAAGGTCAGACAATAGCGAGGCATCGCCTTCCGACATTGTTCGTTTTTGTCTCTCGACTCTAGATTCTGGCAATTTGGACCACACGGCGTCCGGTAACATGTACTCGCCATCAGCTTCGTACCTCGAACGCGCTTGCTCGAGAGTTGCCGAGTGAAGTTTTACCGTTTTACCGCTCCAAGAAACCTCGCCTTCTGCTAAATCGCCGGTGAAACCACTCAGACGTGGCTTTTCGACGCGTAAAACCCCTTCGCCAACTTTTTCTCGTAAATCTAATCGCGCAGACGCGACGTCCACGCGACCTCTCAAAGATCCGAGTTCCAAGTCGTCCAATTTCAAGCCAGCGAGTTCGAATGCGCCTGCAAAATCACCAAACTCAACGCCCGCTCGTAAAGCGCCGCGACGTAATGCCGCAGATGCTTTACCGTCGGCAGATATTTCCGCCGACAACGACTCGTCTGATCTGCCTTTCGCCGAGAGCGATAAACCATCAGTGGCCGAGGCGAAAACTTTGCCGGTCAATTTCGGAGCAAGCTCGAGTTTGTTCAGTTTCAAGTTATCCAACTGCGCGGTACCTTCAAACGTCGGGAAGGCGCTACTTTGTTTCTTCTCTTCGTCACTCGCGGCGATTTCGCTACCTTTATCATCCGTTGCAGCGACGCCATCGGAGTTCTCAGCACCGGCGACGGATGCCGTTGGAGTTGAAAATTTACCTTTCACGCGCGCGCGCCCGGTTACTCGCAATCGAACGCGGTCGGGATCTCGAACGTATCGCAACTTTTCCGAAACAGCTTCGCCACCTTCTTCCCGACCATCTTCTAAATCAAACAAATCAAACCCGTTCGCTCGTCCATCAACTTCAGCGGCCGTGTATGCAGGCTTCCCAGCTTCAATCGCATCTTCCACGGTTACAGCAGCTAACGCTTTTTCTAAGGGAGGAAATTCCGTCTTTACGTCTGCATCGATTTCAATTGAAGGTGTTTTCAGCTTTGCAGTGATACCTTTCCGTTCTATTGTTACTCTACCGCCCACATCGGCGTCGTGATCTATGTTCCAGTCAACGTTAACCTTGGGACCGGAATGTGCACCTTCGATGGTCGCCGTAGCATCCGCGTAGCCAGGAGGACACACGCGGTCAATCCAAGCGCCGATTTCATTTTCTGCGTCAGTGGTGCTATTACTAGTCGATGGCGAGTTTTCGTCCCCACTCCCATTCGCGTTACTAATGCTATTATCGAATCCTGTTGTTGCTACTTGTCTCGCTAATGCTCTCGGATCAACGTCTGTTGCCGTTGCTTCCACGTTAATCGCGGCTGGGTCATGCAACGCGTCCGGATTTATCTTGATCGATCCGCTCGCACGCACTTTGCCGCCCGCAACCAACTGACCTTCTGCCGAATGCAAGACGAAAATATCCTTCTTTGGTTCCACCGTCCATGTCGCTTTCACGTTCCGAATGGGAACACGATCGTAAGCTGCAACGGCGCCTTCCTTTTCGTACTTCTTCACCGCGCGATACGACCAGGCTTTCTCCTCTTCCATCGTAGCGCTGAAATCTTTCGCGTTCTCTTCTGGTAAAAAATCTGTCGTTTCCGCTTGCCCGGTGAAGACAGGCGCTTCCAAAGGGCCAGAAACGTACAAGAATCCTTTCAAGGCGCCCGCGAGCGGTCTCGGTGGAGGACGGACACCTAGTGTTTCTCGCAAAGCGTGTGCCTCTATTGGTGCGATTTGACCGGAAAGGCGATATTCTCCTCTCGGCGCGTGAACTTTCGCGTCCGGGCCTAAAAGTAAACTTTTCACCGGAAGCGGGTTCAAATCCAAATCGCCCGTGACTGTAATTGGGACGTGACCGTAGTGACCTCTCCCGTTGTGAATGTACATGCGTCTTTTCTGGAAAACTAAATCTAACTCCGTGTCCGCGAAGTCATCCGTGGCGTCGTAAAAGTGGAAACGCAAGTGCTTCCCTCTCAACTCGCCGGAAAACTCTGGGAAAAGCCACGTCGATTGGTCTTTCGCCAAGATGTTAATCTCGCCGTCCAAGCGCCCAGCGTGCATATCGATCGGTAAACCCGGGATGCATCGGTCAACAAACGCCGCAGAAGTGTTGGAAGCGTTCACTTTAACTTTCAAATCTGGCATGGCTATATCGTCTTCACCCATTGGTTTCTGATTCTTCTCGGGATTTTTATACTGCACGTTCACTTTAAGCAAGCCGCCGTTATCGGTACGACTCTTTTCATATTTCAAACTTCGTTCTTCGGCGTCAGAGTTGTGACCTCGAAGATTTCGGGCCGCAAAATTCGCGATGAACGTGTTTTGTCTCTGTTCTGGAGGCGTCACTCGAGAAATTGGATTGAACTTTGCGTCTAGATCGAGCTCACCTTTCGGCGATATTTTCATAGTCGCCGAAAGGTTCTTCACGTTCCTCGGTTGAGAATCTCCAGCCATGTGCAAAGCCGCAACGCCACGTTCGAGCTTAATCACGCGCACTTCAAAGCTTGGACCACTCGCTGTTTTATTTTCACTGATTGCATTCGTCGCCTCCGCGCTCGCTTTTTTCACGGCATCTAAATTAAACGACGGTCGCGCCGAGGGCAAATTCGCTTGAAAAGTGGGTAAATCTTCCGGGTACCCAAACCAAGACTGATTGACGCCTTGCTTCAAAGTCGCTTTGACGCCATCCAACCGAATTTCCGCAACTATTTTCCTCCGAGTGATGGAGCGCACTAAATCGTATGAAATTTTCGCGGTGTCGACTTCGACGATTGATTTTTCGCCTCCAGTCGTTTCCGCGCCCACGACTAAGGGCCCAACTTCTAAAACCGGTCCAAAACCTAAAATGCCAGGAAACGAAAAGAGTTTGCATCTGCCTACGCGCACTGGACGACCAACAACGGATGATGCTAACTCTCCAATTTGCGGTAATCTCGGGCCAATCATTCCAGGGCCGATGACGTAATGACACATCGCCGTGAGCGCCGTGGACGCAAAGAGAACCCATTTCGCCGTATTCTCGAGCCGGGAACGCCATTGGATCCAAAAGCTTTGCCAGAGCGCATCGAAGACCGCAAGAGCGTCTCCCAGAGTGCTGTCCTTCAGCGTTTTTAGAAGTTGCTCGCGAAACGACAAAGCTGCCAGGGCTTGCGACGTGATGAGCGCGAGCGCTTTTTGCGCGTTGTTCTCCTTTTCATCATCATTTAGACGCGCCGGTTTTGAGATTTTCCGTATGACTGTCCCTACTCGAATCGGCTTCGCACTCGAATCGGCGGTATAATTCTGTTTATTATCATCGTTCTTCTTACTGACGAGATTTCTGAGCGAAAACTTTTGCTTCACCGCTTTCAACGCCTCTTCGTTTGCCGCGTTGATTGCAAACGATTGTCTCGTCGGTGGCACTTTATTTCTCAACGGCATCGCAGCTACTTTCGACACGCGACGAATGACCGTCCCATCGGTTGCCATTCTCTTCTTTTTGTTCGCCTCTTCTTCTTTTCGCTCTCGCTCTTCTTTTTCTTTTTGCTTTTGCAAGAGCATCTGTTGTTGCTGTTCCGGATCGTACGAAAAATCATCCATAGATACGTCCACGGAGCCAGCTAAAGGATCAAACGCTAAATCATCTTTCTCCGCTCGACCATTTCTATTCATTTTCTTTTCCGTGGGAGAAGATCTCAACGATGAAGACGAAGTCGTGGACGAAGTCTTAGCTTTAACGCGAATGGTCCCTTCCGGAAGCGGTTGCTCTTCGTCGCGCTCCTTCGACTTTGAAAACTTCTCGTTAAACGCCGCGTCCAAATCAAAATCCTCGTCGCCTTCATCCTCCGAAACAATCTTCCTACCAGTCACGTTCATCGCATCCAAATATTCCTCGTTCGTCTCTTCTCCGTCCTTCATCGATGTCTGACGCGTCATCCCCGCTCGTCGTCGTCGTCGTCGTCGCCATAGTTCTTTCCTTTTCTCCTCGAATCCTCCAAAAGAAGAAGAAGAAGAAGTACAACAACAACACCAACAACTCCGCGACGACGAAGCGAGAGCAAACGTCACGACGCCGTGCGCGTACCGCCTTCGTCCACCCCTCCTCGTCATCTCGCGACAGACAGACACGCGCATCTCTCTCTTCGCGCCGAAAAAGAAGAGCGATTTCCGCGCGGACACGATGCCGTCGCGCATGCGAAACGACGACGAAGAAGAAGATCCGCCGTCCTCGCGGAGGATTGGTGTTGGATTATCCGTTGAAGAAGCACTCGACGAAATTGCGGTCGAACTTTTTCTTTTCCCAAACAACAGACGACTCTCATCACCACGACGACCGCGTCCTCCTCCTCGACAACGACTCGACCGTTGGTGTTGGTGTCCTTGCGGTTGCTTTTTGGCCGGTGAGATGTTTTGTGCACCACCAACACTCCTCCTCCTCCTCGGAGGAACGACATCCCCAACACCGCCGTGAGCATTCACGCAAATCATCCGCATCTTTTTTCTCTCTCTTAAACTCTTCCGTCGTAGGTTCAATCAAGGTTCTTCGCTCTTCTTCTTATCGTCGTCAAAAAAGATTAGCAGTGTTACGCGCAGCAGCGCTCGTCCTCTTTTCTCAGCGTCGTTGTCGTCATCAATGTCATCATCATCATCGCACAGCACAACAGTCTTTTTTCTAAAGAGTTTTCGTTCGTTTTTTTGCTTGAGCTTTGAAGGACGCCAAAAACCCTAAATTAGTGTTTAGAGAAAAAATACTCGGGAAGAGATTAGATACGAAAAGAAAGCGCGCAACGCGCGCTTTGTGCTTCATCTTTGCCTCTGAATATATACGCACGCAGTATTCATCGGCGCATTGAGGATCGCACATCGTGAACTCCTTTTTACTCTCTTTTTCAGATATTTTTGGAATCATTGATCATGCTTCGACGTGAGCGCGGCTTGGTG
>Ga0255769_10005008_pt1 | contig 12644 bp, 12 predicted proteins | sample 041ome_9_FD_179637 | JGI IMG/M metagenome (GOLD analysis project Ga0255769, IMG submission 179637) | Coastal salt marsh microbial communities from the Groves Creek Marsh, Skidaway Island, Georgia - 041413US metaG (version 2) | ecosystem: Environmental > Aquatic > Marine > Intertidal zone > Salt... | reverse complement strand
ACATCTGCCTCCGGAGAAAGTTGCTCTATGAAAGAACGCACTGTCTGCAGTGCTTTTAGAGGCTCAATTTGCCCTTTGCATGTTTTGTTGTCGTGGTTGACGCTGTGGCCGCCAGAGATAAAGAGGTTAATTGCCTAGACATAAACTAGCAAGTCACTCAAGAAGGCTCGATTTCCTCTCTATCTTGGAATAGTTGTTCTTCAATGTAATCATATTTTTGACGGAAAAGAAGTTTCCGATTCCCAGCAAATCCTGGTCTCTAGCTGATTTTGGTATGAACCGGAATATTGAATTGGTTTACTTGGTTGATCGGTTTACTCAACGTTTCTTGCAATGACCATGGTAGTGTTTGGATTTAATAATTCTTATGTAAAGGAATTGCATAGTGCGTATAGGAATGATTTCTTCGCCATCGGACCCAAACCCTAGATTGGCGATTCAAATTCAACCCGGTAAGGTTTTGGATGTTCAGGCAGCTCGAGAAAAATTTTTATCCGAGGGTGTCCAAGTACAGCCTATTAGCAGTAGTCTGAAATCTCATATCGCGAATGCTGACCGTGAGAAAGAGCCTTTAGGTGAGTTAATAGAAAAAGTTTCAGCGTTGGTAAGCACAGATCTAAATTACCTAGTGTTCGATGAAGATCAAATCAAGGTAGAGACACCTATACCTAATCCAGAAAAATTTTTATGTGTCGGAAAAAATTATGGGGCTCATTTAAAAGAATTGGCTAGCAATGCACTTTTGAATGAGGTTCCGAATGAGTGTACGGGGTTTATAAAATTGAACTCAGTCATAGTCGGTAACAATGACGAAGTACCCCGCCCTCATGGAATTATTGAATTTGATTATGAACCAGAAGTAGCATTCGTCATTGGTAAACCGTCTTATCGGGTCAAGCGAGAAAATGCTCTCGAATGTATTTTTGGTTTTACTTTATTTAATGATTTAACAGCGCGAGAAATACAACGACAAGAGGTGGTCTCAGGGACCAAGTTTTGGACTTCAAAAAACATGCAGAATTGCGGTCCGGTTGGTCCTTGGATTGTGACGACTGATGAGATAGGTGATTTTCATAACTTGAATGTTCACTGCCGCGTTAATGGTGAGCATCGAATGAGTCTGAACACCTCGGGTCAAATCAATAAACCAGCGGACATTATCGAACACTTTTCCCGTTATATTCCTTTGTGTCCTGGGGATTTATTCGCTACAGGTTCTGATGCAGGAACTGCGTTTAGTCAGCCGAATTCAATGGACCTCTACCTGCGACCTGGTGATGTCGTTGATATCACTTTGGAGGGAATCATGACGTTGTCAAATCCAATCACAGAGGAGATGGATTGACACATCCATTTCTCGAGTGTTTTATGGTAGCTAGTGGGGCTGATTTGCGGTTCACCCTTACATGGAAAAAATAATAAATAAAGGATTAGAGTTATGAAAACATCAAAAAGACTGTTTAGCTTCATCGCCCTTGCGCTGGGGATCTTCGGAGCCTGTATTTCAGGTGCTCAAGCAGCAGGTTTTCCCAGCAAGACCGTCACTATGATAGTGCCTTTCAATGCCGGTGGTGGTACTGATCGTCTGGCACGAATAATACAACCCCACCTAGAGAAAGTTTGGGGCCAGACTGTGGTAATCGAGAATAAACCTGGAGCATCTGGCCTAGTGGGTTCTCTAGCTTTCTTGAGTGAACCGAACAATGATGGCCATAAGATTCTTTTTGCCTCCACGGGCGCTATATTGTCTTTAGCCCGAGAAGGGAAGGGCATAGACGGAGGTGCCTTTAAAGTCGAGAAGGTTCTTCAACCGATTTCGCAGGTCTCACAACCCCCGTATATTGCAACGGTTCATCCAAGCCTAGACGTGAAATCCATTTCCGAGTTGATCACGTATGCCAAGAAAAACCCGGGACAAGTAACATTCGGCTCTTCTGGTGTGGGGTCCGCTTCTCATTTAACAGGGGTTCTTTTTGAACAAAAAGCTGGGGTAAAAATGAACCACGTACCCTACAGCGGAATGGGTAAGGCGGGACCAGCATTGCTGAGCGGGGAAGTTAAGATACTCTTTGCCCCGGCACCTGTTGTCAAAGCTGGTTTTGCAGATGGGAGTCTCAGAGGGCTAGCCCTGACAACTGGTTCTAAATCAAAACTGTTTCCAGGATTACCGACTATTGACGAGACTCTGAAGGGTTTCTCAATGGCTGGCTGGTTTGGGCTTTTTGCGCACCCAGCTACACCCGCAGATCGAGTTCAAATTTTGAATAGGGGTGTGCAGGAGGTCCTGTCTCTTGACTCGGTGGCTAAAGATATGGCTGCACGCGGCGGTGAACCTGCTCCAATGACGACCGCGCAGTACACTGGGTTCGTGAATGGCGATGTTTCGACGTGGAGAAATTTGCAAGCGATTGTCGACGGAAAATAAAAGCTTAAAAGACGCCTGTTCAGGCGTCTTTTTCTCCGTTAAAGAAGATTTTTATCAAGACACTCATTCAGATAAAGAACTGGAAAGACGTTTTAGGAGGTAGTTTTTTTGTTCTCCTAGGTTCTTATGTTCTTATTACCGCTCATTCCTTTGGGTTAGGCTCATCCGAGCGCATGGGGGGTGGGTACTACCCGATGATCTTAGGCGCTACCTCAATTGTACTGGGTATCTTTATTGGAGTTATGGGCTGGCGTGAAAAAGGTAGAATTCCATCTTTCAATCTACTCCCATTAGTCGCTGTCTTTGCCGGTTTATCAAGTTTTGTTTTGCTGATTGACCGAGTAGGCATTATTCCGGCGGTATGTGCCCTGATTTTAGTGGGATCTTTGGCGGGACACGAAAAAAATTGGACGAGTACAGTCCTGTTGGCGTTTGTTTTTTCCATCCTGTCATGGCTGATATTTTCAATTATTTTAGAACTGCCGGTTGTTGGAGTTAGGGGCCTCATTTAATGGATCTCTTTACGATTGGCTTTCCGGTGGCTCTGACTTTAATAAACGTCGCTTATTGCTTTTTGGGCGTTTTTTTAGGCACCTTCGTGGGGGTTCTCCCGGGTATTAGCGGGTTAACTGCCGTGGCATTACTGTTGCCTTTGTCCTATCACTTAGACCCAACTACAGCGATCATTATGCTGGGCGGTTTGTACTACGGGGCTGAGTATGGAGGTTCGACTGCGTCAATTCTTTTGAACTTACCAGGAACTGCTTCTAACGCTGTTACCTGTCTCGATGGATACCCTATGGCAAGACAGGGCCGCGCTGGACCAGCGCTATTCATAACCTCTGTTGCATCGTTCATAGGTGCTGCCATCGGAACAGTGCTGGTAATGTTTCTTGCTCCGTTATTGGCAAAATTTGCTTTGTCCTTTCATTCCGCCGAGTATTTTTCTGCCATGTTGCTAGGCCTCGTGGCCGCTGGAACAGTCGGACAAGGACGACGAATAAAAAGTGTGGCAATGGTTGTTTTGGGTATGACACTCGGAATGATAGGGATAGACACAAATACTGGCGTATTCAGATATACATATGGGATAGCTAACTTATACGATGGATTTCCAATAGTTATCTTGGCTATGGGATTTTTTGGTGTCACCGAGGTAATTAACTCAATCAATCGTATAAAGTTCGTTGCGGAGGTGGGTGATGTTTCTTTGCGTTCATTAATGCCTACCGCTGAAGATTTTCGACGTATTACAAAACCGATGATGAGAGGAGCAGCCGTCGGAAGTTTCTTTGGACCTCTTCCGGGAACCGGTCCTACGATAGCCTCTTTTATTGCCTATGCGGTCGAAAAAAAATGCCACAAAGATGAGGATCGATTCGGTAAAGGAGCGGTAGAGGGCATAGCAGCACCAGAGACTGCTAATAACGCGGCGGTCCAAACATCGTTTATTCCTACATTGACCTTAGGAATTCCTGGGTCCGCGACAATGGCTGTGATGCTCGGTGCCTTATTAGTGCACGGCATTCAACCTGGACCTAAATTAATCGTCGAGCAACCAGAACTGTTTTGGGGTGTTATAGCTAGTTTTTGGATAGGAAATATATTTTTATTAATTCTCAATATCCCATTTATTGGCCTCTGGGTACGGATTCTGAAAATACCATATAAATTCTTGTACCCATGCATTCTTTGTATGATTTGCATTGGCGTGTACAGCTTGAATAACAGTGCGTTCGACGTGGGGATGGTCATCATTTTTGGCGTATTCGGTTATCTTCTTAAATTAATGGATTTTGAGCCGGCACCAATGTTGATAGGTTTCATCTTGGGCCCTATGGTTGAACAAAATTTCCGTCGTTCCATGGTCATCACGCATGGCGATTTCTGGGCTTTATTCGAACGGCCGATTACTGCGACATTCCTTATTTTGACCCTAGTGCTTTTGGTTTGGATGATTTATGGATCGCTGCGTGAATCACGTTGAAAACTATCGGGATGATGAGGTGAGCTTTAAGTCGATTAGTTCTTCAGTCTAAATGCAGCTATTCATGGATATTTAATTGAGCTTATTTAGGCTTGCGTGGACACTTTTTTCAGGTATTACGGAATCTGGTGAAAACAGAAAAATTTTAAGAGCATGACGCGCCCGAGAGGATTCGTCCTCTGACCTCTGCCTCCGAAGGAAATTGCTCTTTACAGAAAGTCACCTCTTACAAAGACTTCGGCGGCACTATCTGTATAGGCGAATATTTTGTCATCGCAAGTGGATGATTATCGGTACGCGAGCATTCTGATCTTAGCTACTTAGTGGCCTGAATATTTTGCTTTTTTGATGTTGTGGTGGATTTGCCTCAGAGATTTCTGCAATTCGGCGCTAAGAATTGTGCCTAGATAGTAGTATAGTTTTCACTATACTACTTATTTCAATAATGAAATTTTATATCTATCTGATATTTTTCAAGAAAATTGGTGGCTATGGCGGGACTTGAACCTGCGACCCCAGCATTATGAGTGCGCCGGACCAAAAATAAATCCCAATAAAAACAGTATATTAATGATTAAAAAGTCCTTAGTAGTATAGAAGTAGTAAAGTCAATTACTGTTGATAGTTGGGGTTTTGCTTTGCTTTTCGTTGTGGCGCACTGATATTGCAAATTGCCCCTTCAATGATTGTTTAAACAGTGTGTTTGACCACACTGTTGGAAGGCTTTTGGAACATACAAAGTTCCTTTGTCGGGGCAAGCTACTCAATCAACTCCCTCGATAAGTCGAGAAGCCATATGGACTGAGTAGTAGCGGGACGTGATAGTGCGAATCTTCAGAGATGCCAAATCGAATAGGGACGATATCCAAAAATGGATACTCAGGTAATGCAGTACTTTGCGCTTTAAGATAGTCGCCAGCATGAAATGTGATTTCGTAGATACCGAATTGAGCCTCGTCAGCTGAGAGTAATTTTTCAGATACGCGTCCGTCACTATTGGTCGTAAAAATGCCCAAGTCCTTGGGATTAGGTTCAAGGCGCTTAAGAGTAATTCGTAACCCTTGGGCAGGTGTTCCTTTTCCTGTATCGAGCACGTGAGTTGAGAGTGTAGTCATGCGAACCTCAGTTTAAATAATCTTGGATAAGTTGGTTTGTCGGATGCGTTTTGAGTTGTTCCTCGAGATAGTCGAGCAGTAGTTCAACTTTGAGTGCTCGACCTTTGCGTTCGGGCATCAAAGCCCGAACCCCGAGGTTTTGTGGTTCAAACTTTCTTAAAACAGGTATCAACAAGTCGTCGCGTAATGCATCAGCACAGGTCCAAATGGATTGCTGGACGAGACCTTTTCCACTAATGCTCCAGTCGGTCAAAACTTCACTGGATGAGGCGTCAAGGCCACCTGAAATTGCAACGGATTCGACTTTTCCATTGATTAAGAATTGCCAACGAAAGCGCGTCGATCCAGGGAATCGAAGGAGTAAACACGAATGATTTTTAAGGTCATATGGTGTCTTTAATTCGCTTGCTTGGTCAAAATAATCACGGCTGCCAGCAGTAATTCTGTGATCAGGAACGAGCGGACGCATGACCCAGGAAGAGTCAGGTAAGTAGCCTTGGCGAAGTGCGAGGTCGACTTTTTCTTCAACTAAATTGACTGCGCGGTCGGTTACATCGAGACGAATATCGATACTTGGATATTCATTTTTGAATTGTCCCAAAATTGGAGCGATGACGGAGCGCCCCAATGCATAGGGTGCAGAGATTTTAATTACTCCCTCGGGCGCTGCCTTCATTCGATCCAGTTCGTTTTGACAATCAGCAAACTGGTTCAGCACCGATTGGCAGGTGCTGTAATAGAGCTCTCCAGCTTCGGTTGGTCTGACTGATCGAGTCGTCCGATGCAATAGACGAACTCCGAGCTTTTGTTCGAGCTTATGTATGCGTGAGCTGACTACAGCGGTTGAAATTCTGAGGTCACGACCAGCGGCCGAAAAACTCTCGAGGTCGACGACACGACAAAACACTGTAATGTCATCGATCTCATACATATCAGTTGTTCTCCAGCCAATACCCGAGCATGGCGCGCTCCTCGGGTTTCATTTGTGTCATGTTACCTAGCGGCATGGCTTGAGATGCAACTGATTGTGCATGCACCTGTGCTTTATATTTCTGCACGTCCACAAGCGTCTCGAGAATGACACCCTTGGGTGGCGTCGTGAATCCAGCCATTGTTGGTTGCGCTGCATGACATCCCGCGCAGTGCGTTGTAACGATGGTTTGTATCGCATCATCAGTGACAATTTGGTTTGCATTGAGCGTGACTGTTTCAGGCTTTGCCCAGATTGCGAGAACGATGATTAAGATCGAAGCAATTGGCCACTGCCATTTCACTCGAAGCCCTGTCGCTCTAGCATGCCCTGCATTGAAGTAATCTCGAATAATTGCACCAATGAGGACGACGAGACCTACCAATATCCACAGATCATCGCCAACGAATGTCATTGGATAGTGGTTCGAGAGCATCATGAATAACACTGGGAGCGTGAGGTAGTTGTTATGCGTCGAGCGTTGTTTTGCCTGCTGTCCAAGCGCCGGATCAGGTGCTTCTCCGCGTTGAAGTGATGCGACCACTTTTTTCTGGTTAGGGATGATGATGAAAAAGACGTTACCGGTCATCCAAGTCGCGACCATAGCTCCAACATGCAAAAGTGCCGCGCGAGAACTGAATATCTCGCTGTAAGCGTAGGCCGCTAAAACCACAACAACATAAATAATGAATCCGAGTATCAATAAGTTCTTACCAATCGGGGTCTTGCAAATGATGTCATATACGATCCACCCAAGTGCCAGTGAGGCGAGAGATAGACCGACTGCTTGCATGACTGTTATGTCAGCAACAGATGAGTCGATTAGAAACGCCTGTGCACCCCAATAGTAGGTGACTGCTAATAGTGAGAATCCGCTAATCCACGTGAAATAGCTTTCATATTTGAACCAGTGGAGTTCTTTTGGCATTGAGCCTGGGGCAACCAAGTATTTTTGCACATGGTAAAATCCACCACCGTGGACACTCCATGATTCACCATGAACGCCTTCGGGTAGATGTGCCGCTTTACGTAACGATAAGTCTAGCCATACAAAATAAAACGAGCTTCCGATCCATGCGATCGCAGTGATCACGTGAAGCCATCGCAATAATAAGCTTGCCCAGTCCATCCAGTATTCAGCCATGATGCGTCCTCAGGTCGGTGCGTTTTATGTTTGGCAGAGTCTAAAGGCCGTCGTTCTGAATAATTACACTTAATTTTTGCTCATATTATCAAAAAAATATTGATAATCTCGAGCAAGATATTCGAGATAATGCATTCTCGTTCGAGGAGATGATCATTGAAATCACAGTATCCACGCGATTTACAGGGATATAGCGGTCGCCCGCCACATGCAAACTGGCCAGGCAACGCTCGTGTCGCTGTGCAATTTGTTTTGAATTATGAGGAAGGTGCGGAGAACTGCGTCCTTCATGGCGATCAAGCGAGTGAGATTTTCCTTTCCGAAATCATTGGTGCGCAACCTTTCGTAGGGCGTCGTCATTTATCGATGGAATCGATTTATGAGTACGGCTCTCGAGCGGGAGTCTGGCGTATTCTGGAACTATTTCGATCGCGCCAAGTGCCTCTAACAGTTTTTGGGGTGGCAATGGCAATGGAGCGCCATCCAGAGGTTGTTGATGCGATGTTGGCTGATGGCCATGAAATTGCGAGTCACGGATATCGATGGATTAATTACGACGGCTTTTCTGAAGCGCTTGAGCGCGAACAGATGGAGAGAGCGATAGAGATTCATGAGCGATTGACTGGGGCGAAGCCTGTGGGATGGTATACCGGCCGAACTAGTGAGTTCACTCGTGGCTTGGTTTCTCAGTACGACCACTTTGAATATGATGCTGATGATTACTCTGATGACCTGCCGTTTTGGAGTCGAGTCGAGAAGACACGTCCGCATCTCGTTGTCCCATATACGTTAGATACAAACGACATGCGATTCGCGACTCCGCAAGGATTCCATAGCGGAGAGCAATTTTTGCAATATCTCAAAGATGCCTTTGACGTCCTGTACGCCGAAGGGGCATCAGTACCGAAAATGATGTCGGTTGGGTTGCACTGTCGTTTGATTGGTCGACCTGCGCGTTTTAAAGCATTGCAGCAGTTTTTGGATTATGTATTAAGTCACGATCAGGTTTGGGTTCCGCGTCGTATCGATATCGCGCGGCATTGGGCTCAAGAGCACCCTTACAAGGAGGACATGTGAGTCAAACTCCCTATCCAAAGCAGCTCAATGAGACTCAGTTTATTGAAGCATTCGGCAGTATTTATGAACACTCGCCTTGGGTTGCTGAGGCCGTTTACACATCAATGACGCCAGGAATTGATGTGCGCGTAATGGCAGAGGCAATGCAATCGGTAGTTGATGAGGCGTCTGATGTGTTGAAGTTAGAACTGCTGTGCGCTCACCCTGATTTGGCAGGACGATTGAGTTTGGCTGAGCTCACTGAATCATCACGCTCAGAGCAAACAGGCGCAGGCCTTGATCAGTGTACTCCTGCTGAATTGGCGGAGTTTCAGGAATTAAATAACGCATACCTCGAAAAATTTAGGTTTCCATTTATATTTGCTGTAAAGGGTTTTCACCGGACAGATATTTTGGAGGCGTTCCGCGGCAGAGTGCATCATTCGCGCGAAGAAGAATTTAAGACAGCAATCGAACAAGTCCATCGGATCGCTCGATTGCGTTTGGAGACTATAGCAAATGAGTGTTGAATTGAATTTACCAAGTTTCGTATTAGATGCAGTGAATTTAGCGAGCGAGAAGCTTGGCGCAATTGCCGTCGATTGCAGCGATGATTTCTTCGCTGATAAGCAGCGGCTACTTTCTGATTCAGAGCCTGAGTTCCATAAAGGTCGTTTTGACGCGCACGGCCAATACATGGATGGTTGGGAGTCGCGTCGTCGTCGAAGCGGTGGATTTGATTGGTGCCTGATCCAATTGGCTGTCCCTGGAAACATTGCTGGATTCGACATCAATACCGCACATTTCACGGGGAACTATCCGCCAGGTGCATCGATTCAAGGATCAGTAAGTGTCGACCGACCCACTGATGATCAGTGGATTGATTTGTTAGATGAGGTCAGTCTCCAAGGGAATTCCCATCATTTCTTCGATGCGAAGTCTCATGATCAACCGATTCGTTGGGTTCGTTTAAATATTTATCCTGATGGTGGGGTTGCCAGGCTCAAAGTTTATGGGCAGCCGGTTGCCGATGAGGTTAAGCCAGGAGCTCAACTTGAGTTATCAGCTCTCAAGCTGGGAGGAAAAGTTGTTGCCTACTCGGATGCGCACTATGGAAATCCAGAAGTGATCCTGACTCCGGGTCGGGGTGTGAATATGGGTGATGGTTGGGAAACGGCGCGTCGTCGTGTTCCGGGTAATGAATGGATTATTGTGAAATTGGGCGTCCCTGGAGTCATAGAGCGCATCGAAGTCGACACAGCGCACTTCAAAGGCAATTTTCCGGGTGGATGCTCTTTGCAAGCCGCTCAGATGCCGAATCTGGGAAAAGATGCCGTCGTTACTCAAGCGATGTTCTGGGATGAGGTCTTGGCATACCAAGCGCTGACTGCTGATTCTATTCACACCTACGAGATCACATCCAAAGAACCAGTCACGCATGTGAAACTTAATACCTATCCAGATGGTGGAATATCACGACTTCGAATTTTTGGGACGTCGATCTAATGCGCACAATCAAGCCTGAACCGCTAACAAGAGAAGCATTTGCACCTTTCGGGGATGTGATTCAAGTCGAAGGATCAGGGCAGTTTGAGATTAACTCGGGGTATACAACCCGGGTTCATGATCTCATTGATATCCAGTTAGGCGGTGAAAATGCCAAAGCACAATTCAGCTTTTTCTTAGGAAGGCCGCGTCCGCTGGAAATTGGGATGCTTGAAAAGCATCCCTTCGGTAGCCAAGCTTTTTATCCAATCGATAATGCGCGCTGGCTTGTGGTTGTTGCGAAAGAGCCCAAGCCAGAGTCAGTCTGTGCATTCTGGGCGACCGGTGAGCAGGGCGTAAATTATCACAGCAATGTGTGGCACCACCCTCTATTAGTCTTAGAGCCTCAGCAGTTTGTCATCATCGATCGAGGCGGTAACGGCAAGAACTGTGATGAAATAGCATTTGATAATGGTGAAATTGTGACAATTGAGATCAGTTGAATCGCGCCTAGTTATTGCATTAAATCCTAATAATCTGTCCTAAAATAATTGACAATGACATCAGAGACTGTCGATGTCTCTCTTCTCATGGTATCGCACGGCGGTCCTCAATTTATTGGGATTGAGGTTGATTCGCGAGGTAATTTCGGGTCTCGCTACAGTAAAAGATGTGTTTCTCAATGGCAGAAATAATGCCATGGAAAACTTTTATTCGACTTTCGGATATAACGACTTCTAACAATCCTTGCGTACTATGTTTTACGGTAATGGTTTCCTGGCCGCGTCAGGAAAAGATGGACTGGAAGCGTCTGATAGAGCGCTCGAGGAGAATAATAATGACGAATGACAAGCTATCGGCGGAAGAATTACGAAATCCGGATTCTGTGCCTCCAATGAGCCAAGCGATTCCGCTTGGGTTACAACACGTTCTTGCAATGTTTGTAAGTAATTTTACGCCTGCGATCATTATTGGTTTAGCGGCGGGGTTTAGTTTCGGATCGCCCGATCTCGTTTATCTGATTCAGATGTGTATGTTGTTTGCGGGTATCGCGACCTTATTTCAAACCGTTGGATTTGGTCCAGTTGGTGCGCGCTTACCAATCATGCAAGGAACGAGCTTTGCCTTTATTCCTGTAATGATTCCTGTCGTGAAAACTGCAGGTCTTGGCGCGCTATTTGGTGGCATTGTCGTTGGCGGTCTGTTCCATGCCTTCCTCGGTACTGTGGTTGCACGGATGCGTAACCTACTGCCACCTCTTGTCACAGGTTTAGTTGTTGTATCAATCGGCTTGGCGCTTCTACCGACCGGAATTAAGTATGCGGCTGGCGGTGTGCCACTCATGGGTAAGCCAGAGTTTGGTGGATTGGATCACTGGTTTTTAGCGCTTGTGGTGATCGTGGTCTCTTTGGGCCTCAAATTCTTTGCTCGCGGTATGTTGTCGACTGCAGCTATCTTGCTTGGTCTTATTGCGGGATACGTCATTGCGATCCCAATGGGAATGGTTAATTTTGGAAACGTTGCAAAAGCATCATGGTTCGCTTTGCCGAATCCAATGAACTTCGGTTTTGAATTCAATGCGGCAGCGATAATCGGAATCATGCTGATCAGTATCGTTAGCGCGATTGAGACAGTTGGCGATATTTCAGGTGTCACTAAAGGTGGTGCTGGTCGAGAAGCAACTGATAAAGAGTTATCCGGTGGTACGTTCGCTGATGGCTTGGGTACAGCGCTAGCTGGATTCTTCGGGGCACTTCCGAACACGTCGTTTAGCCAGAACGTTGGTTTGATCGCTCTAACCGGTGTTATGAGTCGTATTGTGGTTACTTTAGGGGCGGTATTCCTGATCATTTGTGGGCTCGTTCCAAAGATCGGTGCGTTGATCTCCTCGATGCCAATTGCAGTTCTCGGCGGCGGCGTTGTTGTGATGTTCGGAATGGTGGTTGCCGCTGGTATCAACATGTTGTCTGATGTTGTTTGGACTCGCAGAAACATGGTGATTCTTGCGGTTGCGTTATCTGTAGGTCTTGGTTTACAGGCTGTTCCTGAAGCACTCCAGCACTTACCTTCAACGATGAAAGTTTTGTTGAGTTCTGGTTTGTTGCCGGTTGCATTTATCAGCATTGTGTTGAATGCGGTACTGCCCGAAGTGGACGACAAGTCTGTGCTCTAATAAAAGCGTTGTAGCGAGATAAAAGCCACCTTTGTGGTGGCTTTTTTATGTGCAAATTCCTACCAATGTGCCCAGACTTAATTGACCACGACAGTACGAGAAAAGCGCCGAAACGTAGTGTAGAAGTAAAGATACTGCTTTAGTAGCTATCAAAATCTCTAGAAGTATTGATTTTAAAGGGAAAAATGGTGGCTATGGCGGGACTTGAACCTGCGACCCCAGCATTATGAGTGCTGTGCTCTAACCAGCTGAGCTACATAGCCATTCAGAAGAGGCGCGAAAGATACTG
>Ga0255769_10004996_pt1 | contig 12659 bp, 12 predicted proteins | sample 041ome_9_FD_179637 | JGI IMG/M metagenome (GOLD analysis project Ga0255769, IMG submission 179637) | Coastal salt marsh microbial communities from the Groves Creek Marsh, Skidaway Island, Georgia - 041413US metaG (version 2) | ecosystem: Environmental > Aquatic > Marine > Intertidal zone > Salt... | reverse complement strand
CATTAATGCTTGGCATGTTTCTCAATCTGTAGTTTCTCTTACAGGTCAAGAAAATTACGATATCTCAGTTAGTGGTAGTTTTACTATTAGTGGTTCTCTTTATCAAGAAAACCCAACCGACGCCCCTTCTCCCCTAGGTTCAGTTCATAATATCGTTGTTAGAAGCTCTACTACAGGAGAATATATGTTATGGCAAGATGCTCAAGAAAATACTTCAGGTACATCAGGCTCTTCAGGTACCTCAGGTATTTCAGGTGTAAATGGTTCATCTGGTTCATCAGGTACTTCTGGTTCTTCAGGCACATCGGGTTCATCCGGAACTTCAGGTTCATCAGGTTCATCAGGTTCATCAGGCACTTCAGGTAATAATGGTACCTCAGGTTCATCAGGTACTAGTGGTGTTTCGGGTGTAAACGGTTCATCCGGCTCCTCAGGTACTTCTGGTACAAATGGCTCATCTGGTTCTTCAGGTATTTCTGGTTCAAGTGGCACTTCAGGCAGTTCAGGTTCATCTGGTATTTCAGGCTCCTCAGGTACTTCTGGCACCTCAGGTGTTTCAGGTGTAAATGGCTCATCAGGTTCATCAGGAACATCTGGTATTAATGGCTCTTCAGGTTCATCAGGAACTAGTGGTTCTTCAGGTACTTCAGGTTCATCCGGCATCTCGGGTTCATCTGGTACATCAGGCTCTTCAGGCACCTCAGGTGTTTCAGGTATAAATGGCTCATCAGGTTCTTCAGGTACCTCTGGTATTAATGGCTCCTCAGGTTCATCTGGCTCTTCTGGTAGTTCTGGTATCTCAGGTTCATCGGGTTCATCAGGTACCTCAGGTTCATCAGGTACTAGTGGTGTTTCGGGTGTAAATGGTTCATCTGGTTCTTCAGGAATCTCAGGTTCATCAGGAACTTCAGGTTCATCTGGTTCTTCAGGAATTTCAGGTTCATCGGGTTCATCAGGTACCTCAGGTTCTTCAGGTACTAGTGGTGTTTCGGGTGTAAATGGCTCATCAGGTTCTTCAGGTACCTCTGGTATTAATGGCTCCTCAGGTTCATCTGGCTCTTCTGGTAGTTCTGGTATCTCAGGTTCTTCGGGTTCATCTGGAACTAGTGGTTCAAGTGGCACTTCAGGAGTTTCTGGTGTAAATGGTTCATCTGGTTCTTCGGGTGCCTCAGGCTCATCTGGCTCTTCTGGTAGCTCAGGTATCTCAGGAAGCTCAGGCTCTTCAGGTACTTCTGGTTCATCAGGTACTTCAGGTGTTTCGGGTGTAAACGGTTCATCTGGTTCATCTGGTTCATCGGGTTCGTCTGGTACTAGTGGAGCTACAGGTTCATCTGGTTCCTCAGGAACTTCAGGCACATCAAGTGTTGCTTCTAGAATGATATTAACATCATACCCATCATTTACTACTTCGGTTTCAGGCCAATCCGGCTCGTTTGTATGGAATAGTATTGATAACGCCTCTCCAACTGGGAGTTTTGGTTTCGGTGATTATACTGCGAATTATGACCTTATCCCTTCAGAAGGAGAAGTCCCAGGTATACAATTAATTGAAATTAAAACTAACGGAATTTATACTTTTGATATATCTACTCGATTAGTAGTAAACAATCAAAATACAGATATATTTTACAAGTTAAACGTTTATGAAACCCCAGATATAGGTGCAGGTCCTATATTCTCAGAACAAATAGATAGAGGACAGGGTAGAACAGGTAATGTTACAGATTCATTCTGGGGTACTTATTTATTTAACTATGATGCTTCACGTTACGTTCTTGTAGAAGGAGGAAATGATTCAAATGGTGAAATTAGATGGAATTCTGGATCTTTCTTAGAAATTACTCAAGAAGGATAATAACTAAAATACTTTAAATTTAAAATATGTGGTATTATAAAGGCGAAGAAATATCTTCGATAGAGGATTTTCCTCCTCAAACCTTTGGTTTTGTTTATAGAGTTATACACATTCCTTCAGGTAAAATCTATATTGGGAAAAAAGTTCTCCAATTTACTCGTAAAGCTAAATTAACTAAAAAAGATTTAGTAGTATATGAGGGTCAATCTGGCCGTAAACCAACCTTTAAAAAGGTAACCAAAGAATCAGATTGGAAAACTTACTATGGTTCTCATAAAGAAATTCTGTCTTTAATTAAAGAAGGAAAACAAAAAGAATTCAAACGTGAAATTTTAACGTGCGTTTCAAGTAAAAAGTTATTAACTTATGAGGAAACAAAAGCACTATTCCTCTATGAGGTACTCCAAAAACCAGATGAATATTTCAATGATAATATTCTCGGTAAGTTTTTTAGGAAAGACTTTGAATAGCAAGGTTTCTTCCGTATATTCACCTATATGGTAAACCATCTATTAGTTAATATTGTAAATTCGGTTTTGGGAGTAGGGAAACCTACAGCTCGTGGTAATCAAGCCTATCACTGCCCTTTCTGTAACCACACTAAACCCAAATTGGAAGTCAATTTTGACGATTCGGTTAAGGGTAATCCTTGGCATTGTTGGGTTTGTGGTAAAAAAGGAACTAATTTAGTTACCTTACTTAAACAAGCTAAAGCTGATGATGACAAATTAACTGAAATCAAAAAACACGTTTCATATACTGACTACCAGAAAAATGAACGTAAAATTGAGGCAATTAATTTACCTAAGGAATTTAAATCATTTACTCAAATCACTAAGAGTGATATGACTGGGAGACAAGCATTGGCTTATCTAAAACAACGAGGAGTAACTAAAGCGGATATACTGCGCTATAATATTGGCTATTGCGAGGGCGGTGTCTACGACAAGATGATTATTATACCGTCGTATTCTCACGAGGGAACGCTAAATTACTTTGTGGCTCGTAACTTTGATCCCCATTCCTATACTAAATACAAAAATCCCCCAATGAGTAAGGATATGGTACCATTTGAATTGTTTATCAATTGGTCCTCTCCTTTAGTATTGTGTGAGGGTATGTTTGATGCTTTAGCAATCAAACGCAATGCTATTCCACTTTTAGGAAAACACATCCAGAGGGAGTTAATGAAAAAAATCGTTACCTCAGAGGTACAAAAAATATATATAGCTTTAGATAAGGACGCGCAAAAGGATGCCGTTAAGTTTTGTGAATACCTAATGAATGAAGGTAAAGAAGTTTACCTGGTTGATCTTAAAGAAAAAGACCCATCGGAAATGGGATTTGAGGCAATTACTAATCTCATTCAAAAAACAACACCATTAAGTGAATATGATTTAATGGCTAAAAAATTACAATTCGTATGAGTAAGAGAAATATTAAACATTCTTACAACCGTATTCTAGAAATTTCGGAAGATGCTAAACAAATTACTATGCCCGATTCGCGTTATTACAGACGCAATGGCAAGTACTATCCTTCTATTACTTATGTTTTACAATATTATCCAAAAGGAAAGTTTTTTGAAGATTGGCTAAAAAAAGTAGGTTATTCATCTGAACATATTGTTAAAAAAGCAGGTCAAGAAGGTACTCAAGTACACGAAATGATTGAAGACTACCTAAATGGTAAAGAATTAAACTTTTTAAACTCGCTCGGAAACCCAGCATACAACCCAGATGTATGGCAAATGTTCCTTCGTTTCGTTGATTTTTGGGAGACTTATGATCCTAAATTGATCGAAACGGAGGTCCACTTGTTTTCCGATGAACTTAAGGTAGCGGGTACCTGCGATATGGTTTGTGAGATTGATGGCGAGTTATGGGTTATTGATTTTAAAACATCCAATAATTTACAAACTACATACGATTTGCAAACAGCTATCTACGCTAAGTGCTATGAAGAATGTTACGGCAAATCGGTTGACCGCACTGGGGTTTTGTGGCTCAAATCATCTAAGCGTGGACCAAAAGACGGGGTTATGCAAGGTAAGGGATGGGAGATTTATGAATCTAAACGATCTCAGGCTGATAACATTGATATTTTCATGACTGTTAAAAAATTGTTTGATTTAGAAAATCCTAAACACTCACCTATTTTTACAGAATTTAGAACGTCAGCTAAACGAAAGTTATAATATTTATTGTAAACGCGCGTTTATGATTTCACTTATGACACTACTTAAAGAGGCACAAAATGCCCCTAAAGCTGTTATCCTAGCAGGTGCTCCTGGTGCAGGTAAATCCTCTATCGTTGGAGATATCTTATCAGGAATGGGGCTTACCACACTCAACATTGATCATGATTTTATTAAAAACCTAAAAGATGCTGGTGTATCTTTAGATTTAAAAAAAGCCGATGCTGAAGGTAGAAGTAAAGCAGCTGTTGCAATGCAGGCAGCCCAAAAATCATACCAAGATAGATTAGCTCAAGAAATTGAGCAACGTAAAAATATTGTAATCGATGGTACTGCGGCTTCATATAAGAAAACCGAAGAACTTAAAAATACTTTAGAATCAGCTGGTTACGAAGTGTTTATGGTTTATGTTTATTCTTCATTAGAAAAATCATTAAGTAAAAACCAAGATAGATTCGAACGCTCTAAAGGCGAAGATAGAAGCCTAATGCCAGCTATCGTAATGCAAACTTGGGCTAACGTAACTAAAAACTTTATTCCTTACCTTAACCTTTTTGGAGCTAATTTTGTAGCAACTACTAAAGATAAAAAATTACAAGATGCCCAAGATTTAGACGATATTATTGAAAAATATATCGTTCCTTACATCCCAACTGATACTAAGCCTAAAACTGATAAGGAAAAGGCACGTTCAGAAGCAAATAAGAAAAAGACAGAAGATGAAATTCGCAAATTAATGTCTAAAGAAGAAGTAGGTAATATGATTCAACAAGTTGTTGCTCCACAAGAAGCACAATCTAAACTCAAATCATTTTTAACTTCATGAATTCATTAGTTAAAGAATTAATTCGTCCCTTACTCGAGCAAGAAAGTGTAACTGCTGTATTTGGTGGAGGTTTTAAACCCCCTACAAAAGGACACTTTGACATTGTTAAAACAGCTTTAGAAGATTACCCCGAAATCGATAAATTAATCATTTATGTAGGTGGAGGTAGTAGAGATGGAATAGGACAAGAACAATCTCTTGCTATTTGGGATATATACAAAGATATTTTAGGAGATAAAGTCCAAATCATCCCCTCTTCAGCCCCAATTGGTGATGTAGTTCGATATGCTAGAGATAATCAAAACGAAAAAGTATATTTTTTGATTGGTGCTCGTGAAGGCAGAGACGATGATATGGCTGATGTTGCTCAACGCACTAAAGGCATTGAGGATAAATACCCTAATACATCAATTAAATTAATCACTACTCCTGATGCTGGGATGAGTGGTACTAATGCTAGAAAAGCAATTGGTAAACCAGAAGAATTCATTAAATTTCTCCCCTCTGAATTACAACAAAGTGAAAAGGAAACTATTTACAATATTGTAAGCAAATCAATGGTTAAAGAATCTGTTAATTTTACTTCATTAGAAAAAGTACTCGATGATATGTTCGAGGATTTAGATATTGATATTAACTTTACTAATCACTTTAAAGAAAGAGTAATTGAAAGAGGATTAACTGAAGAAGACATCATTGAATTAATGTCTAAAATTCATGATACTTACGGAGATGAAGTAGCAGATTTATATAGAGACGAAAATAGAGTATTTACTCATTTAAAACGTTTAGTAGATATTGCTGCTGTAAACACTGGGTATGGAGATGACTATCTAAAAGATTTAGTCTTAAAAACCGCTTATAAACGCAATTCCCCAGATGAACCAGAATTTAAAACAAATTCTTCATCTCCTAAATTAGTAGTAAAAGAACATTCAATGGGAGAAACTATTGATTTACTTCCATATTTAGCTAAGTTAACTCAACATATGATTAATAAGGGGTACAATATTGAACCTCTACCTGGTTTAACTTTAGTAGATGATGATGTCTCTAACGCAGAAGATTTCTTCGGGAAAACCGCATACTATGATCCTAACGAGCGAGTTATTGTCCTCTATACTCAAGGGCGTCATCCCAAAGATATTGCGCGTAGTTATGCGCATGAAATGATCCATCATATCCAAAATTTAGAAGATAGATTAGGAGACATTACAACTACAAATACTCAAGAAGACGATTATTTAAACGATATTGAGGCTGAAGCTAATTTAAAGGGTACAATGACATTTAGAAATTGGACTGACAGCTTACAAGAAAAGAAAAACAAAGATCCATTTGGTTTAAATCAATACGCTCGTGAATTAGCCCAAGGTTTAGAAGAAGATATAGTAAACGAAGGTGTTTATGATTCCTTAACCACTAAACTTACTAAAGCTACAATTCAAAAGTGGGTAGCTGATTTTAAGAAAAATCCAAAACTCAAATCTTCATTTATTGATTTAGATATTGAAGATGTTGATGGTAAAGGTAGAGATATAGAATTCAACTATGTTGGAATGCTTAAATTTGACAAAAAAGTTGATGGGTATGTGGTTGATGGCACTTCAAATAGTGGTGAAGAGGAAGATAAAATCCCATTCATTGCTACTTTATTTACAGTAAACCCCAACGTTCTACCACAAGCTTGGTCTCAAATGTCAGCAGACGTTTCAGATGTTATTAGACACGAGATTGAACACCTAACCCAATCTGGTGAAAACGTTAGAGGTCAAGTATATGATGAAGAAGGTAATTTAATAGATAAAGGTAAATACATGGACGATGATATCATGATTCGTGATATGATTAACAAACTTAAAATTTTACCTAAAAGCGATTACTACAAACTAGAAAAAGAAGTAGATGCTATGCTTCAGGGCTTATATTTAAAAGCTAAAAAGACTAGAAAACCATTTGCTGACGTAATTAATAATTATTTAGATATTGCCCCTGGTATTGAAACTAAAGAAGATAAAGAAATTATATTAAATCTTTGGAGAAGCAGAAGAAAGGCATTATCTTTACCGCTATTCGAAAATGAAGAGGTTATGAACTATACTATTTATTCAGATATGGACGGAGTCCTATCCGATTTTGACAAACGTTTTATGCAATTTTCCGATGGTATTCCACCGGGGCAATACGAGCAACGTAAAGGAAAAGAAGAATTTTGGAAACTAATTGACAGCACTGTTGGTGTTCCATTTTGGGCTGGTATGGATTGGATGCCTGATGGTAAAGAATATTGGAGCTATATTGAAAAATACAACCCAATTATACTTTCAGCTCCTTCTAAGAATGAAGAATCAAAATATGGTAAGCGCATTTGGAAAAAGCGTAATATGCCTAATAATAAAATGATTTTAGTTCCGGCTTGGAAAAAGAAAGAATATGCTACACCAACTTCTATCTTAATTGACGATAGAGCAGATAATATTAATCAATGGGAAGCTGCTGGTGGTATTGGAATTTTACATACTGATGCTGCTTCTACTATCGCTAAATTAAAAGAATTAGGTTTATGAGTAAAGATAACATCCTAAATAAGGAGTTTGCTAAAAAAGATGTTGAACGCTTAAGAAACGTATTATCAGGTAAAGCTGGAGAACGTTCAACTGAAGGTGTAGGTTATACTAAAGCAAAAGAATTTCATAAAGAAGGTGACGTTTGGACTGAAAATGGTCGTGAATGGACTATTAAAGATGGTTTAAAACAAAATGTTACAAAATTGGATAAGGCAAAATCTATGGCTATGCCTATGTTTTGCCCTACTTGTAAAAATGTAATGAAATCTAAAAACGATAAAGATTTTTGGGCCTCATACAGACGTTGTTTTAATTGTCAAGCTGATTTTGAAACTGAACTTAGAATCAAAGGTCTTTGGGAAACCTATCAAAAGAATTTATATAACGAAAGTCTTGATGACTACGTTAAAAATTACAAACAATGGACCGAAGATATGCTTAACAATAATAATAGGGGATTTGTAACCGAAGCAGGTGATGTCGAAGGTTGGAAAGGTGGGATAAATACTAAACTCGCCCAAAAATCAATTGATGAAACTATAGCATACCTTGAATCCCTTAAACAATAATAAAGATATCCATATTTATAACCAATGAAATTTAACCCAGGACAAAATAGAAAGGTAGTAAATGGTAGAGTCTATATTAAAGACACTTACCAACCACAACCTATCCCTAATATTCCTCAGCCCATAAAAGAGGAACCTAAAATAGAAGAAGAACCACAAATTGAAGTTAAAATGAGTGGTGAACCTTCTTTGGAACCTATTATTGAAGAAACTAAAAAAGAAACAAATGAACCAATTCGATCAGAGCAAGTGGAGAAAAAACCAGCTTCTACAGGAAGCAGGGCTCCTAGAAAGCGTAGCAGATCAAGCAGCAAAGGCAATTGATGCTGCTATTGAAAGTGTAGACGAGTCTTTATCATATAAAGATTTTGCTATAGCTGTAGCTACTATTTTAAAGGACGAATACGGTTCTCAAAATTTTGGTCCTTTTATGGAAGTCCTTCATGCCGAATTAGGTATGAACGAATCTTTAAACGAAGAAATTAAATACGATACTTACAAAGTTCACATTGTAACAGCAGATCCACGTGAAGGTGGTCCTGATGAATGGTTTGACGAAGAGGTAAAAGTAGATTCTTCTTTAACTGGTGACGATATTAAAGCAAGTATCAAAGATACTATCTACGATATGGGTTATAGACGTTTGTACAAACTCAATTACGAGAAAGCATAATGAAAGATATTAAAAAAATACAAGAATTCTTCTCTAAACCTTTAGATGAAGGTATCCTAACCCCAGACGACTTAGCATACTACAGAAATGAAGCTATGAAAACTTTAGCTAATGCTGATATTGTAGATACAAAATTAGGCAAAACACGTCAAGGTGATAAGTACATTATGGTAATGTATAAAGAAAAATGGGACTTTGCTAACCCACCTAAAAAAGGTATGTACAATCCTGAAACACAATGGGTTAAAGTATTCTACAACGATGAATCTGAAATTCAAGATTTAATGAACCTAAACGAAGGTACATTCACTGATGGTGAAATCGCTATCTATATGGGCAACGATGATTCAGGTTTAACTCAAATCTGGAAAAGAGGTAATGGCTACTACGGACGAAATGACTCATTTGACTTTGAAGCTAAAGATAAAGCTGAATTAGAAGCTAAACTTAAGCGTTGGGGATATGAACTTCAAGCAGGTAGCTTAGAAGAAATGGACATCAATGACCCAGTCATGATGAAGTTAAGAGCTGATAAAGCTAAGTTAGCCAAAATGAGAGCAGCTAACGCTGGCGATGATGGTAACGATCCTATCTTTAGAAAAGCTAGAGCAAACGTAAAAAAATTAGAAGCTCTAAAAGCAAAACGCGCTCAAATTATGCGCGATATGGAACAAGAAGCAGAACCAGAAGGTGGCCCAATCGCAGACAGATATGGTGCTATGCTCAATAAAATTGATAAAGCAATTGATCTACTTTCACCTCAGAAAAAAGGAGATGAATATATGTCTAAGGATGAAATCGAAAGAAGAGCATCTATGATATCAGTAAACGAAATTAAAGTAGATTATGATTTTTCTGAAAGAGAATTAATAAGAGTTCTTAAACAGCTCAAACGAGGCGCTAGTACTGAAATCGATATGATAAAGGCCTTTACAAAAGCATTAGGTAGAGACATAACTAAAGATGAATTATTTGAAGCTTCTAAAGAAGAAGATGCCATTGATACAATTACAATGGATGTTCCATTGTTTATCCGTGTTTTAGAATACGCTAGAGAAGATGCTCAAGCGGATATGGATTTACACGATTTAGCTGAAAAAGCAATTGCTGCTACTAAACAACAAGGTCTCCTTCAAATGGACGATTACGATATGTTAGTTGGTGAAAAAGAATCTGTTGATGAAAAAATGTTAGTTCCAACTGATAAAATTGATAGAATGGCTCGTGATATTGCAGCTAAATACTTTTCATCTAAAACAGATAAAAAAGATGCAATTGAAATTTTAAAGCAAGCTATTAAGGATTCATATAAAGCTATTGACCCCGAAGTTGAAATTAGAGAAGAGGAAGGTTACTCCCAATTCCTTAAAGACGACCCAGAACACCCAGGTGGTAAAACCAAAGGCCTCACACCAGATGTAATGAACAAAATCTTAATGAAAGTAGTTCAAGATATAGAGGAATCACGTCCTGGTTTATGGGATAATATTCGCGCTAAACGTGAACGTGGTGAAACACCATCTCGTAAAGGCTCTAAAGCCTACAAATCAGCAGTTAAAGCTGGTAAAGAAATTAATAAACAAGAAAAGTAGCCATATTTATCACATATACTTATACTGAAATGGATAACTTCGATTTAACTAAATTCCTTGCTGAAGGTAAACTCAACGAAAATATGTTTGACGTTGACGCAACCACAAAAATTGCTCAAGCAGTAGCCGACGCGTTTACAGCTGATGATGAATTAGACCTTAAATATGTCATAAACCCTCGTATTGACGCAGGTCATTTTGACCTTGATGTTGAAGCAGGTCCTAACACCCCAGGTGAAGATTGGAAAGACGTTAATGGATTTAGTATTGATAACTACCTTGGCGATTTAGCAGGTGGTTCTTTCTATATCAAAGACGGAGTAGTATACAATGCTGCTAGCAGAAATGCTCCTGTCGCTAATGTATCTCCAGAAGGTGAAGTTGAAATGATCTCAGCTGAAGATTCAAGAGCTTCCCTAGGTATGGAAGAAAATAAAAACGAAAACAAAACCCCAAATAAAATGAAAAAATCAGAATTAAAAGAAATGATTAAGGCTGCAATGATGGCTGAAACATCAGTTGACGAAGCCGAGAAAGTGGACGTTACTGATGATGAAAATGTTGATGTTGAGGACACAGAAAACGTAGACGTTGACGTTGAAAAAGACGTTAAAGTTGACGATACTGAATCTGAAGTAGATGTTGACGTTAAAGCTTCAATGCCTGGCGAAAGTGAGGACGTAGAAGAAGTTCAAGCTTTACTTATGAAAGCTCAAGAAGCAGCTAAAACTTTAGGTGACGAAAAATTAACTGACCAAATCGGTAATACAATCACTTACTTTACTCGCTCTCACGTTTCTAGAGTAGCTGAAGTTGATGTTGATGCTGATGGCGAAGGAGTAAGCACAAACATCGATGATGTTGCTGCTGCTGAAATCGGCTTAGAAGAATCAATTGCTTTTCCAATGTGGAACAAAATTAAATAATCAATTAAATTTATATTAAAATGGAATCAAACGAAATCTATACTCAAATGGCCACTTTATGGGCTAAGTTCTCAGAAGAACATGACAAATCATCTAAAGCAGCTCACGGCCGCGCTCGTAAGCACTTAGGTGAAATGAAAAAACTCGTAACCGAATATCGTAAAGCATCTATTGCCGAAGATAAAAAATAAAAAAATAAAATGGACAACTTTGACTTGACAAAATATTTAGCTGAAGGCAAATTATACGAAGCTGCAACCACTATGGATATGCAGGCTGTATTAAAGGGTGAAGAGTTAAATACCTCAATTTCTAAGAATAAACCCGAAGATTTTACACCAGGTATGAAGGTAGTCCCTTTAATGCGTTTAGGTGATAGTGCAGTTAAAAACCATATTGGTACAGTAAAAGCTGTTGAAGGAGATAAAATCGTATACACAAAACCAGATAACTCAGAAGCAGATTTAGACCCTCGAAACTTAGTTATCATTACTGGAGAATAAAACATGCTCAACGAAAAAAAACTTACTAAAGCTGAACTAAATAAGCGCGAAGAACTCATCATGAAGATGAAAAAAAATAAGCGTGCTTTAGTTAAAAAGTATGGTAAGGACGCTGAGCAAGTAATGTATGGTCGAGCCACTAATATAGCAAAAAAACAAGCAGAATCGATGGAAAACGATAAACTTAAAGAAATGGTGAAAACCGCATTACAAAATCCAAAAGCTGCTGACTTAAATAAAGACGGCAAACTTTCAGACTACGAAAAAAAGCGTGGTGCTGCTATCGAAAAAAACTTAGACGAAGGATCTTCAACTGAAGAAAAACGTATTGCAATGTCTGCTGTTAAAAGATTAGCTAAATACAGAGGTGTTAGTGATTCAGAAGCTAAAGCAGATCTACTTAGAGCCGTTAAGGAATTAGGTGACTTAAAAGAAGAATTTGACTTAGACATCGACCAAGAAGGTGGTGAACAAGCTGATACAGACAAAAGTCAAGCAGGTATTTTAGATGCTGAAGCTGGTTTAGGTTTAGAAGAAGATTTAGACTTAGGTCATCAAGACAACGAACCACACATGCTAAAAGCTGACCTATACCGTATTGGAAAATACGCTATGGAGCTTTACCAAATGGTAGATGGCTTTGAAGGTCAAGGTGAAGTTGATTTTCCACATTGGTGGCAATCAAAAATCATTAAAGCTAAAGACGCTTTAGTAGGTGCTAAACATTACTTAGATTTTGAGATTAAAGAACCTCAAATCGATGCTATGGTAGATGTTGCTGCTGAAGAAGATGTAGTAGAAGAACCATTAAACGAAGGCACATGGTCAGTATTACCAGCCCGTATTCCTGAATTTATTCAAGCTATAGAAGATCTTAAAAATGAATATCATGCTGTTGTAGGTGACGATGACGTATTTAATGGTTTAGACAATGCTATTAGTGCTGCTGAA
>Ga0255769_10004987_pt1 | contig 12670 bp, 12 predicted proteins | sample 041ome_9_FD_179637 | JGI IMG/M metagenome (GOLD analysis project Ga0255769, IMG submission 179637) | Coastal salt marsh microbial communities from the Groves Creek Marsh, Skidaway Island, Georgia - 041413US metaG (version 2) | ecosystem: Environmental > Aquatic > Marine > Intertidal zone > Salt... | reverse complement strand
AATTGCAGCAATAGAGTCTCGTGGTTTTGTATTTGCATCTGCAGTTTCTTATATTTTAAAAAAACCATTTATAATGCTTAGGAAAAAAAATAAACTACCAGCAGATGTTCACTCCATAGATTTTGAACTTGAATATGGAACAGCTACAATTGAAGTTCACAAAGACTCTTTAGATGAAAATGATAGTGTCTTAATTATAGATGATTTAATTGCAACAGGTGGAACAGCTGAGGCTGCTGCTAAACTCGTTGAAATGTCTTATGCAAAAGTTGAAACTTTTATTTTTGTTATTAATCTTTTTGATTTAGGTGGATCTGATAAATTGATTAAAAAAGATTATAAAGTTGAAAATTTGATGGACTTTCCAGGGCACTGAATTTTAAACTTTTGGTCTATACCAAGATTTTCTTCCTAACATAGAATTTAATAAACCTAAAAATCTCATCTTATAAATTTTTTTTTTATATTTATTAAATTTTAATAAATAATAAATAAACTTTATAATAGATCTTATCATTATAGGAAAACTTATTAATAAAGCTTTTAAATATCCATTATGTTTTTTATAAAAATAAAATTTTGACCACATCCAGTGCCAATTTCTTGAATATTCAATTTCTATTTCATAAGCGGTAGAGTGTGATTTACCGCCCATATGGTTAATTTTAGCATTTTTTACAACAAAAATATTATTATTTTCTTTTTTTTTTCTTAAACACAAATCATCATTTTCTAAATATAAAAAAAAATTTTCATCAAAATAAAAGTCATCTTTGAATTTGTTTTTATTAATTAGCATTGCAAAACCATCTACTGAGTCTACACTTAAATAATCGGTTGTACTTTCAATCATATTATTTCTTTTGGTTTTATAGTTTGGGTACCTTGAATCATCAGATATTGGTGCCAACACAGCAAAGTCATTATTTTTTGCCGAAAAATCTATTAATGTTTGTATGGTATTTTCATAAAATTTAACATCTGGATTTATTACAAAAGCATAATCAGTTTTACACAATTTAATTCCTTTGTTATTAGCAGATCCCATACCCTCATTATCTTGTGTAATAACTTTAATATTGTTGTATTTTTTTTCTAGATCATTTTTCAAATTTATATCATTTGAGTTGTCAATCAAAATAATATCAGAATCTTTTGGCAAAGAAGCAATACAATCGTGAATTATATGTTCACTTTTAAATGTAACGATGATAAATGTTAAGTTTTTTAAGCTAAGAGCCATTATAGTTGAGAATTAATATGTACTTACTATATCTATTATTATAAAAAAAATCATGCAGAAAATTATTATAACAGGTGGACTTGGTTTTATTGGCAGTAATCTAATTGAATTATTACTTAACAAAAAATTTAATGTAGTAAATATAGATAAAGCAACTTACTCATCAAATTTTTATAATACAAAAGATTATATTGGAAATAAAAATTATAAATTTATAAAATGTGACCTTAATAATAGATCTAAACTAAGTAAAATTATTTTTGAAAACAAACCAGTTGGTATATTTAATTTAGCAGCAGAAACTCATGTTGATAGATCGATAGATGGGCCTAAAGAGTTTATTAATAGTAATATTTTAGGAGTTTTTAATCTCTTAGAAATTTTTAGAAAATATTCTATCAAAAATAAAAAAAGTAGACTAATTCATATATCAACAGATGAAGTATATGGAGACATTTTAAAAGGAAGATCTAATGAAGACTACCCTTACAAACCAAGCTCTCCTTACGCAGCAAGTAAAGCAGCATCAGATCACCTGGTTTCATCTTATGTAAGAACTTACAAAATACCTGCAATTGTCACAAATTGCTCAAATAACTATGGTCCAAAACAACATCCAGAAAAATTAATACCTAAATTAATTTATAATATTTTAAATGATAAGCCTTTACCTATTTATGGTAATGGAAAAAATTCAAGAGAATGGATTTTTGTTAAAGATCACTGTGAAGCGCTAATTAAAGTTTTTCAAAAAGGAAGAGTTGGTCAATTCTATAACATTGGTTCTAATAAAAATTTAAATAACTTAGAAATTACAAGAGAATTACTCAAATTGACGAAAAATTTAGTAAACATAGGAAAAAATGTAAGAATTACTTTTGTAAAGGACAGGCCAGGTCACGATAATAGATACGCTTTAAATAGTAATAAAATAAAAAAAAAATTGAATTGGAAGCCCAAAACTACTTTTAAAAAAGGAATTAAGCTAACATTTGATTGGTACAATAATAATAAAAATTATTTTAAATCATTGTCTAAAAAAGATATTACTAAAAGACTAGGTAAAAATGATTAAAAAAGGAATTATTTTAGCTGGTGGGATGGGTACAAGAATGAGCCCACTTACAAAAGCTGTAAACAAACAATTGCTTCCAATATACGATAAGCCACTAATTTTTTACCCTTTATCAATTTTAATGTTAGCAAAAATTAAAGACATTTTAATAATAGTAAATAAAGGTCAATTAAATCAATATAAAAAACTAATTCCTAATGGAAATAATTTAGGTATTAAAATTACCTATGAAGAACAAAGTAGCCCAAAAGGTTTACCTGATGCTTTCATACTTGGTGAAAAATTTATAAATAAAAAAAATGTTGCATTAATCCTAGGTGATAACTTCTTTTATGGCCAAAATTTAACGAAAACTCTACAAGATTGCTCCAAACTTTATAAAGGATCTAGGATTATTTTGCATAAAGTTAACAAACCAGAATTATATGGTGTAGCAAAAGTAAATAATAAAAAAAAAATTATAGAGATCAAAGAAAAACCTAAAAAATTTGTTTCAAATTTAGCAATAACAGGACTTTATTTTTTTGATAAAGATGTTGTTGAGATTGCTAAAAAATTAAAACCTTCAAAAAGAGGTGAGTTAGAAATTACTGATCTTCTCAATCATTACAAAAATAAGAGAAAATTAACAGCAAGTTTAATTGGACGCGGTGGAGCTTGGTTAGATGCAGGTTCTATTGAAGATTTTTATAAAACATCATCATTTGTAGAGGCTATTGAGAATAGACAAGGTCTTAAAATAGCTTGTCTTGAAGAAATAGCATTTAATAATAATTGGATAGGAAAAAAAGAAATAAAAAATTCAATTAAATTTTATGGAAAATGTAACTATTCAAACTATCTTAAAAAATTATAAAATTATTATAATTATTAAAAGTACCAGGTGAGAAAAAAATTAAACTATCTTATTTTTGCACATTATCATACTAAAGGCATTATAAGAAAAGATATAATTGATTTTTTAAAAAAATTAAATTTTTTTTTTGATAGGGTTGTTTTTGTTTCAACCAAATTAAATATTAAAGAAAAAATTAAACTTCCCAAATTTGTTAATATAATAATTCGAAAAAACATAGGATATGATTTTTATTCATATAAAATTGGTTTGAATTATTTATTTAAAAAAGATTCTAAATTGAAATCTAATAATAGAAATTTATTTTTTATTAATTCTAGTATTTTATTTGTAGATTGTACTAAATTATCAAAAGTAATGAAGTCGATTAAAATTAAAGAAAATCAATTTTGTGGCATAACTAAATCACATGAATTAACTGAACATATTCAATCATACTTTTTTTATTTTTCAACATCAATATTTAAAAATAAAAATATTTTAAATTGGTGGAAAAATATTAAAGCTTACAACAAAAGACAAAAAATAATTGATAAATATGAATTAGGTTTGTCAAAAATAATGAAAAAAAATAATTTTGAACTTTGTTCTATTTTTACTAAAAATTTAAATCTAAAAAAAATAAATCTATTTCATAGAATAAAGCAAAGATATAGAGAAATATTTTATAAAGATATTAAATTATATAAAAAAAATCCTATGGATTATTTCTGGAAAGATATTTATCAGAAATTTGGGTTACTCAAGATAGAACTTATCAAAAAAAATCCAAAAAAAATCAATATTTCTAAAGCCAAAAAAATCTTAAAAAAAAGGAAATTGGAAGATGAAGCTTATAATAATTAAGATGTTATTAGTTTTAATAACTAATTCATTGTTATTAATAAGCAAAATTTATATAAAATTAGCGAAATGAAAAAAATAAAAACACAATTCAAAGATTTATTTATTTTTAAATCTGAAAATCATTTTGATAAAAGGGGATTTTTTAGAGAACTTATCATTGAGAAACAAGTAAAATCAAAATTTAAGTTTTTTGTTGTTTCAAAATCAAAAAAAAATGTACTTAGAGGGTTGCATTTTCAATCAAACAATCCTCAAGGTAAATACCTTTCGGTAATTAAGGGAAAAATTTTTGATGTAGCAGTAGATTGTAGACCTAAATCAAAAACTTTTGGAAAGTTTTTTAAAGTCATTTTAAGTGATAAAAATTGTAGATCTATATTTATACCACCAGGTTTTGCTCATGGTTTTGTTGGAATGAACACTGAGAATATTGTTATGTACGGATGCACTAATTATAGGGACAAGAAAAGTGAGTCTGGAATAATGTGGAATGATCCTTTTTTAAATATAAAGTGGCCAATAAAAAAACCAATAATCTCAGATAAAGATAAAAAAAATAAGTCATTCCAATTTTATTTTGTATAAAATGAATGAAGCTAAAATTTACTGTTTATGCCTTCACAATGAATTACTTAATAAAGTTAAAGATCTAACCTATATTCCTGTGGGGTTAGGTAGTGAAAATTTCTCCAGTGAATGGATGCTAGATAGTACAGGTAAAAATATTTCTGACAAAAACTCTTATTATGGAGAATATTCTTTTCATTACTGGTTATGGAAAAATGAATTAGATAAAATTCCAGATGATATTTGGATAGGTTTCTGCGCATATAGAAGATTTTGGCAAAAAGAAAATAAAAAGTTGAAAAATAAATTTAATTTTAATTCATCGATAATAAAGGAGATACCAATTGAATGGAACAATTATGATGTTATATTAGGAAACAAGATCAAAGTTGATGGCCTTAAGTGGATAAAGCTCATTAAATACGGTAAAAGAGCCTTATTAAGAAATCCTAAAGCATTATTTAAAAAAGGAAGGAATATAAGGTTTCAATTTGAGATGTTTCATGGCTGTGGAATTTTAGACAAAGCAATTGATCTTTTAAATGATGAAGATAGAGAGAATTTTAGAGACTATGTAAACAATGAGTCGTCGTATAATCAAGGTAATATGTTTATATGTAAATCAAAAAAAATTATAAAACTTTATTACGAGACTATATTTGAGTGGTTGGAAAAATGTGAAAAAGTTTTTGGATTTGATTTAAAAGGATACAACAATATAAGAATTTATGCTTTTTTAGCTGAAAGATTTTTGCCGTATTGGTTTAATAAAAATGCAAAAGTTAAGGAATGGCCAATTTTATTTTATGATTTAAAGAAAGAAAACTATTAATGAAAAAAATTATAGATTTTTTAAATTTAGGCAATCAACCATTGGCTAACTACTATTTAAAAAAAGAGCAAATTAAAAATAAAGAAAAAAAATACAAACTAATTGTATGCTATGATACTGTAACTAGATTAGTTTCTATTAAAAAAACTTTTTCAAGCAAAATGATGTTTAATGATCAATATCCTTATAGATCTTCTATGTCTAAAACGATGCAAAAATCATTTAAGATCTTGTCAGATAAAATTAAACAACAATTTAAACCGAAAAAAATTCTTGAGATAGGTAGTAACGATGGATCTTTTTTAAAAAATTTTGATAAAAATAAAACTATTGGAATAGAGCCTTGTGCAAATGTTGAGAAAATTACAAAAAAAATGAAATTTAATACTATTCCTGATTATTGGGGGATGAAATTAGCAAAAAAAATATTAAAAAAATTTGATAAAATGGACATAATTTATTCTGCAAACACTATAAGTCATATCAAAAATTTAAATGAGGTTTTTAAGTCAATTAATTTGATTCTTTCAGATAATGGTGTTTTTATAATTGAAGATCCCTCACTCTTAGAATGCTTAAAAAGAAATACTTATGATCAGTTTTATAATGAACATATTTATGTTTTTTCTTATATAGCTTTGGAAAATATTTTAAAAAAATATAATCTTGAAATTTTTAAAGTTGAAAACCTTGAAATACATGGTGGTTCTAATAGATATTTTATTAAAAAAAAAATCTCCAATAGAAGAATAGAAAAATCTGTCATAAATCAAAAAACAAAAGAAATAAAATTTGGATTAAATAAAAAAATTACATATATAAAATTTAGCAAAAGAGTGAAAAATTCTAAGAAAAAACTTATTTCAATTTTTAAAAAATCTAAATCACAAAATAAAAAAATAATTGGGTACGGAGCAACAGCAAAATCAACTACTATTCTGAATTATTGCAAAGTGGACAATTCTACTATAGATTATTTTCTTGATACGACTAAAGACAAACAAAATAAATATACTCCAGGAACTAAAATTTTAATTAAGGAATATAAGGGATCTATTGATGAAGATGTGGATTTAGTGTTTTTAGGTGCTTGGAATTTTAAAAAGGAAATTTTTAAAAAAGAGCGAAAATTCATTAAAGCAGGTGGTAGGTTTATTGTTCATACACCCTATCCAAGAATAATCTAATGTTTAAAAAAAAAATTGTTTTTACAGGTGGAACTGGAAGATTTGGAATAATTTTAAAGAAAGAATATGATAAATTAAAATATAATATTTTATTTCCATCTAAGAAAATTCTTAATATTTTAGATACAAAATCAATACGAAAATATCTGATTATAAAAAAACCTAAGTATGTTATTCATGCAGCAGCTTTATCTCGACCAATGAGTTTACACGACACCAATATATCTAAAAGTATTGACCTAAATATCATAGGTACATCCAATATTACCAAGGTGTGCTCAGAACTTAATATAAAATTAATCTTTATTTCTACATCTTATGTTTATCCAGGGGATAAAGGAAATTATAGCGAAAATGATCCTATAAGACCAATCAATAATTATGGCTTATCTAAAATGGGTGGCGAAGCAGCAGTGCAAATGTATAAAAACTCTCTTATCATAAGAGCGTCAATGACAGAAAAACCATTTATTCACAAAAATGCTTTTTTTGATTTTATTACAAATTTTACTTATCACGAAGATATTGCAAAAATAATATTAAAAACTATAGATCAAAAAGGCATTATAAATATAGGTGGTAAGTCTCAAAGTGTTTATAATTTTGCTTTATCAAAAAATATTAAAGTTAAAAAGACTTCTATAAAAAAAATATTAGGAAAAAATGCAAAAAGTAATGTAGGTATGAATCTGCAAAAAATTAAAAAAATTTTAAAATCTCATAAAAATTAACTTTTTTTTCAATTTTTATTTTTTGATAATTTTAGGTTATTTTTGGTAGCGGGAAGTGGGATCGAACCACTGACCTCAGGCTTATGAGTCCTGCGCTCTAACCAACTGAGCTACCCCGCCATTAAATTTATTTTGATTTATAATGATTTTAATTTTTTGTGCAATCAAGTATTTTTGTTTAATTAAAAAATTTTAAAATTTTGTTTGATAAAAGAGCAAGAGACTCTCTTTCTGATTTTTTAGAATAAAAATTAGAGAGTTGTAATCGATTTTTTTTTGTGTCTTCAATCCAACTATTTTTATAAGAATTTATACTTTTAATAATTTTTTTTGCAAAATCTTCAATTTCACCATTTTCAACTTTTATAAAAATAGGTTTTTTCCAATATTCTGAACCCCCACCACCAACATAACCAATAACTTTATTTCCGGAAAGGGCAGCCTCAATAGGTGGAATTCCCAAACCTTCAAAGTTAGAAAAAGATAAAAATATTTTAGAAACTGAAAGAGATTTTATTATTTTTTTTTCAGAAACATTTATTAAAGGTAAAATTTTCCAATTTTTAGGTAGTAAATTTTTTAAATAAAATAATAATAAATTTGAATGTTCTGGCAGTTTTCTAGGCATATAAGTTATTAGGTTAGATTTTTTCTTAATTTTAAACTTATTGTGATCGACTGATAAATTAACTTTAAAAATTTTCTTTCTGATATTTGGAAACATACTTTTTAAATAACTCACACTATATTGAGATGTTGTGATAATTAATTTAGCCCCTTCATAAGATTTTTTTAAATTAATAAAATTATTTGTAGAGTTCATATGATAAAATCCTTGAACAAAAATAGCGTAATTAATTCCTTTTTCTGCAAACTTAAGATCGGTTACAAAATGCGCCCAAATCTCCGGAACAATAATAAAATCTTTTTTTTTATCAAAGTTAAGGTTGTGACTATTAAAAATTTTATTTTCATACCAATCTTTTTTTGGTTTGAAGTTATTACTTATTTTCATTCTATTGCCATCCCAGCCAGAATAAGTTTTACTAAAAAATTTTACTTTTTTAGCTAATGATAATTCAAGTTTATAAAAAAATTTTTTTTTTAAATGAACTATTCTAGAACTGATATTCACATTTAAATTATTTAAAATTAAAGAATGATTGTAAATTACTTTTGCACCACCAGATGCTCCTTTCATTTCTGGTAATAAATATATGATATTAGCTTTTTTCATAAAATTTTCCTAATATTTAGAAATTATATTAACTTATTTTCAAAGGGCTAAAATACCAATAAGTAAAATAAAAGTAATTATTGAGATTGATAAAATTATTTTTTTTTTTGTATTATTTTTTTTTTCTTGTCTAACTCTATTTAATAGTACATTTATATTAGTTGTTTTTATATCTTGATTGCTAATATAATTTTTTGGAATTTGATAATCAATTATACTAGATCTATTTTTTTTCATAAATTTATTTAATCACTTATTAGCAAAAAAATAAATTGTTATTTAAATTTTTTTAAAATTTGTCTGTTTTAGAGGTTTTAAAAGTATTTCTGCTTGATATTTTTTCTTTTCAATTTCGATAAAGATTTCCATCTTATTTAACTCGATATTTGATAAATGTGAACTTATATAACCAAAAGATATATTTTTATTATAATTAAATGAAAAATTACCCGACGTTGTTTTTCCAATAATTTTATTATTCAAATAAATTGGTTCATCATGTAATAATAAAGGATATCCTGGTATGTTACTTTTTAAACAAAGCATAACAAATCTTTTATCTAATTTTTTATCTTTGATTTTAAGCAACTGTTCTTTTCCAATAAAATCAAAAGGTTTTTTGTAACTAATTGCAAAATTTAAACCTGCCTGATATTGATTTTCCTCTGGCGAAATATCATGTCCCCAGTGCAAGAATCCACTCTCCATTCTCATTATATCCATTGCATGTGCCCCACAATAATGAAGTTTAAACTTTTTTCCAATATCTGTAATTAAATTATATATTTCGTTTGCATGTTTGTTTTGCACATAAATTTCATAACCTAATTCGCCTATGTATGAAAGTCTTTGTACCCAAACATTCACTGACCCTAATTTAATATTTTTTCCTGTTCCAAATTTAAAATATTCATTTGACAAGTTCTCACTTGAAATTAATGACAGCAAATATCTACTTTTAGGGCCAAAAATTCCTAAACAAATCAAATCATCTGTTACATCTTTAAATTCAATTTTTTTTGATAAATGTTTTTGAATATGAGCTTTATCATGAGTTCTAACATTAGCTGAACTTATTATTCTAAAATGATTTTTTCCAATACATACAACGGTTAAATCTGTTTCAATTCCACCACTCTCATTTAACATATGAGTATAGGTACATTTTCCAATTTCATTTTTTATATTAGCAGTACATAATCTTTGTAATTCTTCATAAACTTTTTCACCTTTAAGTTCATATTTTGAGAATGGTGAAAGCTCATAAAGTCCAACATTTTCAACTGTATTTTTACACTCCAGTTCAACAGATGGATACCAATTTTGATAATTAAAACTGTATTCATAATTTGGTTTTGTTTTGTCTAATGCGTACCACATTGGTCTTTCATATTCACCTGATTGACCAAAACAAGCTCCTACTTTTTTTAATTCATCATGGTATGGTAATAATCTTTGATTTCTTGAAGTTTTATGTTGTTTGTATGGCCAATGCATTCCATATAAATCTCCTAGTGTTTCAGTAACTCTACTCATTATAAATTTTTTATTAGAATGAAACTTTTGAAATCTTTTTATATCTAGAGAAAATAAATCCTCATTCATATAACCATTAATCATCCACTCAGCTGTAACTCTGCCTGCTCCACCAGAGCTTGCTATTCCAATACTATTAAACCCACAACAGGTGAATAAATTTTTAACCTCAGAAGTTTCGCCTAGTAGATATTGTGTGTCTGGAGTAAATGACTCAGGTCCTGAAAAAAATTTTCTTATTCCTGCAGTTTCTAGCATAGGAAGTCTTTTGAATGATTTTTCTAAATACGGTTCAAAATGATCAAAATCATCAGGGAATTCGCCAAAAGAAAAATCATTTGGTACGAATCCTTTATCTTTAAATGCATTTTTTGCTCCAGGTTCAAAAATACCAACAAGCATTTTTCCAGCATCTTCTTTTAGATAAAGACAACCATTATAATCTCTTAAAACCGGTAGATCTTTTGGAAGATCTTTAATGGGTTCAGTTATTATATAAAAATGTTCATTAGGGTACAGAGGGACACTAACCCCAATGTCTTCTCCAATTTGTCTTGACCACATTCCTGTTGCAAGAACCACATATTCACAATCTATTTTACCGATTGGGGTTTCAACTCCAATTATTCTGCCTTCTTTAACTAATATTTTAGTAACTGGTGTTTTTTCATATATTTTAGCTCCTTCTATTTTTGCAGCTTTTGCCAAAACATTTGTCACCCCTACTGGATCAGCCTGACCATCTTCAGGCATATAAACGCCACCAAAAATATCTTGATCATTAATTACTGGATACAATTTTTTAATTTGCTCTTTATCTAAAACTTCAACATTTACATCAAATATTTGTGCAGAAGTTGCTTGTCTTAACAATTCCTGAAGTCGTTCTTTTGAACTTGCAATTGTTATTGCTCCATTTTGTTTTAAACCTGTTGAAAGTTCAGTTTTTTTTTCAAGCTCTTTGTAAAGATTGAGTGAATATTTTCTCAGCTTTGTTATAGTTGCAGTTGCTCCAAGTTGGCCAACGAGTCCTGCTGCATGCCATGTAGTGCCTGATGTTAACTGATCTCTCTCTAAAAGCACTGTGTCTTTCCAACCAAATTTAGCCAAATGATATGCAACAGAGCATCCAGCTATACCGCCACCGATTATGACCACTTTAGTTTTTTTTGGAATTTCTTTAATCATTAAGATGTTATATTAAATACAATAATTAAATGAAAACAAAAATTTATATCACAGGTGCTGCTGGATTTATTGGTTTTCATACTGTAAAAAAATTTTTAGACAAAGGTTTTAATGTTCATGGATTTGATTCAATGAATAATTATTATGATGTGAAATTAAAAAAAACTAGATTAAGCATTCTAAATAAATACAAAAATTTTTCTTTCACCAAAGGTTTGCTTGAGAATCAAAAATTATTAAATCTATCTGTAACAAAATTTAAACCATCAATAATTATTCATCTAGCAGCACAAGCTGGCGTTAGATATAGTATTGATAATCCAGATGTTTATTTAAATTCAAATATAATAGGAACTTTTAATGTAATCAAAATTGCAAATAAAATTGGTGTAAAGCATTTAATAATAGGCTCAAGTTCCTCAGTTTATGGTGCTAACAAAAAAATTCCTTTTCAAGAAATAGATAAAACAGATCATCAAGTTAGTTTTTATGCTGCAACAAAAAAATCTACAGAAAGTTTAGCGCACTCTTATTCAAGTTTATGGAAGCTTCCTATAACAATGTTAAGATTTTTTACAGTTTATGGACCTTTTGGAAGACCTGATATGGCTTATTATAAATTTACTAAAAAAATATTAGAAGGAAAAAAAATTGATATTTATAATAAAGGAAAAATGTATAGGGACTATACATATGTCGATGATATCGTGTATGGAATATATAAGTTAATAAATAAAATACCTTCACAAAATTCAAAGAAGAAATTTAAAAAAGACAGCCTATCTCCAGTAGCGCCTTTTAGAATTTTAAATATTGGCAATACAAAAAAAATATTCCTATTAAATTTTATAAATACTTTAGAAAAAGAATTAAATATTAAGATTAAAAAAAACTATTTACCTATGCAAAAAGGAGATGTGCATTCAACTTTATCTGACAGTTCTCTTCTAAAGAGAATTACGGGATACAATCCAAAAACTAATTACAAAGTAGGAATTAGAAAATTTTTAAATTGGTATTTGAGTTATTACAAATAAAAATTTTATGATGTGCTGAATAATTTTAATTTCTTTATAATTAAGTATATATAAATCAGAAATTTAAATTTTAAAACCAGCCGACTTTGCATCTTTATAAAAAGCTTCTACAGTTTCTATTGTCAATTGATCAAAGGTTTTTCCAAATTTTTCTATTTTTTCAATAGTTGTTGGTGGGATTGTAATGATATCACAACCTAGTTGCTTTGCTTGAGTATAATTATAAGGTTCTCTAACGCTTGCCCATAAAATCTCAATATTCTTAAATCTTTTAACAAGTTTAATGCTTTCTTTAAACTCTGGAACTGGATCTTTACCAGTATCTCCAGCTCTAC
>Ga0255769_10004986_pt1 | contig 12670 bp, 10 predicted proteins | sample 041ome_9_FD_179637 | JGI IMG/M metagenome (GOLD analysis project Ga0255769, IMG submission 179637) | Coastal salt marsh microbial communities from the Groves Creek Marsh, Skidaway Island, Georgia - 041413US metaG (version 2) | ecosystem: Environmental > Aquatic > Marine > Intertidal zone > Salt... | reverse complement strand
TATTTGCACTTGCTTAAAAGCAGGGTACCTTAGCTCAGTTGGTAGAGCAAAGGACTGAAAATCCTTGTGTCCCTGGTTCGATTCCTGGAGGTACCACAAAAAACCCTTCTAACTCATTGATTTAGAGGGGTTTATCTTTTTAAGACCACAAATGTGTACCACTATGTGTACCATTTTGTGGTTTTTTTTATACCTTTCGGGTACCAATTGTGTACCACTCATGAATATATTTTTAGTCCAACATCTCCGAAAAAAGAAGGAATTATATGATAGTCACGAGAATGTGAAAATCATAGTCAGAGTATTTGGTTCTGAACGAAAAAGAATCAATATAACAACTGGTGTTGAAGTTCAATTTGGAAATTGGATTCAGAACTGGAAGGATACTCACAAGAAAAATCCAGTCTCTGACCGAGAAGAAAATTCAGAGGAAAAAAACCTTCTACTGAAAAGTAGATTGAAACAGGTTGAAGACATTGTTTTTGAAATTGAAAAAGATGGTCTAATTCCAACAACGGATTTAATCAAATCCAGAATGTTGTCTGGTACCAAAAAGAGAGAAAAAAAATCATTATCAGAAGTTCACCTTTTAATTCTTCTGGAGAAATTTCAGTCATGGATAAAATCTGATGAATATAAAATTCTGACACAGAACTCTGATTCGTATATCCGAAGTGTTTTAGGTTCGGTCAAGGATTTAATCAGATGGACAGAAATCTTTCAGGAGAGAGAAGGTATTCACCTTCGTCCAGAGGATATTGATGTTTCTTATATCACTGGTCTGATTTCATATTGTGATAAAAGAGGTCTCCAATCTTCAACAATCAAAAAGAGAATCAAGGTTCTGAATTCATTCAAGAAATGGTGTATTGAACAAACTGGTATTGTGTTCGTTATTCCAGTCCCAAAAAAGGTGTTTTCGGAAGTTGAGAAAAACATCATTTTTCTGACAAGAGATGATATTCTTCAAATTGATAAGTTCAAAGATTTTGACTACGAAAATCCGAATCACAAAGAATATCTTGAAAAAGGGAGAATGGAATATATCAAAGATTTCACTCCAAAACTGAAAAAGACCAAATACAAAATCAGAACCTCTTATGAAGTCTACAAGGATATTTTGTTGTTTTTATGTGGTACTGGGATGAGGTTCGGTGATATGGTGAATATCCGAGTAAGTTCAAAAGAATTTGATAGTCATGACCGAAACAAAGGTGAGTTCATGTACCAGTCAGAAAAAACAAATAAAATCACAAGAGTACCTCTGAACCGATTGACGATGTCAATCTTTAATAAGTACTCCAGTGGAAAACAAGGGGAAGATTATTTGTTTCCAAGAACTACAAAAGGGAACCCGATTTCAAATACCAAATTCAACAAACACATCAAGGAAATTTCAAGAATCATTGGTCTAACTCGTGGGGTGAAAAATCCAAAATACAATCTGGACAAATCTATTGTCAAAGGTTCTGACATTCCAGTTCCGTTGTGGGGAGAAGTTTCCAGTCACATAGGGAGGAAAACTTTCATTCGTGAACAAATTGAAATCGGTACACCACCAAGAATAATCATGTCAATGACTGGTCATACTTCACAAAAAGTTTTTGATGGATATTACCAAATTCTGAAAGGAGACCGAATGAAAAATAACGATAAGGTATTTAGTACAAATCTGGTTGAAGAAGAACCAAAAAATGAAAAAGGAATTTCACAACATCAAGATGAACAATTGAAAAAATATAAGTCTCTCTACGATACTGGAATTATTGACCGAGAAATGTACATGGAGGAAATAAGAAGAATAATGGGGTAGACTGGATTTTTGGATTAGTGGATTAGACGAATCTGGGGGATTGAGAAATTCTATATCATAATTGAAATGAAAAAAATTCCCCCATCATCGTCATAATAATTTAGGACTCATCTGGTACACATAGACACAAATGGTACACAATTACAAATTTTGGAATTGGTCTAATTCAATTTTTTCTTTCACTTCCCTACTTTTAATTTTGTTGATTTCAGAAACTTTTTTGGTCAATAAGAATCCAATTACTGAAACGGAATCAATCAGTCTATAATTTTTCCATTTAGTCCCCTTGATTTTTCCATCTTTCAAATACTTGAAAACAGTCCTTTGTGAAACTCCCAATTCTTCTGAACAATCTTCTACTGAAATCCAACGATGTGATTCCAGTCCTTCTATCTTTTCATCAAATGGATTTTTCATAACCAGTATTTTTCTTTTAGAGATTTAATTTCATCAACAATATATTTTTGTTGAGGTGTGGTCAGTTTCACATAATTATTCCAAGTCATACTCCACTTTTTTCGGTCTACCGAACAAATCAACATCAAATGTTTTCCAGTCCCATCGTAGACATTTATTGAATTCCCTTCTTCTACAAATCCAATCAATTTTTTATCTGGACTTCTCCCAATATATCTGAACGGAATTACTGAATTATATCTTTTGTTTATTGAGTCCATAATTTGATTTAGACGAAGTGAATATGACGGAAGTACTTCTTTCCATTTGTCATACCTCTGAAGTAGATTCATAATGTCTTTATAGTCCATGTCAGTATTTTCTTTAAGAACCTTTATTTGTTGTTCTCTTGATTCTGGAATGAAATTTCTTTCCAGTAAATGATTGTACACAAGTACATCTGACCACTCCATCAACCCTTTAATTCCCATTTCTTTTAATGTCTGAATCAGTCCTTCAATTTCGTAGTCTGGTATTTGAATTGTTTCCATAATAATTTCTTTTTAGTTCGTATTAGTTCTTGTCCTTTCATATAAGTATTACAGACTTGATTTTTTCCCAAAAAAAAATCCCCATAGGGGAAAATTTTTGACTCCGATATGAAAACCACTCCGACCGAGATTTAGGAAAATACTTTTTTGTCAGTTACAAGAAACCTCTATTTGTATTTCATCTTTAGGTCTACCCATTCAAATGAAGAACATATAGGTTGTTTCTCCATCTATTTGAAGAATTTTTTACCAACCTCGACTTCATACTTTTTACGAAGTTCTTTCTTTTGTTGTTTAGTTAGATTCATTTAACCAAACTGATTTAGATAATATGTATTCGTGTGTTTCTCCATTAGTTTTATTTAGTTTTCCACCCAACTTCATCACAGATTTTTGAGAACGATAATTTTTTGAGAATACATCAAAAAATACAATATCAACCAAATTAAAAACATAATCTAACATCAGTTTTTTTGTATTGTAGTTGATATTTGTTCCCCAATAATCATTTCCAATAAAAGTGTATCCAATTCTAACTGACGATTCAATTTCAATGTAGGAGTAATATCTACTCCAACCAACAATTTTATTATCACTCTTGTTAATAATAGTAAAACAACCTAATTCATTTCTTAATCCACCATTAAAATAATCCTCAAATTTTGATTTAACGTATCTATCAGTATCAGAATGTTGTTCCCATACTTCCTTTTTACCTCCAATTAGGTATAATTCATCAAAATCATTTTTAGATGTTTGTTTTAACAATACTACTTCGTTTTCTAATTCAGTTTTAAAAATATCATTATTCATATCTCTACATATTTTCTAACCTTAACAACTGTTTTGGTTGATACTCCCAACCTTCCACTTATATCTCTAACAGATTTACCTTTCTCTTATAAAGATATAATCTTTTGTGTTTTCTCCTTCTTTAAGAAACCTCTATTTGTATTTCATCTTTAGGTCTACCCAGTCAAACCAACTCGGGTCTAGATGGTTACTTATACCTCTGATGAATTTCTCTCCTTGAATTCGTTCAAATTCTATTCGTAGTTCTTTTTTCTTCTTATTGATTCTTTTAGTCACTGGTTGAGGTTAGTGGATTTTTGGATTAGTGGATTAGTTCAAGGTTCATATTGTTTTTTACTTTCTGAATTGTTGAAGGAGAACAATTTCTCATTTCCATAATCTCTCTGGTTGTATATCCATTGTTTAGGTCTTTAATGATTAGTTGTGATTTTTTCTTTTTCATGAACTTTTCAATTGATTCTTCAGTCCCGATTTTTCGTCCAGTGTATAATCCTTTTGATTTTCTGATTCGGATTCCCTCCATCTGTCTTTCACGAATCAATTTTCTTTCAAAATCTGACATAGTAGATAAAATTGAAATCATCAATTCAGAGAACATATCCGTTTTCCCTTCTTCAGTCAGATTCTGGAAATTTGGTGTTCTACAAACAATTCTAATTCCGAGTTCGGTCAATTCTTTCCAAACCTGTAAAACTGATATTGTATTTCTCCCCAGTCTATCTATTGAATGAATTTCAAGATGAGTCAATTTTCCCTCATCAATTAGTTTTTTGATTTCAGAACCTTTTGGTCTCTCCCAAATTGGAATTGAACCAGAACAATAATCTGACAACACATAGTCAAATCCTTCAAGATTTTTCATCTGTCGGTCTATCTTCTGGTCTTCAGTACTAACACGAGAATAAAATACTTTCATTTTGATACTATTTTTAGGTGGTTATTCAACAAGTCTAATATAGTAACATTTATTGAAAATTCCAACGAATTCGGACTATTATTTTGGTATATGAAATGGGTACACCCCAAAAGAGTAACAAAAACTCTAACGGGGGTATTAGTGGATTTTTGGATTAGTGGATTTTTCGGGAATTGTGGGGAAAAAATTATTCTCTACTGACGAAGGAAGTAGAGGAAAATTTGAAGATGATACACTGGTGGGGAAAAGAAAATAAAGAGTAAGGTGTCAAACACTCATGTAGTTTCATAAAACTACAAGTAAATACACACTGAAAAAGAATGTGTCTTGGACGAAGGACAAGACACGAAAAATGAAAATAAAGGGTTTTAAGAGAAGATAATCTGGGATACACCCCTCTATTCATCAGGAGTACCGAAATCTTCTGTTATAGGGGATAAAATCGTCCAGAAGGGTGATTTATATCAATTTGTGTAAATCCGAAATGATAAATTGACTATATTAGTGGATTAGTCATTGAAATGGATTAGTTATGAAAAAATCAAAACCCATAAAACCGTTCTGGAGAACGAAAAAGAAATCAGGAGAAATTACTTTCAAACCAATTGATTTCAAAAGATTTCTTCAGTCTGTTGGATTTGTTGTCAATGAAGATGGTCTGGTTATGAAACTCATTGAATCAAACAAATCAGTATATGTAGTCAATTCTCATGAAGATATACACAGATATGTTTCAAACTTCATTACCAATACCAAAGAAGAACATTTTGAATTGGGTGAAAAATTTGAAGTTGTAGATGATGATGGTGAATCATGGGAACAAGATGATGTTATTGACCACTGGTTAGTGAAGGGATTGAATATGTGTAAAATGATTTGGTACAACAAAACGATGTTCACCAAATTCAAAATGTCTCAAGTTTTTAGAGATACTGACAAAGAATGTTTCTTGAATTTTAGGAATGGTATTGTCAGAATTACGAAGGATAAAATTGAAATGTTAGACCATAATATAATTGGGAATAAGTACCGATTCACCTCAACATTTATTGATAAACTGGATTCACACAATACAACCAACTGGAACGGACAAGTTGTTGTTGATGATAGTAGAGATGGTGAATTTGAAATGTTCGTAAAATCAAGTACCTCAACAAAAGTTGATGAAACAAAAACTTATGAATCTTTTGAACCGAAATATGGAAAAGAATATGTTTTCAATGAAGAAGGATACAAATCTTTAATGTCTGGTATTGGTTATTTAATTCATGGGGTGAATCTTGGAGGAATTAGTAAAATGGTTCTCCTTCAAGACAGATACATAAATGGGGTAACTCGTGAAGGAGGGAATGGAAAATCAATCATTCTTCGTGGGGTTGAAAAAGTTGTAAAATTATATGAAGAAGATGGTCAGACTGTGAATCCAAAGGATAGGTTCAAATATCAAGGATTGAATCTTGGTGATAGGGTTTTCTTTATTGATGAATTACGACCATCCGAAGGTCCAGTCAAAGGTGGGATTGGTATTCATGATTTATTCACAGACATTACTGGTTCGTTCAAAATTGAAAAGAAATTTCAGGATTCTATTACTCTCACTGGAAATGATGTTCCAAAACTGGTAGGTTGTTCCAATTATGTTGTTTTTGACAAAAACGATAGTTCAACCATGAGAAGATTACATATTGTTGAATTTTCTGATTTAGGGAAACATTATCCACTCTGTATAAATGAATCATTTAATTCCAAAAAGAAATTGTTGGGATATGAGAATCACTGGAACAAAAAAGACTGGAATGATTTCTACAATTTTATGTTCCGATGTGTCCAACAATGGTTGAAAACAAAACCTGATTTCTATTCTGAACCAAATCCATATTGGAAGACCTCATCATTTATTCCAAAGTTGATGAAGAAATATGGTAGAGAAGAAGTCAGTTGGGGAATGAATTATTTGAAAAATGAACGAGTAAAACGAAAACACCACATTTTAGATAATTCCACAGATAAGGATAATGGTCATAAATGTTTCACCATTGATTTATGGAATGAAATGAAGAATGAAATTCCAGATACAATTTTAGATGAAACAAACATGAAGAAAATGTTCTGGGATATGTGTCTTGATTTAGGATATGAATTCAATCCAACACAAAGAAAAAATGGAGATTCACCTAATTTCAGAAAAATCCAAAGAACTTATTTTATCAATGGAATTCCAGTAAAAGGACAAAAACACATTCTACACATAACTCATCCATCTGACCCAACGGATTAGTGGATTAGTAGATTAGTACCCTTATGGTACACAAGGACACAAATGGTACACATTTAGATATTTTTGAATGAACTTTCCCAGTCCACCAAATCTTCTTTATACACCCATTTTTGTTGTGGAGTAATTTGAACAACTGGTAAGTTTTTTTCTCTTATCCAGTTGTTCAAAGTTCTACCAGTTACACCATAAATTTCTTTTAATTCGTCTATTGTAAATTTTTCTCTCATAGTCTGATTCTGTATATCTGTATATTTTTATTTATTGAATTGTAAGATTTTCAATTATCTGGTTGAGGTCTAATTCATCTGGATTTTCAAATGTCTCATCAAAGTATTCTCTGACCATTTGTCTAATCAATTCTTTTAATTCTCCTTTTCTTATTCCAACCATATCAATCCAGTCTTCTCTGTCTGGTATGTCAGAATAATCATCTTCTGAATATCCCATTTCTTTTAAGATTTCATCAAGGTCAACCTCATCAAAATCATCATCTTTTGATACTGATTCAGTACGAGGTTTTAATTTCTTTTTTTGACTTTCTGATAATTTAATACCAGAGAGTTCCATCAATCGTAGTCTCTTTTGATTCGGACTAACATTTTCATCAAATAATTTTATTCTATTCATAGTTTTCAGTTTTTAATAAAAGTTTCATAACCTCGTACTACCAGATTAGTGGATTAGTGGATTAGTAGATTTCATATAACTATTCAGGAATCCCCTTTAAGGATTTCCAGTCCCTCACATAATTTGAATTTGAAACTTCGTTAGACCAGTCAGTTCTCATCCCCCATATCTAACTTATATCCAAACCATTTTTGTAACTACCGGTGAAACCTCATCTATTATTTACAGACTACTAACCGATGTCTAACCCACTATCTAACTTTCGTCCCTCATGGGTGGTCTTCTCTTTCCCCTCTGATGGAGAGAAGGTTACACATATAAATATGGAAGACTGAAGAAAAACATTGATTTTTTGAGAAAAATTCAGAAAAAAATGTGGAAAAAAAATTAGTACCCATATGGTACACACAATCATATGGTACACAAATACCCCAGTGGTACACAATGGGTACCAAAAAAGACACAAATGGTACACAATGTGTACCAATTATTTCATAACTTATTGATTATCAATGTACTATTTGGTGGTCTGATTTCTGGAGGTACCACCATCCCTAACTGTTTATATATTAGATAGTTAGGGTTTTTTATTTAAATCATTTTTAATCTTTTTGGGGAATCGAACCAATATTCTAATTATTTGATTTGTAATTACTTACTGAATTTCAAGTGGTAAATAATAAAATCTATAGGATTTGAGTTCTTATTTGGGTTAAACCTTGAGAGAAATTAATTTGACCAATCTTTTGCTCATTATAATTTTCTTCGCTACCTTCACCCTATGAAGGTTAAAGTTTCCTCGCTCAAACACCACCCCAAGAATAAAGAAATCTATACCCTATCCTCTATTGAGGAATTAATGGAGAGCATTTCAGAGGTTGGTTTATTACAACCTCTAATCATTGATTCTCAAAATCAAATTATAAGTGGTAATAGAAGATTTGAATCTATAAAACGATTAGGTTGGGAAGAAGTTGAGGTTGAGGTTAAAGAAGTTAAGGAGGGAGAAGAAGAATTACTTCTTATCCACTTCAATAAACAAAGAATAAAGAGTTTTAAGGAACTTATTAATGAATATCTATCACTTGATAATCTTTACAGAAAAGGACAAGGTAGAAGAACGGATTTAACTTCTGTTAAATCTAACAGAAGTTCTTCAAGAGATATCGTTTCAAAAGAAATGGGAATCTCTTCTTCTCAATTACAGAGATTGATTTTTATTCATAAACATCATCCGGAACACATAGAACTTTTAGATAAAGGAATTCTTACCGTAAACCAATCGTATCTTCAAATTCAACGAGAACTTAAAGAGAAAGAAAGTAGAGAAAGTAAACCCAACAATAAATCAAAAACAACCAAGAATTCATCATGGAGGTTTTATCAGAAATCATCTCATGATATGAATGAATTAAAAGATGGTGAGGTTCAAACCATCTTTACTTCACCTCCTTATTGGAACAAAAGAAAGTATTCTGAAGAAGAAGGATTAGGAAATGAGAAAACCTCTGAAGAGTTTGTAATAAATCTATCAGAACATCTTAGAGATTGTAAAAGAGTATTGAACGATAGAGGAAGTTTCTTTTTAAACCTTGGGGATACTTTTTATAATGGAAATCTTCAAAATGTACCTCACAGAGTTATTCTTAAACTTCAAGAACAAGGATGGATATTGAGGAATACGATTATCTGGTCTAAAACCAATCCCAAACCATCCTCTTCAAAATCCAATCTTACTCCATCTTATGAATTCATCTTTCATCTGACTAAATCAATGGAATATGATTACTACCCTACTCTAACCAAACTCTCTGATAAAACTAAACCTTCTCTTCCACCTCGACATAGAAGTGTAAATGGGGAATACTCCAATTCTATATCTCCCTACCTACCCAATATTAAAGGGAAAAACATGGGAGATTATTGGAATGAGGATATTGTTAGAACATCGGTAGCTAATCAAAAGTTATCTATTGAAGGAGAACACCCTGCACCTTTTCCTGAGGAAATCATAACTCTACCAATACTTCAAACCTCTAAAGAGTTTGAATTAGTGTTAGATCCTTTTATGGGGAGTGGAACTACTGGTAGAGTTTGTGACAATCTGGAGAGGAGTTTTGTGGGGTATGATTTGAAGGGGTATTAAAACCTTTTTACAAATCTGGTACCATTCCATTCCCATCTGAACTCACCATAACCTAAATTACCTTTATCATTAGAGAATATATCAACGTTCCCATTATTGTCAATGTCTTGAACCCTCAACCAGACTGGCCATCTGATTATTTCAGCATCTGAATTATCAATTCTGTTAGAGTCAATGATATAATTTCCATCTTCATCTAGGTCTACTAATTCAATAAAATATCCCTCATAAACATTCTTATATCTAGGTATAATTATTTCATCATCTCCATCATTATCATAATCAAAAAAGTCAAAATCTAGAGCTGCTCTCCAGGGATCAGTAAAAGGGATTAATTTTGAACGATTATAACTGAAATTAGATCCGTTTCCGAAGTAAATTCGAGATTGAGAATTGTTTTCGTCACCACCAGCAATTAAATCTAAAAAACCATCTTTATTAATGTCATATAGTTCCATGCTAATGAATCCTTTCACTCCATTTTGTAAGGATTCATCATTAATCTCTATAATGTTAGGATCTTCATTTCCATTGGAATATAGATCATTTGAGTATTGTCTTTTTTCTACAAATGTTCCATTCCCATTATTTAAGTAAACAACAGTAAAGTGCATTGATGACATTATAATGTCAAGATCACCATCATTATCAATGTCTCCTGACGCTCCAGTATGCGAAAAGAACCCACTTTCTGACAAATTTGTCATTTGGTACCCATTTTCTGAACTCAAAAGAATAGATGGTGGTGAACCCTCAGTTGGCCAAATATCTACTCCTTGTTCTGCATATACAATATCTGGAAGACTATCGTTATTAAAATCACCTAACAAAGCCTTTCTAGCATTCCAAGTCGTAACCTCACCATCAACAATGAAATTATCAATAACAAAATCAATATTATTTAATTGATTTGTGAATAATTGGATTGACATAGGTCCATTCTCTTGTTGATAATATGAAGGAGCAGTCATCCAATCAAGATACCCATCTGAATTAAAATCAGCGTAGACTTCGGGGCATCCATATGCGATTGAACCATAATCAATATTATTATTTTCTAAAGTTTGATGATAATCAATCCATATGTTTTCTGGTGATTGTAAGAAATAGGAAGGTTGATTATAATTAAAATACCTCATAAACCGAACATTTACAGTTTTGGGTTCATCTAGAGTAATTGTTATTTCAGATGTAGTTTCCGTTTCACTACCTGTCCATTCCTCAAAAACCCAATCTCCAGTGGGTTCTGCAGTTAATCTAACTACAGTCCCTGAATTGTATTCTGTAGGAGTCGATTTGCCATAAGAAATAACCTCTTCTCTAACAGTTCCCTCTCCTTGAATAGTTATGGTTAAGGGGTATTTTCTTTTTTCAAAATTGGCTGTAATCGTTTGGTTTGAATTGACAGTCACTGATAGTGGATTATCTGTTGAACCATTTGACCAATTGACAAATACATATTCTGATTCAGGTGTTGCGGTAACTGATACAGATTGACCTTGAGTGTAAGATCCTCCTGAAGTTGAGACTGTTCCACCATTTCCTGCACTAACACTCAAAGTGTATTGTGTAATTTCAGGTGGGGATGTTGTTTCTTGATCAGGAGAGGAACAGTTTACAATTAAAAATAATAATATAAACTTTGGGAATAAAGTTTTAATCATTTCATGAATATTTTAGTTAAAAAATTCAATAGTATTTTACTATATTTTTATCTAATATATTGAGATTTGAAAATTATTGAACATTTTTTTTAGTGCTTTAAAAAGCATCTATAATGACGTTAAATGATTTAAGTATAAAACCCAATAAATATTATAAGAAAAGAATAGGAAGGATTTAGATAATATCATTTTAAAACTAAGTTAAACTTAGTTTACTCCCAACTAGAAAATCGAACTAATTAATAAAATCACTATTTAATTTATAAATTACACTTCGTTTGTCCTTAGGATCCTTTTCAGAGATAATTATTGAGAAACCAAACAAAACAGAAAATGTATTATTTAAAGAGGATATGAATTCAATTTTTAACCTATTTTGATGTCCAACATCTAGATGACTATTCCCAAGAAAAGTAAGTAATTCAACATTTGTTCTTTTTTCTTTAAGAAAATTTAAAACATCAATTTGTTTCATGGTTAATTTAACTTGATCCCCATTTTGATCAAGTATTTGATTTTTTCCAATAATAATTTTTTTCATTTCAAAATTTTTAGTGAAAATTAAGATGAGTACAATTAAAATCAAGAAAAAGAAAAATTGTATTGTATCATCCTTTTTTTTGTAAATAAGGAACTGATTTACATTTTTATTTTCAATAAAATCATTTATGTAAAAAGAGTCAATTTTAAAATTATTTTCAAAGGTGCTGTTTGTTAAATAAAAAACTTTTTTATCCTTTATACCTATTAATAATTTGGGATTAAAATCAACCTTATTTATGTGAAATAACTCCTTTTTTTTATCAAATAAAATAACTTCTCCTAAAGAAGATAAAAGGAAAACATAATGATCATTACTTACATAATTCCTTATCCCTGGAAAGTCAGGGTTTAATTCCCCTGTTTTTTTAAGATTATTATCAATTAAATTTATTCTGTAGATACTGGGATCATACTTTACTTTGTGACCACCATTATATGAAACACTACCACCATATATGAATAAATTATTATCAATTATTGAATGAAATCTCACATCACTAATTCCTCTTTTCAAATTATCTTGAAAGTTGAATTTTAAATTCCACTCATTTGTTTTATTATTATAAAAAACTAAATTTTGATTTCTATTAAAAAATCCATACCCTCCAAATCTGTAATGATCATTATCATAAGTAAAGTTTAAGGAACCATTATGAAGACGATGTCTATACGAATTATCTATTCTTAAAATAGAATCATTTCTTAACACAAATACTTCCCCCCCTGTTTTATCAAATAAGAGAGGGTTACCATTTAAAACTTCTACATATAAATTATCAAAATCAATATTAGTGTAGTTTATCTTTTTTTTAAATAATTCCTTTGATTCAATATTGTATTGATAGATATAACCATCAATCAAAAATTTGATATCATCTCCATCAAACCAAAACTTTTTATCAAGGTTGAGTTTGGCTTGATTA